>Ga0126342_10007272_pt1:7500-19757 | contig 19757 bp, 8 predicted proteins | sample Cyp1metagenome_FD_92528 | JGI IMG/M metagenome (GOLD analysis project Ga0126342, IMG submission 92528) | Coral microbial communities from Lord Howe Island, Old Settlement Bay, Australia - Cyphastrea 1 metagenome | ecosystem: Host-associated > Invertebrates > Cnidaria > Coral ... | reverse complement strand
CATACATACAAACAAACATACATACACGCATGCATACAGACATAAATACATACATGCATACATACATACAGACAGACATGCAGACATACACACATACATGCATAAATACATACATACCTTACGTGCATACATACAGACAGACAGACATACATGCATACTTACATACAAACATTCATACACGCAAACATACAGACATACACACATACATACATATACACATACAGACAGACAGACATACAGACATACATACATACATGCATACATACATACCTTACGTGCATACATACAGACAGACAGACATACATTCATACATAAATACATACATACACGCATACATACAGACAAACACATACATACATACATACATACATACCTTACATACATACATACATACAGACAGACAGACAGACATACATGCATACATGCATGCATACATGCATACATGCATACATGCATACATGCATACATGCATACATACCTACAGGCCTACTTTCATAAATTGTCCGTACATTTTACTCATGGAGAGCTGTGGTTTTAGCTGCGTTATTTCCTTCCAACTTGGATGCCCATGAAGCAACCCCGACTCGGCCTCCGAGGAACAGCCAGGTGGGATTTGCCAAATCTCCTAGATTAAAATTAAAACCTAGCAGAATGAACTACGCAGGACTCAGCAGAGCTAAAGTGGATCTAGTTTCAATCTTCAAAACCAGTCCTGTGTGTGTGTTTATGTTTCCTGGGGTTTGCTCAGAAGAAACCGAGTTCTCAGAGTTTTTACCATCTGGCCAGTCCGTTTTCCAGGTTCCTTGCTGGGTGCGCCCACTTCTAGCATTGCATCAGAAAAGCATCGGCTGAATTCATCAACATTTGGAAAATCATTAATCAGCAAACACACGCGGAAAAAAACTTAAATCAACACCCTCATGCAAACTTCCCCATTACAGGAAACAGCCTCGCAACAATGGGGTTTCATGTCATAGGAATTGATTGATTGGGACCCCAAACATGTTTAATTTCTTGGCAGTAGGTGAAAGGGGGGGCAGGGAGGACACCTTTAGATTTCCAGAATTATAGTGTACGAAATTGTTTAGTGCCATAGTGTTTGAGAATTGTTATTCGAAATGATGGGTCAATTCCCTATTTTTCTGGTTTAGTCCCAATAAATGGTGGCTGGCTGCGCCGCAGTGACCCCTTATTGTTGATAGTTCATTCCCACTTTCCCATACTTAAATCATACCATCATGTGTTTTTACATCCTTCAACATCTCCATGTTTCATGGGCTCAGTATAGTTACATAATTCAACGTATTCTGCAACTCGACCACATTTTAAACCTTTTGGTTATTCAACGTAGCTATGGAAAACACAAACTCAATATAACTCAATTAGGTGAGTATATAACACCTTTTCTAATAGGTGAATATTGGTATATCATCAGTTTTATTATCTATAAATTGGCCATGATGGCTTCCATAGCTATGTCAAACGACCAGAGGTTCATATGTTTGATAGCTTACACGCGGAAAAGAAAACACGACCAGGTTGCAACCGTGTCGTGCCCGGGCAGGAGTACATTGAGAGGTTGGAGAAAGTGTTCCGCACTTTGGATGAGCGCCTTGGATGTCTGCGGCAAACGAAAGCCCTGCTGGTTGTTGATTTAACTACGAAAGATTGCTATTTAAGGAGCATCATTAATGTCAGGGTATAGCTACTTATAAGTTATAAATTATAACTAAAAAACTGTTTAATTATTTTGTATTGACGGTCATGAACCAGTCGCTCTCTCAGAGAATAACGTGTCGTAAGCATGGTCATTGGCAATTCCTTATTCCCCAAACAGCGTGTCCACACTGAGGGGTTCTTACGGTACGTGTAAGGCCCGGTGTTCAATCGAGGTGGTATCCGGGGCGTTTGGCATTTTCCCGGTATTTTTTTGCACAAAATGCCTTTTGCGACATGTCCATGTGCATTTTGATTGAGCAGGCTCGCACAAAACGGGTGTCGCGGACTTGGCGTCCGGCATTTTCCCTGTAAATTTCCACGCAAAATGGCTCGTGTACATTTCGATCGCGCAGGCTCGCACAAAGTGTGCTTCCCGGTCTTGCGATCAGTCTTCCCCCTCAACATCATCATCTTCCTCCTCCTCCTCAACATCCACATCATCATTTTCCTCTCATCATCATTTTCCTCTCATCATCATCATTTTCCTCGTCATCATCATCATCATCACCATCATCATCATCACCATCATCATCACCACCATCATCATCATCATCATCATCACCATCATCCTCATCGTCATCATCGTCATCATTACCATCGCCATCATTATGATCACCATCAACATCACCATCCCATCAACATCACCATCATCACCATCATCACCATCATCACCATCATCATGCTCATCATCACCGTCATAATCATGACCTTCATCACCATCATCATCATCATCACTGTCATCATCATCATCATCATCATCATCACCATCATCATCACCGTCACCACCACCTTCATCACCATCATCATCATCATCATCATCATCATCAACATCACCATCATCATCAACTTCACCGTCATCATCAGCATCATCAGCAACATTAACATCATCATCAACATTATAATACATGGTCTCTTTACTCCCCCGACACTGTTTGGGGCCTCTTGCCGGGATAATTTTTCTATAGTGGTTCCACGTACCGCTGAACCCTCCGGGCGACATGGGCCTTTCAACAGGCAAGCCAATATGGAGTTGGATAATTCGGATTGAGTCAACAGCGTTGCACCCGCTTTTGGTGGTTGAATGCCACATTGAATGGGAAGTACGCTGACCCATGGGTAGAACATAAGATCAACCAGGCCACTGATGAAGTGTTGTTCATCTTCAATACCAAAAAGAACCCACAAAAATGATTTGAAACCACTTAATTCCCAAGTTTCTTCAATTGCTGCTGCTGCTGCTGTTGCTGCTGCTGCCATGAAACACATTTACTAAGTACACGATTCGATGTTCGATCTTGTTTGGTGATATACCACACCAATCTATCGCTTGGAAACTTATACATGCCTATTGCACACCTCAAGAATCAGATGCCATTAGGATTCGAAGCAGTCCATTGAGGTTTGGAGATGGGATGATCACCCAACCACGCCTGGAGCAATTGCTGGCGGAGCCCAAGGCTGGACTGGTACAGTTTTAAACGCCACGGTGAAGTCACCAAAATATTGGAAACGTGACATATTGGATCTATCTATTTGTTTGTCTATCTATTTAGCTAGCTATCTATCTATCTAGCTATCCATATATCTACCTACCTAATCTATCTATCTACCTACCTATCTATCCATCTATCTATCTAACCACCTGTCTATCTATCGTTCTATCTATCTAGCTATCTATCTATCTATCTAGCTATCTATCTATTTACTTGTTTTCCCTATTTATCTACCGTCTTTTGTTTATCTATCTTTCTTTCTTTTTTATTTGTTCTTATCTATCTTGTCTATCTTATCTACCTTCTTTATCTTATCTATTTTATCTATCTTTTCCTATTCCATCTTACCTTATCAATAATTTATTTTCCTATGTTATCTTATCTTACCTTTCCTGTCTTATCTTTCTTATCCTACCTATCTTAACGTATCTTTCTTATCCCATCTATCTTCTGTTATCAATCTTTTCTTATCTATCTTTTCCTTTCTATCTTATCTTATCGATCTTCTCTTTGTTTAACTTATCTTTTCTTTCTTGTCTTATCTACCTTTTTTCTAAGTTTATATTTTCTTATCGAACCTATCTTCTCTTATCTGTCTTCTCTTTTCTCTCTTAACGTTTATTTTCTATCTATCTTATCTATCTTATTTTTTCCTTTTTTTTATTTTCTTTTTTCTATCTTAACTTTTCTACCTTCTCTTTTCTTTCTTATCTTATCTATCTTTTCTTATCTATCTCATCGTTTTTATCTTATCTCATCTATCCTTCCTTATCTTTCTTATCGTATCTATCTTCTCTAATCTTTCCTTTTCTTTTTTTAAATATGTTCTTACCTTATCTTATCTTATCTCTTCGTTCTTATCCTATCGGTCTTCTCTTATCTATCTGTTCTTTTCTTTCTTTTCGCTTCTATCTTATCTTACCTATCTTATCTTATGCGTCTTATCCTGTCTTTCTTATCTTATCTATCTTGTTCTCTGTTATCTGGTATTACCTCACGTTATCTTATCTTATATGTCTTTTTTATCTATCTATTAAACTTTTTTCTTTCTATCTATCTATTTTTTCATTTCTATCGATCGATCTATCTATCCCATCTAAACTATCTATTCTATCTAATCTTTCCAATCTATCTAGTCTATCTAATCTTTCTAATCCATCTAATCTATCTAATCTTTCTAATCCATCTAATCTGTATAATTTATCTAAACTATATATCTATCTAACCGATCCAATCTTTCTATCTGTCTTCTATCTATCTATCTATCTATCTATCTTTCTATCTATCTATCTATCTATCTATTTATCTTATCGATCTTTTCCTGTCTATCTATCTATCTTTCTACCTATTGATCTATCTATCTATCTATCTGTCTATCTATTGATTGATCTTATCGAAATGTTCTGTCTATATTTCTATCTATCTACCTATCTTTCCATCTATCTATCTTTTTTTCTTACTTTCTAATTTGTCCAATCTATCTAATCTATGTTATCTCATCTGTCTATCCACCTACCTATCTACCTATCTACCTATCTACTTATCTACCTATCTATCTACCTATCTTTCTTTCTATTTATCTAATCTATCTAATCTACCTCATCTATCTAATCTATCTAATCTATCTAATCTATCTAATCTATCTAATCTATCTATCTGACCTATCTGACTTATCTATCTATCTACCTATCTCTCTATCTGTCTATCTATCTATCTATCTTTCTTTCTGATTCAACGAAATAACTGATCGATCTGATCCATCTATCTATATACCTATCTTTTTATCTATCTACCTGTTTGTCTTTCTAATCTTTCCGATCTATCTGATCCAGCTATCTATATACCTATCTATTGATCTATCTATCGATCTATCTATCTGTTTATCTATCTACCTATCTATCGTATCGATCCTTTGTATCTATTTATCTATCTATCGATCGATCGCTCGATCGATCTATCTATCTTTCTATCTATCTGTCTATCTATCTATCTATCGATCTATCTATCTATCTATCGATCTATTTATCTATCTATCTATCTATATACCTATCTACCTATCTATCTATCTATCTATCCATCCATCCATCTATCTATCTATCTATCTGTCTATCTGTCTATCTATCTATCTATCTATCTATCTATCTATCTATCTATCTATCTTATCTATCTATCTATTTATCTATATATATCTATCTATCTATTTATCTATATATCTTTCTATCTATCGATCTATCTAATCTACCGAATCTACCTGACCGATCTGACCCATTTTTCTATATACCTATTTCTTTATTTTATTTATTTATTTTTTCATGTATCTATGTATCTATCTATCTATCTATCTTTCTATCTATCTATCTATCTTTCTAATATATCTTTTCTATTTTGTCTCATCTATCTATCCATCTATCTACCTACCTATGTATCTATCTATCTATTTATCTAATCCATGTAATTTACCTAATCTTTCTAATCTATCTAGTCTATCTAATCTATCTAATCTTTCTTACCTACCTTATCTATCTTATCTATCTTATCTATCTTACCTATCTTGCCTATCTTGTCTATCTACCGTGAACCATACTTGACCCAATCTTGAGCCAACTTAGCTAACTAGGGGGCACCACCTCATAGTGAATGATCATAATTTAGCCAGTTTGGCTGCAGTAGCCAGTAGCCCAAGAAAGTCAGGATTTTTTTTGAGCAATCCTTAAAAAAAACCATGGGAATCGGGAGTCATTGGCCTGTGGCAACCCAAGAACCAGAGAAATTCCCAACTGTTTGTTTTTGGATCCTTCTTGACTTTCACTCTTAAACAACAGTTAAAAATACTGTGTTTTTGGAATCAATGGGGCTTAACCACGTAACAAACAAACGAAGATAAACCTAGAATTTTTGCGACTCTCTAGTCGGGCGTTCAAACAATTTACAAACTACACTGGTGGATAAAGAAAGGCGCTAACCGCAAAAAGAGTCGCCGGCAATCAAACATGGCAAATTGTGAGGAGCCATGAATGAATAGATTCTTTGGCCATATTCTCCCATTATTTGGTATATTAAAGTGGGGATGTTCCATTGCCATGTTTGAACACCGGAGGATAAATTTGGTAGGAATCCGTTAGATAACCATTAGATAACCATTAGATAACCATGCATTCCGTTCATTGGGGGATGAATCTGCCACACTTGGCCAGGTGCAAGCCTATTTCAAGACGCTGGACGTGGATGTGCAACTCGACAGACTGTCGTCGAAGGGGAGCACCTAAACCATGTAGCATCCAGTAAGTCCACATAGACTTTGAAAATAGTCTGTTTTTATATGTATATAAGGAAAATATATATTTAACCTTCCAACCTCCCATTTGGCTGTGTTTATCTTCATTTACAAGAGGGTAGTTGCTAAATATAGGTTCACCATTGGTTCCCTGCACCACCCACAGGTACATGTAAGATAAATGTGTACTTTGGGACTTTGGGGTTGTAACGCTTTAGTAGGAAACAGGCAAATTGTGAAAACCACCTCATTTTCAAGCACATATTTTTTTTCTGGAAACTATGGGATGCACGCCGCATTTGCCCAAATAGCTGGTTCTGTGTGGTTTTTCGTCCTTTTTGTGCCCACTCCTCCCCAGCTTGTGCTCAAGTAAAGTCCTGGTGTACAAGCATTTGGCATCATTTGGCCGGGTCTAAAGCCTGTACAGTTATAAATGGGCTAACGCCTGGTGCAGCCGACCCCCTGTTTTGGGAGCAGGAAGGCTGGGCAGGTTGAACGAAAAGTGCCAAACGGCAGCTTTGAAACCCCGAAGTTTTGAAACCCTTAAAAAAAATGAATGACCGGGCCACTGGCGGCCCACTGGGCACGTTTCAAAGGGCAGTTTTGAAACTCGTAAGAGACGGATGACGTGGGCACTGCTGGCCTACAGGGCCGAACAGCAGCTTCAAAGGCACCCTGAAGAGATGGATGAGATGGGCCTTGCTTGCTTGATGTGGCCTAGGCACAGGGCCAAACAGCAGCTTCCAAGGCTTTAATTACAAGGCTGGGCAGGTTGGCCCCTGCAAAAAGAAAGAGTGCCAAACGGCAGTTTTGAAACGCTTAATTAAGAGATGGATGACCTTGGCACTGGCGGCTACTATGGCTTTGGCAGAGTGCTGAACAGCAAAGTCGAAGGCCTTACAAGGTTGGGTAGGTTGGTCCTTGTAGAAATTGGCAAATGTTCTCGCTAGCTTTGCTTTAACAAACGGGCAAGGCTGCGGCACACAAATTTGAAGGCTATCTTGACCATGCATGAATGTATGCATGACCCCGCTATCCAAAGGACGAAAGTTGAGTCATATACCTGTGCAGCGTAAAATGCTTGAAGCTACTGAAGCCACACTCATCAGCTTCGACGGTGAGTTCAGGGAAGTCCTTATAATTAAGACATTTCCTTGGTAAGACATGGCGCCGTGGTTTGAGCGTTGGCTTTGACATGCATGATGTTGGCATTTCTCACCTGATGTGATCCGAGGGTCTTGCACGAAACGAGTGAAAAAAATGTACCACTTGACCCTCTTGTTCTGTCCGCGATGACATGTGTGTTTAGGAACCCCTTTTCGCAAGGTCCAAACAGAAGGCATAAGGTTTTGAGCTTGTGGGTGGCGTTATTTTTGTTCTTTTCGTTCTTGTCTTTGCACATTTTGGGTTCACGCATGGTTTCATCATTCTCGTTATCTTCTCGTTTGACTCAAGTGTTCATGTCGTGTGTGTGTGCTTTGTATTGTTGCTGTGATGCGGTCATGGTGCATGCTGGTTACGCCTGCATGAGGATTCTTCGGACGGGTTGGCTTGCCTGTTGATGTTATATTGATATTGGTGATGACTGTCACGTGTAGCTAATGATAGCCAATGCGCGCTTGAGGTATGAAAAACACTTGTGATATGTTGTGATGTTGGAGTGGCTACGTTTGATTTGTTCTGTCCAAGGCTTAGTTGTTTTACATGCGCTGAAAGGTTTGCAGATAAATTGCCTCTGTCAGGTGCGGCCGCTCGGAGTGGTGTTTCACAAGCTGCACATGCAGTGGCGCATGAAAAATGCGTAGTATATTATATGGAATCCATGGAGAAAGAACGAAGTGGGTTGCTAGGGGGAATCACGGTGCTCGGGGCGCGTTGTTTTTTTTTCAGACTCCTAAGTGCAGTTTGTTTCGTGTATAGCAATGGTAATGGGAGGTCGAGGTTAATGTCTTGCAAATCAATCTTTAGAATGTACCAATAGGTGAAAGTTCGACGATAGGTGGACGCAATGGTTTCCTACCAAGCTACCCGTCAACCTGAGTGCTTTTGGCCGGTACCACTTCGGCGACAAAGGACCGAAACTTCGGCCCTCTTCCATCTTCTGGATGACGGTGATGGAGAGGCGTTTTGATTGTTGATGATGGTTATTTGGGGGGATTGAAAGATTCATCAGGTCCAAGCGCGTGTGAGCGAGCATGTTGTGAATTTTTGAGCATTTTGGCAAGATGGCTAGAGCGTGAGCACGAATATTTCTGCAGTGTTTAACCGCATCTAACTATAAATGACTTCCCCATACGCCCAAAATATAGGTATTGTTGTTATAAGCATGTTAAGCCAACTTAACTATCTTGGGGGCCTGACTTTGTGGGCATTAAAAAATGCCGCCCTTGTAGGTCACTCTGGATGAGTTCATAGACGGCATACTCCGATGCAAAGGTCCTGCACGGGCCATTGACCAGGCGGAGGGCGGATTTAAGTGTGAAAGCGGCGCACGAAAGAGAAGGAGGAAGCAACTCTGGTAAAATCTAGAGACACTTACTTGTTAGGTTGGGAAATAGAAAGGAAGAGGGAACAGAGGGAGCAGAGAGATAAACATGATTTAGGAATGGTTTCACGTTTGAAAGTGGCAATTGCTTTTGCAAAATGTTTCTCTTCTCTTGGCCCCAGGATCATCTCAAGAAAAATCGCTGCAATTCTGAACCTAGGTAACACACCTACAGTGAACTGCGTGCTGTCATGGTCTAGTGGTTTGGAAATTTGTCCAGGAGCGTTTCTTTTTAATTAAAGGTGTAACAGAAGATTTGGATCCTTTGGGAAAGGCTTGAACATATGAAAAACACGGAGTCAAATTCAAATGCTAAGGAGAATTGAGGAAGAGAAGCAGTGTCTTTTAGTGGCATCTGGCATCCCCCAAAAAAACACAATTGCGAACCAAGGAACCCAAGGTTAGGTTTTGAATGATGCCAACATTTCTACAAAAGCTACCCTAGCTACTAATCAGCATGCAGCATTGGATCCTTTGGGATAATATTAAGTGCCCATTGTATTCCAGATTTTGTTCATGTATTTTCATTATTGTTATACCAAATCTCATGGCTGAATCATCCAGTGCCACCTTCCTTTGGATCGGCAGGTTGCGATGCATTCTGACATCAAGCAACTCGATAAGAAACTCAGCAAGGCGGGGATCCTTGGCGTCCCAGAGGCCCACGTTGCTGTCAGCAAAGAACATGTGGATGATCATTCCAGTTTTGGGGAACCATCCCCATAACTGGTTTGATTCTGTTTTATTTCAGTATCATTTCAATTATTTTGAGGTTCGTTGTCAAAAAAACAATTCAGCCAGTGTTTAATAGTGTGGCACATCCAAGCAGAAAGTTTACTTTAAAGCATCTTAAAATGGAGGTATGCTGTATACCTAAAAAATATTCAAATATATATATATCTTTAAGCGGAGGTTTCATAGTTGTGTATTGCTGTCTAGGCATTAATTCCAAGATGTTTGTGACGACCGTGTAGCCTCATAATATTTGAATATATACATATATATGTATATACATACACATTAAGTGTATATATATAGATACACATGAACATACTATATTATATAAACGTGTATTTTTTATTTTATATTTTACCTTCTTATATATATATGTTTTATTGTATTCCATTATAATAGTTTTGTTTGGTATTTTGTTATAACATATTAAATCACACATTTATTTTCTAATGTTTTTTTTTTAAAGATAGATAGTATCATTTTATGCTTTATCATGTTTGACTGTATTTTAGTAATACTTTATCATATGACATGATAATGTGTAACGTTTTTTTTTTTTTAAGTTGTATATATGTTATAAATAGTGATTATTGTTTTTTTTATTACTATTTTCATATACTATAGGTGTTTACTAGTGTGTAAATATATATATATATATGTGTGTGTGTTGATGTTTATATGAATATTATATATTAATTATTTATTTTCTAGATATGTATATTTGAATTATTATGTGTATATATATATTCATATTTTGTACGACATATATATATAATACATATATGAACTATTGTTAGTATTCCTATCATTATCATCTGATTTTTTACTATACTATAATGTCATTGATTGTCTCATTTTTTGAACGATATTTGTTTTACTATATTGTATATTTGGTATCATAGTATATATTCTATTTTCTTGAAATCATATTATGCTCTCATATATTATTTGATTTTGTTTATATGTTTTTGCTATTATATCAGATGTTTCTTTATTGAAACAATATGTTTTTTTTTTCAATATAGTATACTATGTAATTTTGTTTTTCTTTATTATGATATACTATATTATATTATATACATGGTATTTGTTCATCATACTTTGTTTATTGCATTAGATTTTGTCATATGATTTTCTGTATTTATTTTTAAATGTATATATATATTTAGAGAGGGAGAGAGTGTGTGTGTGTGATCAAGAGAACATGACGACATGTTCATTTACAGAGGATTTATATAGCCGCTGCAAGTGGCCGATTGTTCTTTTTTTCTACTGCAGGACATGTGTCAGATGTGCCCCACCTGCGAATCACTTTTCGTTTCAGTTTACATATCTCAGAAAAAACTGTCTTTTTTGGCCGTGGCAAGACGCCAGTCACCAGCAAGAATAGTTTTCACAGCAAGAGTCACCTGGAAATCCATATTTTCACAGCAAGAGTCAAAATTAACATCGTCATGTTAGTGCACATAGCAAGAATAGTTTTCAATTGGTTGGTTCCGTATATTCTTGGTGGTTGAAACATGAAGTTTAACATAAGTTTGTTGCCACTTGCCCAAACTCACATGATATTTACCATATTTACCCTCTTGGTAAATTTTCACATAACTGTGGCAAATCACAATTTTTAATGGGTAAATCCACTATAAATCACCATTTTTCAATAGCTACCTTTGTTGTGAAAACTCTGGTCCTGCAATGGCGACCAGGTCATGAAGGCAATGCGTGCCACGTCAAAACCCCAGAAGAAAGCCCACCTGGAGGATTGACCCGGTGCCGATGAATATTTTTGGAGATGAGTGATGCTGCAGATGCACAATAAATGAATATGAATAGACGTATAATGCAAATCAATCTATGAAGTTGAATAGTTTTACTTTTTTTTAATGATAAACCACAATTAACCAGGGGAATTCAGGAGTCATTGAGATTTTCTGGGGTAATTTGGGATCTGTGTATGCAAATGCGGGCGTCATTTTTGCTTTGCCCACCTCTGAAAATGGCCCCTTCTTCGCAATCGAACCCTGTCAGGATTTTTTTCGATCTGTTCAACTTGGAATTGCAGGCGGTTTAATGATTTAATGTTTTTTTGGTGGGTTTTGTTCAATAATTACTACCTAATATGTAATGATTTAATGTGTTTTTGATGGTTTTGTTAAATACTTCATTATTCATACATGATTTAAGTATGTAGACTATGCCATAGGGAATGTGAACCCATTGTATGAATGAAGTTGGCCCTTTCCCCTTCCGCATGTTCGGTATAGCAGCCATGGTGCCAAACTCTTCCAGTGATATTTGGCCAGTTGCTGAGGTGAGCCTACTAATATAATATTTGTGGACCTACACCCATTGATTAATTGTTCCATGTGGGAGTTGTTCACAGCCATTTGCCAAGTATTTTTTTGGGTTGTTTTGAATGGGTTTGATCCATCATGATCCACCGGATCCACCCCCATATCATGAACATAGTTGATGGTGGTTTCCTTGAACC
>Ga0126342_10007272_pt1:0-5000 | contig 19757 bp, 8 predicted proteins | sample Cyp1metagenome_FD_92528 | JGI IMG/M metagenome (GOLD analysis project Ga0126342, IMG submission 92528) | Coral microbial communities from Lord Howe Island, Old Settlement Bay, Australia - Cyphastrea 1 metagenome | ecosystem: Host-associated > Invertebrates > Cnidaria > Coral ... | reverse complement strand
TTTTGATTTTTTTAAATCATCATGAATCATCATGAATCATCATGAAACATCTATCAGTCTATCAATGGGCCACATTCATCCATTTTTCACAGTGAACTGTTAAATGGTTTATATTGTTTCATGATGGTTGGCAGGTTCAGCTGAACTTTCTGAGGGAATGATGACATGTGTGTAATTTATACATATAAACATACATATGCGTCCCACCAGCTGAGGGCTCCAATAATACTGTTCAAAACTGTTTGAAACCTGAAACGGACAGGCCTTGGTGAATTCTGGGAGCTGACTGTTCCCTGTTGCACATTGTTGCACTGTTTGCTTCCTACTATTCAGAGTTATGATTGCTGAAATATTGCCCCACAGGTTCCAAGCAACCTCCCAAAACATGAACATGTCCAGATCTCCATTGCATATCTAGGTAAATTTGAATCCCCATGAAATTGCGTAGCTGCTGTTGAATATTTGAAAGAATCAGATACAATATAAATACATGTGTACACGTGTTTTTGTCCCGCTCTTGGAGGTTTTAATTTGGAACACACCGAAGAATGTTGAGTCGAATTGCTGATGAGGCGCCATTGTTGGGTCACACAAACGACTTTGAAATCATTGGACCAGGTTGGGTAAAAAAATCGGATTCCTCCTTTGTACTAAAACGCATGGATAAAATTGTTTGTTGGTCTATGTGGTTGATGTATACCCGTCTATTCTATTCTAGTCTATTCTAGTCTAGTCTATTCTATGCTAGTCTATTCTATTCTAGTCTATTCTAGTCTAGTCTATTCTATTCTATTCTCTATTCTATATTCTATTCTAGTCTATTCTAGTCTATTCTATTCTATTCTATTCTTATTCTTATTCTTTCCAATTTATCTCTATATATATAATAGTATATAAAATAATATATACAAAAAATCATCAAAATTATATACCCAAATTGTTCCTAGTTTATTGGCGATTACATCCCGTAGCTGCGACCTGTCCACCTTTTTTGTGCCTAAGGAAGATCCCAACTCTCGCTGCCAGCGTCTCGGTAGCCCTATTTTAAGAAACCTCCATATATGTAGATATAGTATATATGCATAGAATTATTTACAGACACATTTATATATATATACTTATTTTTTTTTAATATAATATATATATATACATACTTAATATAATTTAATATAATATATATATATACTTGAAATATATAGTATATATACATATGTAGTATATATATATATATATATGTAATATATGTATATATATATGTAATATATATATATGCACATTTGTCAGCCAATTGATATGGAGTCAAATTGTTGTGTCGGCCCTTGGGAGGCCTTGCCGGGTGCACTCCGCGAATCCATTTGTGTCGGTTGGCGGACGAGCTTTGCAACCAAATCCCGCTACTGAACGCATGCCGATTCTTTCAAGGGACCAGGGGGAGACTTAGCCAACTAAAGTTGGACAATTTTGGTTTGTGGGTTCAAGTGAGCTCAGTTGACTTATAACGTCGTTATATAAATATACGGTCTATGCGGGATAGAACTATAGGCTTATCAACCCAAAAACATCTCTGAAGGGCCTGACCTTGCATGTTTAATGCCTTCATGTTTTATTCCAGAAGATGAGATGAGACGATGGTCTCAATATATTAGATTCGCCTCATGATCTTCGTGTAAGTCGAGTAAACATACACCCCGTAACGAGTTTGTCGCAGCTTTCTGGAGGTTGTTTGCAGGATCAAGATGGTGCCCTCCAGAAGTTGGTTTATAAACCCCATGAACTATACAGTATAGATGTAATGTGGGTAAAACGATGTCATAAACCACCCATGACTGGGAATGATAAACATACCACCTTTAAACATGGTGATTTGGGGGGTGGTTTATTTTTATTTTTACCCACATTATCTATCATAAGTCCTATAGTTTACCTATACTTAACCTCTGGTAAACTAACATAGCTATGGAAAGTCACTATTTATAGCTGGGTAAATCCACTATTTCTATGGCCATTTTCCAGTTCGCTATGTAACAAATTACCAGAGGGTACTTATTTTTTAAACCAACAAACAAAAACAACAAACTGTGGCACCTCGTAGAAACATCGAAGAGCTGTGCTGGGAAACCTGGAACACATGGGGGAGCTAAGAGGGACTCGTTCAGAAACGCCTTTTTTTTGTGGCTGAATTCTATGGTTTATGATAGATATAAGTATATAAACTATGGTTAATGGGTTTTATTAGTAGATTTAACTATAGACAACTATGGTTCATAGGGGATTATCATGGCTTTTAAACCAACAAACATTCCTGGGCCCCATCCTGTTCAGATATGTTTAATCTTACTGGTGAATGTCCCCTTTGAATGAGTGGAAATATATTGAAATCACCAACCAAGAAATAGTTAAACTTCAAATTCATATGTCACACAAAAATCAATGGTGGGTTGTTCATTGGAATGAATTGCAGCTGCTTATAATAAAATCCTAAACTATCCTAAAATCATTCATTTGGACACACACACACACAAGTTTGGTAGTTATCATCATTTCCCCCCTTAAGTTACTATTGTATGGGCGTAACTTCGTTTCCAGATCCAAATATAAAAATCCATGGTTTCCTGCAACAAAACTTCTAGTCCAATGGCTGGTTCAACACCACCAGATCGCTCAGCTCACAACCCTGGTTTTGTTCACCCTTAGTTCTGGTAGACCAACTGATGTGTTGGTTTTTGAGAAAACTTACCGCATCAAACAAAGGGGGTCCTTTAAATGTTCCCTGAAACAACAATTTTGCAAATGTTAAACAGGGCGTGCCAAGGGGATTCTGCATGATGGTGGTGTCTTTGAATGTTCAAAACTGGTGGATTTGGTGTTTTTGCAATGTGAAAAACGATGTAAATGTGTAAATGTGTTTTCTTTGTGTAGGATCTACCGATCTATGTCGACTTAATGCTTAAGAAAGAAGTCACGGCACGCGACGCAGCGTCACCAGTGCCCATGGTGAACTCAGCCATGAAACCCCTCCAATCGGAGGAGAACGAATGGGTACCTGGTCAGGATTTGATAACATCATGGAGAAGATGTTGATAATCCCTCCCCCAAAATATCATATATTTAAATAGCAACAAACGAAACCCTGGTTTAATGTTGTATTTATTCGGGGTATTTGTTACTAGGAAAATTGGATGTTTAATCTTGATTTACATGTGCGGAAGGTTTGGCTTTGAATCTAATAATTACTAAAAGGACTCCCAATTTCCAACTTACAAGAATCCAAAAAATGTGAATCATTGAAGAAGCGGAGAAAGGAAAGGGTTTTTAATATTCGATAGGTCTCATCCCAAGTGTGCAGATTTTTCTCACATTGATTTGCCTCTGAAACACATGAAACAAGAAAAGCTCGGGTTTTTTTCCCATTTTCCATGATGTTTTCATATGTTTTCCATGATTTTCTATTGCTGGGTGGTGATCATCCCTCATCTTATTCGGCATCCCAGGGCGACCTTTTTTTGACATATGAATTTCTGAACGACCCTTCGTAAACGTTTACGAATGGATAGATGGGGGGTGTTTTACGAACCATAATTTTAGTATCTTTACATATACTTTTACCATTTGTTTTAGGATATTTGGAGGGTCAAAAGGTAATTGTTTTCTCCACTTTCCATGTAATGTGCAGTGGCAGTATGATGTATGCCATTTGAAATCAACCGCCTTCGTGGGTCAACCTTTGGGTTTTTGTTTTTTATTGCAATATATGGGATGCTGGAACAGCAAAGAACATGAAACACAAAGCATGTTGAACATCCAAGGTTTTCACGGATAGTTTTACCACTTGTAAGTGCACACTTCAAAAAGGGCATGTCATATGATGTCATAAGTGTTCCTGACATTCATGTTCTCCCCATATTGGGCGACTTGTTGGCTTTTACCCCATGATGCTAGATGATAAAACATGCCCATACCTATTTCATCCTATTTCGCTGCCCATTTCGTTTGTAGCTTATTTGGCCTTTGCGGGTGTCCGATGCTCAGACGACAACAATGTGTTTTGTCTCCGCGGGATCTCTAGTGCATTGTACAGTAGCCCCCAAAGAGATTAGACGCATCATTTGCGATTATGCTGGTGTAGGTTTTTATTTTTTTTTTGGTCTCTTGGCAGTTTCTAAAAGATTGGCCATGATGTACTGTTTGGCCCATTTAGTTCGATGATTTGCTTGTCAAAATATCAAAAAATGATACCCTCTGGTTATTTAACATAGCCATGGGAAATGGCCCATTTATAGATGGTTTACCTATTAAAAATTGTAATTTTCCATGGCAAACCGTTAAATAACCAGATGGTAAACATGGTGATTTTCCATTGCGAACTGATCAACTAACGGTATACTCAATGCCCAGCATTTTTTGCGAACGTTTGAGCGACCTGCAGACACCTGGTTTCGCCCTGGCAATCGCTCATCCAAAGAGATCGATAGTTGGTCTAGAAAGCCGCTTAACATACATTAACTATATGATTATATAACTTTTATAATCCATGGTTATTGGAGTTATGTTCACCAACTTAGCTATCGTTTGGGCTGCTCCGCTTTGCAAGCACCTTCTCAGCATTTGGATCCAAACTCATGGGCGAACTGCCAGTGCCTTCCCAAGACCATCAGCCGGAAAATTTCGGTCGAGCGGTCTGCACGTTGCCCCTGCCCCTACGTTTTCACCGCGTGGGAACGAAAACAGCCGGCCGGTTGGAACGCGAGATCCCTTGCGAATCTGGAAAATTCACCATGGAAAACTGGTGAAACACCGGGAAGTCACCGAATTAACCCACAAAAAGACGACAAGAAACTGGTACGGTATAATGTTGGTTCCTGATTAGTGTGTGCCCCCCCCCCCTCCCCTAAACTATATCTGGACTCTCTTTAAAGTAGAAAAGCAAAAAAATTCTTCCCAAAAGAAAAACATATCCTCGATTAAGTAAGGATTTCAATTGGCTACAATCGAAATCTAAT
>Ga0126342_10007271_pt1 | contig 19757 bp, 18 predicted proteins | sample Cyp1metagenome_FD_92528 | JGI IMG/M metagenome (GOLD analysis project Ga0126342, IMG submission 92528) | Coral microbial communities from Lord Howe Island, Old Settlement Bay, Australia - Cyphastrea 1 metagenome | ecosystem: Host-associated > Invertebrates > Cnidaria > Coral ... | reverse complement strand
TACATACATACATACATACATACATACATACATACATACATACATACATACATACATACATACATACATACATACATACATACATACATACTTACATACATACATACATACATACATACATACTTACATACTTACATACTTACATACTTACATACTTACATACTTATTACTTACATACATACTTACATCCATCCATCCATCCATCCATCCATACATCCATACATCCATACATCCATACATCCATACATCCATACATCCATCCATCCATCCATCCATCCATACATACATACATACATACATACATACACAATTCTTATTTGGTTTCGTGTCAAAACCGGGATGATGGATGCGTATTTATTCTGAAGTAAATGATTTTTGGTAAACCCAAGAATAACGCTTCCACGTGGGGATGGGTTTTACAACCCATTTATGGTGGTTTGTTTGACACGGTTAATTATTGGGGTTGCCACATTATATGGGTAACTATCTCAATTTTGTCGAACATTTTAGCTTGGTGTTTTTTTCATCAGCCAGATGTGTATACAGGGCTCAACATAATCGAGATAATGCGGATACTTCTCAGAAGAATGACCAGAACATAATCATGGGGATATTGATGTGGATATTGACTATCAGTAAGGCGTGTGGTTCTAAAATGAATATTTTGGCACGAAGATATGCCATTGCCAATGAAATTCAAGGAATTTGAACCAACGAAGAGATTGATGGGCTACTACCATAATAGAAGTGGGGTCATACATAACCACTCATGTTCCTGGATGTTTGCCCAGGAGCAGATTGGCATGCAAAGAACCCTTTGTAAGTAGCTGCAGGGCTAACTATTTCCACGTGGTGTGATGGAATCGGAATGCATGACATGAACAAAAGATTTCGGAGACCTTTCGAGAATTTAATGAGGACCAGGATCAGTATATAAGCCTTTCTGCCTTTAAATCCTTTGGGAAGATCAATCTGGATCTTGATTGTGGACCATGAAATCAGTGACACCAGAGACGATAGGGGAAGGCAATCGCAGCTTTGCAAGGATATAAATAACCTATAGGTTCTGTACCCATTTTACCAGAATTAACCAACCACATCTAACGAATCCTGAGATTTGTGGAGGCCGGGTTCAAATTTAACGATCCTATATTATATATCAATAATATCCCATTGTATATCCCCATATATTCCAAGTAGAGTAGTAGAGTTGTCTAATTCTCAACTCTAACTAATTCTCACATCCCAAACTGTAGGCTTTCAGGGAAGAAGAGCAGTGGATCTGTCAGACACCAATGCCTACCTGGCTATGGTGATTGCAACTGCCCCTGGGCGGAAAGGATCGCGATGCGGGTCCAGGTGTGATCCTAAAAGATGCGCAAAATCTGCAAGTTATGCGGGGGAAAAACAAGAATAATCCCATAATTGGGATTTATTGTTGGGTATATCCATGTATGGATGATGGACCATTGCCCCAAATGATTTGTCACTCTGATGATCTATTGCATGGGGTTTAGTGAAGTAATTACACATCTGGGTTTGTTCAAAAATGGTGGTATGTCCAAAACTTACAGTTTCCATTGGGAAAACCATGACTACCCCCTGGTAAACTAACATAGCTATTGAACATCACCATTTTTAATGGGTAAATCAACTATAAATTATAAATGGCCATTTTCAATAGCTATGTAACAAATTACCAGAGGGTAATTAGATATTTTTAAAGGTAGCCGATTGCCAGAGCATGATCGAAAGATCCGGTGTTTGCCTTTCTCCGCCCTCTCGATGGTTTGCCGCCTTTCTCCCAACTCCCCCGGTCTTTCATGGCTCAAATCCTGAATTTTGCTTTCTCCAATCAGTGTTACAAAAAATATCTACATATACTAGTTTATATATATATATATATTAGTTTATATATAATATATATACTGTATATATATATATATATTATTTGTTGGTGAAATCTTGTTGACTGCTGTTGGTTCCTTGAATCAGCATGTTGCTACGAGGTGGTGGGACAATGCGCATCTGGCAACAGCTGCCAGCTGTCGCCCCCCGGGACCTCAATGACCTGCGCCAGCAGTGCCTACTACCCGGCTACGGATGCCGTGGGCTTGGTGACGGCCGCGGAGAAAGAGGTGGCAGGGCTTGGGGATGGACCATTTCGGCCACTTTTTTGGAAGTTTCCACCGGAAAATGAGGCTTCCACCGGAAAATCGGATAGGGGGAAGGATGTCGCCACCTTTGGGAATTGTGGGTCTAGGTGGCAGATGACGGTGTAGAACGCCTCTTAGATCATCCCAGAATCAAGATTTTGAGGCTAGGAAGAGCCACCCAGGGAAATCAAGAACTCGACTTGGGTACACGAGGACCATGCTGTTGTCAGAATTTGCACTCCCAACTGAACGACCATTTCAACATCAAGGATCTTAACCCAGATTTGGCTTGCAGGGAATCGAGCATTCATGGTTTTTCTATGTTTTTTCTATAGTTTTCCTATATTTTTCTGCAGATTTTCATTGGAAAACTGACCTGTGGTAGGCCATACTGGCGAAGTTGTGTGATCCGCAGCAGACCCTGTGGTTTCATGGCAGGACTTGGGTGATTTTTTCAGGGCCCAAGATCAATCATGGGCGACAAGTTGAATCCAATATAGATCGAACAGTTGTTCCTACATGTTGATGGGTCAATGATATTGGATTCAATATCTAGATGTTGACCCATCTGATTTGGATACGTTGATGGATATTGGATATGTTGACCCATCTGATACAATATATATATATATATGGATATATATATATATATAATATAATAATATATATATATAGTTTTTTCTAGATGTTGATGGGTCGAACAATATCTGCATGACCATCCAATCTGCGCGCTGCAGCGGATCCGCTGCCACAGCCTTACGGATTCGCAGCCGACCATCATCCATTCCTCGACGACACCCGCTCTCGAGGAAATCCCAGGAATGAGAGGTATTTCACCCATCAAAAATTTATGTGATAGAGGGAAAATCAAACATATTAGTCCATATTGTCAACTAAAGTCGATTAATCCATATAATTCAACCATCTTAAACCATATTAGGCATTATTAATCCATATTAAACCATATTAGACCATATAAATCCGTATTAATTCATAAGACTCCATATGAATCCATAGAGAGCCCCTTGTCCCCTTTGGTTCTCCCAAGGTTCAACGCCAAGAACCAGTTCTTGCCCATCTCCTTTGACTGTGTAGGCGCGTTTTTTTTCATCAGCTTTGTTCAACCACCAGAAATGTCTCAACTATCAGTTTCCTAATGGTGAAACAACCAACAGCATCAAAGCCTAGTTTTTCAGAGGTCTCAGACATTTCACCCTTTTTCACCATGACTTTTCCCTTCATCCAATCAGTGACTCTGTCAATGGCCTTGGATGGGAGTTGGAGCCCAGGTCGGTCGAGCAAGTATGCCATGTCTCGCTTCTTCGCAGGTGCATGGGGAGGGGTTTTGTAGCCGAGCCATTCTCGGTCTCTCTGGTGGTTTCAGTTGTACCAAAAACACCAAGGTGATGAACGAAGAACATTTTCCAAGCACTCCATTGACAGGTGATGTTTCTCTAATTTTACAGATCATGTTTCTCCAATTTTTTCAACAAATATATGTTGTTGCAGCCGCCAAAGGCCACTCCGCCCTACAGGAGCTCCCACGGAAGACCAGGAAGAAGATGCCAAGATGTTCACCACAGGCAGACGAAACCATGGTGACCACCAGGGATCCCCCATTGAAAGCGGAGATTTGATGAAAATGGCTTTGCTAAAACTACTTCGCTTCTTTGGAAGTCATTGGTTCTTGTTTATTTGTGGATGTCATTCTGTTGTGATTTCTGAAGAAGCTGGCTTTCGGTGGCTTGGTGTACCTTTCTTGGGCTGTCTTGAAAGCGTGACTTTTCTGTGCAGACATCACAGGCTGACAATTCATGATGCGTAGTTGCAACTCATAATTATGGTAACGGTAACGTCTCAGATGGAAAAGCGATGTACCATGATTTGCTCCCAGCAAAATGAGTGGATCTTACCAATCTTTACCACGATGGATTTAGCCAGTAAACACAGCCATGTGTAGACTTTTTTTTGGCTGTGATTTGTATAGTTATTTTTCCATCTCCCGTAAACACCTATTTTTCCTATTCTTTGTGGGATCTACTGGCTATCTTGTGGCTAATTTTGCCAGGCTATGTGGAGGCCCGCAACGGTTGGTTCCAGAAGGCCGCGCAGATCGAGGCCAAATACGCGCCTTGGGCCCCTGTTGGGGGGAGGGTGGTTTGGAGTTTCTTAGTATATATATACACATACATAGATATATAATATTATACTACATTAAGAAAAAGGCTCGAAAGTGGTGTCCACATTCCTTCAGCCTATTGAACAAAAACCTCTACTGATGAGTTTATGAGGCATCTTTTCAACCCATAGAGAAACAACAAAAACAATAACAAGAACAAAAACAACAGCAACAACAGCAACAACAGCAACAACACTTGAGTGCAGGGCATGCACCTGCTGAGGAGCGGGAACACGGCACCAAGTTGCGCATTATGCTCTTCTCGGGCGCCACGTTGCTGGGATGTTTTTTCTGAGAGTTTCTTCACATCCAGGATATGGCCCGTGGCCAATGGCTATTCTGTTTTCCAGGATATGAACAGCTTGCCATGAAAGGACTGGTGTTTTGATGTATTTTGTCACATCTCGAAGTCATTGCAAGCTGCGGTGACTCTTTCCAACATCGCAATCCCAGGCTGATTGCTCAATATCTTCAGATCTTGGCAATTGATGCTGGGTATTTCCATACCTGTAAATCCAACTGCTGAAAACCGAACACAATTTTCTCACCCCCCAAAAAGTAGAGAGGCTGGTCATAGGATGCCACGACTGTTTGGTTTCCAGTTTGGATTTCTGGTTGGTGAAGGTTCTCCATTGTTCTTGTGTGAAGATCCACTGTTTGGTTTACGAGAAAAGTGTGTCGGCGCACAGCCAGTCCAAGGCACAAAAGCAATCTCCATCAGTTGGGTGAGTGCAAACTCTTGGAAACAAGATCCAGCGAATAATGTGGCGAACCAAGTCTCTATCAAGAAACACAAGTAACACACTTTCATTTTTGCGTTTTTTGAAAAATATACTTCTCACTACAAAAACCTGGCTGGGGGTTTCCTACCATCTGAGTAGGATGATGGTCCCCAAGGATGAAAGGGAATGGGATAATCCGTTATACCAAATTTTAGTCCCATAATTAAACCACTAGAAACGTATACTGTATATATATATATATAATATACACATACGTATATATATATATACACATAACCCATAGAAAACAAACGCAATCCATCGTTTGACAGAATCTTTGTTTTGAATCCATCGTTACCTAAAGACATGTTGGAACAAAAACACCTCACAAATCTGACAAACCAAGGATGGTTTCCTTTCCTTCGGTTCTTTGATCTCTGTGTGGGCGTACATGTGGTTGATGCTTGAGAGTGGCTTGGATCTTGCAGCCGCTGCCACCTGGGCCGGAAGAAGAAAAAACATATTTGGGCCAGAAGAAATAGACCTCTACCCTCAAGATATGGCAACTTCAATAGGGAAAATGAGGTTTTCAACCATTGGATTCTGGTATTTTCCCCAAAACAACATAGACTCACCCATTTGCATAACGTGGATTCGGCCACTTCTGAGCAATGATATATCAATCTCACGCCCGAGCCCTGCCTGGTAGGTGTCTTCCTGGCCTCATGTGGAATGTTTGAGATCGTTTTCTCGCTCCCAGTGGGCATGTGCCTTTGGGTCATCATTGGACAGCAGAAGATCTTCTGGTACCAGATGTTGGCACCTGGGCCCGTGCTGATTGATATAGAACTCACTTGTTGGTGGAATGTATATATGTATTTAATATGTCATATATCATATGATATCATATGATATATATATATACACATATGATGCGTATATATATATGATGCGTATATATATATATATATGATGCGTATATATATATGATGCGTATATATATATATATATATATATATGATGCGTATATATTAATATATATATATATATATATGATGCGTATATATATATGATGCGTGTATATATATATATATGATGCGTATATATATATATATATGATGCGTATATATTAATATATATATATATATGATGCGTATATATATATATATATCGTAGATATAGATATAGATATAGACATAGGTAATAAACATATGGAATTGTGGGGTTATTGTATGATACAATGTGGATATACTATGGGATAAAACTAGCCAACAATACGGGACACAATGCGGATGACCCAGAATCAACCGTGGCTATGGTGCTTTTTGGCAAATCTTATCCAGCTTTAGATGCTTTAGGAGTCAGCATGACAACCACTGACAGTTATTGACAACTTTGGCCTGCTCCATCTTTGTTGCTTTACCCTCTGGTGATTTAAGATAGCTATGGAAAATCCATTCAAAATGGAGGTTTTAATGGGAAAATCATCTGTAAATGGATCATTTTCCATAGCTATGTTAGTCATAACCAGAGGGTAATTTCTTAATTCCTACAGGTTGTATTTGTGTGATGCCTAGACTAGCCGGTGACACCTTGATTTTTTACACTATCCCTGGAGATGGTGAATGCTCGACTTCAGCATTTCTCTTGGTTGACCCTCTCACAATGTATACAAGCAATGCCCAGGCTCCTTGTTGAGGATGTTCTTTTAGGTCGCAACAAATATAAATATAGGTAAATCATGGTACAGTAGATGGTATACTAGGCTTCTACCACGCTGTTCTTGCAAAAGAACATGTTTAGTATGAACTTGTTTACCATGCGGATTCCCATGGTTAGGATGGTATAATCGGAAACCACACAAAATGAATTCATTCATCATACTTTCACCCGCACATTTTACCCAGATCTCAGCATCTTTCACACTCCAACTTGGACACCTTTCTGAACAGTTTTCAAGATCTCACGTGGATTTGTCTTCCATTTTTTTTGAATCTTCAGTAAAATGGAAGACAAATTTTCCTTTTTCCCCAGAGAATCTTCATTTTTTTTGAATCTTACATCTCACGTTCATATGTACTCTGGGGTAAACTATCAGTTCCATATGGAAACTCCAGCATTTGTAGATCATTATCCTAGGAAAACCACAGATATCTTCCACATCTTGGTATATGTAAAAAATCCAGGCTATGTTGATCCAACAAATCCACCCAAATATTGTTGTTATGGTCATATCCAATGATATCCTAAAAAAACATGATCACAATAGTTACCCTCCGGCAATCAAACATGGCTTGCTGGCAAATCCACCAGAAAGATGATTTCCCAAGCAAAAAAGAAACATTTCTAGACGATTTTGCCATGATTACAGGAGGGTATCACCATATACAACAAGGCTATCACCATGAATAGGGGTGTCTTAAAATGGGGCATCCTCAAGTCACAAAATAGGCTTTCATACTATTAAAAATGGTCATCCCCATCACTTCAGAAATCTCCATGTACCAATGATGATGATTGTCGGTTTTTTGCATTCCAGCTATATCCCAATTATATCTCAATTATATCCCAGTTAATTATATCCCAATTACCCACTGATATCCCAACAATATTCCTATACACAAATCCCTATTTCTTCAAAACCCATACACCATCAAAAAATGATCCCGCCGAGGTAATCTACATGATTCTGGGCATTGGCGCCGATGATGTCTTCATCCTCTATGATGCATGGCTCCAGAGTGCCCACGTGGAAGGCGTCAAGGACGGATGAACGGCTTCGCCGAAGCAGATTTCTTGGGAGAATCGGGGGGATATCATGGGGATATATGATATACACACATTCTATACACATGAATAAGATACATATATGTACATATACATATAGATATGCATGTATATATATATATGTATATATATATATATGTATACATATATATATATATGTATATATATATTTATATATATATATACAGAAGTAGAACACTATGATTGGGGAAATGAGGGGACCCCCAAGTTCATCCAAAGTTCTTCAAAATCTGAGGCAATCAATGGCGATTTCACCAAGAAGGGCGAAACACTTGTTGTCTTTCCACGTGCGTGGCTATGTCCTGATATGTCCTGAAAGATGATGACCCATAGTCAACACCCCCCAGAAACCCAGGCGAACCGTATTTAATTTGTTCATTTTTTGGGGACCATTAGGTAGGGGGGTGGTTATGTTGATCCGTTTTTTTTTTCGGTATCAATGAACATGGCAGAACGGTCAACCAAAATTTCTATCCCAATCTACATCCAAGTTTTCCATACGCTTTTGGTGGTAAAGCCAATGTCCATCCCAGGGTCATCACCATTTTGGTGGGTGGATTCCAAGCATCCCGGTACCCGTCGGCCCGTCAGGAGAGCATGTCCCATCGCTTCGTTTGGGCATATCGCCGGTCGGCCATGGCCATGTTGCTTGGGAACTACATTTATCATCTGGTTATTTAACATAGCCATGGAAAATCACAATTTTTAATAGGTAAACCCAGGTAAACCATCTATAAATGGGCTATTTTCCATGGCTATGTTAAATAACCAGAGGGTACATTTATTAGGGTTGTTGAAGAGGATGTACCTTCCGGTGCCAAAGGTGGCAGGGAAATCCCCGATAAATGGAGGTGGGTTTTGTGTCAATGATGGATTTGCCACAAATTGGATTCCTGGAGGGCCTGGAGGGTATGGATTTTCACAAGAGGAACCTGAGGAAACCCTACCATTTGGGGCCAAGCAAATCCTGGAAGCAAATCCTGGACTTGAGGGGTGTGGTTGGGGTGGCAAAAATGGTTATAACAATGGCGATTTCACCAACATACCCGCCGAAATTCAATTGAACTGCACGTTCGAATCCCAGCATATCCCAATTTTATCCTCATTATATATACAAGGTTGCCCCCAAGTGATTTTTATATGTCTACAACCCCAATTACTGTAAGTTCGGTATATCTATCACAAAGCAAGGTCATGTCATGTCCAAATCCCACAAAATTCACATTTTTCTTGGTTGCTATGTGGTGTCATCATGTCGAATCCCCAGAACCAGAACCATTTTTTTGTGGCATTTTCCACTTTTTTCCATGAAACATATCATGGTCCATTTCCATATATGGTGACCATTTTCTCCATATGTTATTACCCTCTGGTTATTTAACATAGCCATGGTATAGATGGCCCTAATCGAAATAGATGGTTTACCTGGGTTTACCGTTCTTAATAGCATGGGTGGATCTTTCCATGGCAAAGTGTTAGTCATAATCAGATGGTATATCCCATTAATATCCCATTGAACCACTATAAAATCCCATTAAACCACTATAATAACCAGAGGGATAGTGATTTTATAGGACCATTAGTGGGTTAAAATCCCATTAATTTCCAGCAGTTTTCAGGTTAGTGACCACCCTGACCACCTGCGGATCCTTCGCCATCGGAGCGACCTCGCCCCTGCCCTTGGTGCAGAGCTTCTGCATCTTCGCGGCGGTGGTGGTGCTGGTGCCGTGGTGGAAAGATGTGGGAAATCCATGGGAAATCCATGGGAAATCCGTCATTTATAGTGGTTAAGACCCTCATAAACTGAGGATTTAATGGTTCAATGAGTGATTGACACCCTTACAAATGGAGGTTTTAATGGGACTATCATGCTTTTTTATATGGTGATTCACCTTTATAAATGGATGTTTTATAGAATGGGGAAATCTTCCTACACATGATTGTTTACATATCACATGATATTTTTGTATGAAAAGTGTGGGTCAAAAAGTGCCATAGTTGGAGGGATCATCATCCATTTACCAGCTATTTTGTTGTCTACGAAGGTGTACCATGGAGGATGAAACCGGCTGGGAAGTAACCAAAAGGAGGCTTTTCTCCACAGGGATTCCACCAATTTGGGGGAAAACATGGGATATACCATGGAAGTTGAAGCAGTAAACAGGGATAGATATATATATATATATAACATATATATATAACATATATATATATATATATTATATATATGGGATATACTATTTCGAAAATGGGAGATGAAGCAGTAAACATTGAAGTTGAACTGCGACTAGCTGCGACTGCTTGCGTTGCGACACGTAGTGCTTGAAATGCCATGGAGAAATGACAATCCTACATTGGACCCCAATCTAAACACACCACCCTCCAAGACATGGAGCACCAGGTGGATTACCTCTTCTGCATCAGCTTCTTTGCCGCTGCAGTATTGGTCTATGCCTCCCAGCTGAAAGGGGCCCTTTGAAGTGGGGCTGGACATTCGGATGGGTTTCGAGGACCAACGGTTTCAGTAACTTGCAACTTATTTTTTCGATTGATTCGCACATATAAAATATTATAAAATGGCGTTCGGCCTTCGAATGAAACGGGTGAAGGTCAATGACATAATGACAGGATTCAAACCTAAAATCGCTCTTTGTTCATCCCCAACGATGACAACAAAATGGAGACTGTTCGCTTCTTCAGCGCGCTTGAAAACATCAAGCATGGCTAGCTGGGAAATGCCGCATAAATGAAGGTTTCTAGATGGGAACATCATCGAACAAAATGGTGGATTACCAGAGGGCACTTAGTGAACTTCGCTAAGGAGAAGTTCATGAAGGGCTACGGCTGCTGTTGCAGCTTCTGCGGAATTCCTGTTCGGGACCGGTGTTGTTTTTTGGGGAAGCAGGTGACCCAGGGGCCAGAAATTCACTGTTCGGATGTTCTGGAAGAGTGATGGTCAAGTTTAGCAGTTCACCGGGCCACAAAAAGGTGATGTTCACTGAACACTTCGCACCTAGGTGGGTGCAGTTTTTCTGTTCGTGAATGCCTACATGACCAACAGCGCCGAACTGGGAGTCGAGCAAAATTTCAGACCCACAAAAACCCACCGATTGGAATGTTAATATGCATGAACTATCGAAGTCTTGCGGGTCCCCAATGTAATTTTGAGAGTATTACCCATCTATAGTATCAACCATCTATATCAACAGCCTAAGTATCAACCATCTATAGTATTACCCATGTATGGTATCAACCATCTATAGTATCAACCAAGTATCAACCATCTATAGTATCAACCAAGTATCAGCCATCTACAGTATCAACCACCTATAGTATCAACAGCCTAAGTATCAACCATCTATAGTATTACCCATGTATGGTATCAACCATCTATAGTATCAACCAAGTATCAACCAAGTATCAACCATCTATAGTATCAACCACCTATAGTATCAACCAAGTATCAACCATCTACGGTATCAACCACCTATAGTATCAACAGCCTAAGTATCAACCATCTATAGTATTACCCATGTATGGTATCAACCATCTATAGTATCAACCAAGTATCAACCAAGTATAAACCATCTATAGTATCAACCACCTATAGTATCAACCAAGTATCAACCATCTACAGTATCAACCACCTATAGTATCAACAGCCTAAGTATCAACCATCTATAGTATTATCCATGTATAGTATCAACCATCTATAGTATCAACCAAGTATCAACCACCTATAGTATCAACAGCCTAAGTATCAACCATCTATAGTATTACCCATGTATAGTATCAACCATCTATAGTATCAACCAAGTATAAACCATCTATAGTATCAACAGCCTAAGTATCAACCATCTATAGTATTACCCATGTATAGTATCAACCATCTATAGTATCAACAAAGTATCAGCCATCTATAGTATCAACCATCTATAGTATCAACAGCCTAAGTATCAACCATCTACAGTATTGACCATCTATAGTATCAACCAAGCATCACCCATCTATAGTATCAACCATCTATAGTATCAACAGCCTAAGTATCAACCATCTATAGTATTACCCATGTATAGTATCAACCATCTATAGTATCAACCAAGTATCAACCATCTATAGTATCAACATGTATAGTATTAACAATATAAGTATTAAATATCTGTAGTATCAATTATCTATAGTATCAATATATATTGTATCAACCATCTAAGTATTAACCATCTAAGTATTAACCATCTATAGTATTAACCATCTGTAGTATCAACCATCTAAGTATCAACCATCTATAGTAGAAAATCATCTGTAGTATCAGCCATCTATAATATCAACCATCTAAAGTATCAACCATCTATAGTGTTAACCATCTAAGTATTGTTAACCATGTATTAACCATCTATCGTACTAACAATCTATAGTATCAACCATCTAAGTATTGACAACCACGTCTTAACCATCTATAGTATTAACCATCTAACTATTAACCATCTATAGTGTCAACCATCTAGAGTATTTATTATCTATGGTATCAACCGTCTATAGTATGAACCATCTATAGTATCAAACATCTATAGCATTAACCATCTAAGTATTAACAGCCATGTATTAACCATCTAAGCATTAACCACCTATAGTATCAAAGCATCTATAGTATTAACCATCTAAGTATTAACCATCTTTAGTATCAACCATCTAAGTATCAACCATATAAGTATTAACCATCGAAGTATTAACCATCTATAGTATTAACCATCTATAATATTAGCCATCTATAGTATTATCCACCTATAGTATTATCCATTAATAGTAGCGACCATCTATGGTATCAACAATCTATAGTATTAACCATAATTAAAACCAACCATCTATACTATCAAGCAACTATAGTATCATTTACCTAGAGTACCAACCATCTAAGTATCAACCATCTAAGTATTGACCACCTATAGTATTAAGCATCTATAGTATTAACAATCTAAGTATTAAGCATCTATAGTATCAATTGTCTATAGTATACTTATCTATATTATCAACCATTTAAGTATTAACCATCTATAGTATCAACATCTAATTATTAACCATCTATAGTAGCAACCATCTATAGTATCATTATCTCTCGTATAAAGCATCTACATATTAACCATCTAAGTATTGACCATCTATAGTATCAACATCTATAGTATTAACCATCTAAGTATTCACCATCTATAGTATCATCTATCTATGGAGTCATTTATCTATAGTATCAACCATCTAAGTATTAACAATCTAAGTATTAACCATCTATAGTATCAACCATCTAAGTATTAACCATCTAAGTATTATCCATCTTTAGTATCAACATATAGTATTATCAATCTAAGTATAAACAATCTATAGTATAGACAGCCATAGTTTGTACCATCAAAGTATTAACCATCTAAAGTATCAACCATCTATAGTATCATTTATCTATAGTATCAACCATCTACGTATTAACCATCTAAGTATGAACCATCTATAGTATCAACATCTATTTTATTAGCAATCTACGTATTAAACATCTATAGTATCAATTATCTATAGTATCAATTATATATAGTATCAACCATCTAAGTATTAACCATCTAAGTATTAACCATCTATAGTATCAACATCTTTAGTATTCACAATCTAAGTATTAACCATCTATAGTATCAACCATATGTAGTATCATTTATCTATATATTAACCATCTAAGTATTAAACCTCTTTAGTATCAACATCTATAGTATTAACAATCTAAGTATTACCCACCTATAGTATCATTTATCTATAGTATAAATTATCTATAGTATCAACCATCTAAGTATAAACATTCTATAGTCTCAACCATCTATAGTAACATATTTCAATATTATCAGCATCTATAGTATCAACCGTCCATAGTTTCATTTTTCTATGGTATCATTGATCTATGGTATCATTTATCTAAGTATCATATATCTATAGTATCAACCATCCATAGTATAAGCCATCTAAAGTATCAACCATCTCAGTATCATTTATCTATGGTACCAACCATCTAAGTATCATTTATCTATATATAGTATCATTTATCTATAGTATCATTTATCCATAGTATCATTTATCTATAGTATCAGCCATCTATAGTATCATTTATCTATAGTATCATTTATCTATGGTATCATTTATCTATAGTATCATTCATCCATAGTATCAGCCATCTATAGTTTCATTTATCTATAGTATCAGCCATCTATAGTATCATTTATCTATAGTATCAGCCATCTATAGTATCATTTATCTATAGTATCAGCCATCTATAGGATCATTTACCTATAGTATCATTTATCTATGGTATCATTTATCTATAGTATCATTTATCTATAGTATCAGCAATCTATAGTATCATTTATCTATAGTATCATTTATCTATAGTATAAATTATCTATAGTATCAGCCATCTATAGTATCATTTATCTATAGTATCATTGATCTATAGTATCAGCCATCTATAGAAACATTTCTCTATAGTATCAGCCATCTATAGCATCATTTTTCTGTAGTATCATTTATCTATAGTATCATTTATCTATAGTATCAGCCATCTATAGAAACATTTCTCTATAGTATCATTTATCTATAGTATCATTTATCTAAAGTATCATTTTTCTATAGTATCAGCCATCTATAGTATCACTTATCTATAGTAGCAGCCATCTATAGTATCATTTATCTATAGTATCATTTATCTGTAGTATCAACCATCTATAGTATCATTTATCTACAGTATCATTTATCTATAGTATCAGCCATCTATAGTATCATTTATCTATAGTACCAGCCATCTATAGTATCATTTATCTTTAGTATCAGACATCTATAGTGTCATTATCTATAGTATCATTTATCTATAGTATCAGCCATCTATAGTATCGTTTATCTATAGTATCAGCCATCTATCGTATCATTAATCTATAGTATCATTTATCTATAGTATCATTTATCTATAGTATCATTTATCTATAGTATCAACCACCTATAGTATCATTTAGCTATGGTATCAACCATCTAAGTATCATTAATCTATAGTATCATTTATCTATAGTATCAGCCATCTATAGTATCATTTATCTATAGTATCATTTACCTATAGTATCATTGATCTCTAGTATCATTTATCTATAGTATCAGCCATCTATAGTATCATTTATCTATAGTATCATTTATCTATAGTATCAACCACCTATAGTATCATTTAGCTATAGTATCATTTATCTATAGTACCAGCCATCTATAGTATCATTTATCTATAGTATCAACCATCTAAGTATCATTAATCTATAGTATCATTTATCTATAGTATCAGCCATCTATAGTATCGTTTATCTATAGTATCAGCCATCTATCGTATCATTTATCTATAGTATCATTTATCTATGGTATCATTTATCTATAGTATCATTTATCTATAGTATCAAGCATCTGTAGTATTATTTATCTATAGTAACTTAGTATCAACCATCTAAGTATTAACCATGAATTTTGATCCCAAAAAAAACATGGCCATTTCACTAGGCCTCCCTTGCGCAGGAGCCGGGCACCTGCCTGGGCCCCGGCTGCTGCTGGGGCGGCTTTCGGGCCCTCTTCAGCTGCTGTGGCACCAGCTGGAAGTGCATGCCCAAGCCGCAGGCCAAGGCGTCCGAACCCGGGGAGATGGGGATGGTCAAGGAACTATGGTTAATGAACTATGATTAATGAAGTGTGGTTAGTTAACTGTGGTTAGTTAATTGTGGTTAGTTAATTGTGGTTTCTTACTGTGGTTAATTTAAGTACGTATGGTTAATTCACCATAGTTTAGTGAGTTTTTTTTGATCATTTCTAGTAAGATTGGGGGTGGTTTGTTGTTTTTTGAACCCCGTGAATTAACTGTTCCATGTCATCTGGGAAAATGGATCATGGTGGTGTTAATCTTAAGAAATCAAAAAAGGAAGGGTTCAACAAGGAACGGGGCAGAATGCCTAGAAGATAGTGATTTAGCAAACAAAGAGGGTGGTTGGACCAACAACGCACATCTGGGAAATCACTGTCAAAATCTGTAGTGAACCGTGTTTAAAAGGTACTTCAACCTCCTTCAATGGTTTTATCGTTTTGCAATGTTTAGTCTTGTAGCCTGAGGCAAACTCAGCTAGATTTGGAAGCACTTTAAAAAAAATCGTCATTTTCCGGTCATAAAAATGGTCATTCATCGTGAATTTCATGGGGAAATTCATCAATTTCTATGGGCCTTTCGTGGCGCTTCCGAATTTAGGACGCACCATTGGAGAAGCGCGCGATGGAACGCTTCTTCTCAGGACCCGTGTGGCTCGGACGGAACCGAGCAGGAACGACTCGAGGCTGGTGAAGCGGAACGCAAAGGGTGTGAGATAGGAAAACCATAGGAAAAGCAGTTGGAAAATGGTGGTTTAATGGTGGTTTAATGGGGTTTAACCATGGTTAATAGTGTTTAAAAGTGGTTAATAATGGTTAATCATGGCTGATATAGAAAATTACGCTCCGGTAATTTGTTACAGTTTGCTATTGAAGCCATGGCCCATAGAAATAGTGGATTTACCCATTGATAGCATGGTGATTTTCCATAGTTATGTAAACGTTTACCAGAGGGTAATAGCAGGACCAAATAGGATGAGGATTTACATAGCTGTCAAAATTTGAATGGTTAAACTTAGATAGATATGATCATACCCCAAAATTTGACAGCTATGATCATTTGAATACCTTCAAAATAATGGGTCAAACTTAGATAGCTGTCCAAATTGGATGCTTAATACCTAAAAGTAGAATAACATCTCTGGTTTTTGTGGGTCTTGATTTTTGACCAGATGGACCCATTCCCAGGCTCATGATGGATGGAACATTCAAGACATATGGACTACTATGGCCATAAATAGATATCAGTTTCATAAGATTGATGGTTCAATACTCAAAGCGCCAGCCATTTTTTTTGGAGAAGCTTCCGCTCCCAGATGAGGGAAGTGTCAGAATCGATGAACAGGTGCACGATTTGCCCCGGTGTGAAGAGCATTACTCATTGGGGGAAGCAACGAATCATAGTGAATCCCTTTCGTATATAGTAAAAGATCCCCGAAACAAAACCCCGTTGTAGTATCTGATCTATTCGTTCCGGAGCTTTTTCTTTTTGGCGGGGAGGAACTATGAACCCAAAATCTCATCAATCCCAGAATTGGATGTTTTGCAGAATTTTGCCAGAAACACTATTAACCATGGTTAAACCCCATTAAACCACTATTAACCATCGAGAAACTCCAAAGATTTCTGTCTGACAAGGCCAGGTCTTCTAGAAACCCCCATCGCCAAGGTTCCGCTTCTACGACCGGCACAAGATCAAGCTCATTATTTTCTGGCTCGTGTCCCGGCTTCCCCGTTTACGGTCTTTGGTGTGGTCAAACTTGAACCATTTTTATGCGACCAACCAACAGAAAGCATCATGAAGCGTACCCATCTTTTGACACCAACCAGGTTAATTTGTTCCTGAACATCTCAAAAAGATTGGGGATCCGGATTTGATTCACATCGAAGAGTTTCATGTGCGACCACATGAGCTCTTTTTTTCGCTGCGAGCCAAGAGTGGGTATCCTTTGTTGCTTTTGGTATTTGATACTTCACGCTGAGATTTGACCAGTTTGCTCACGACGACACTGCTATTGAAGCTATATGAAGACTACAATTTCTAGGCGATCCCAAGAGACACAGCGAATTCTGACCATGTCTACATAGTATATACAATAATATGTATATATATATATGCAGTATATATATATGAGTAGCCGACAAAAGTATTGTAATACTAATTTAGTCTTGCTTAGCCTTGGCGTTTCTGAGGTTGCAAAAAAACCTTCCCCGATAGGGGACGACCCTATACCGATACCCATTTGTGATACCTCTGGAAGTACTAAAATCCTCACAACCGATAGGGGACGACCCTAATTTGTGCATGGCATTAAATTTAACAAATAAATTTGTTCTCTACTCATATATATATATATGTACACATATATGTATACACATATACGTATATATATATATATACATATACATATACACATATACGTATATATATATATATATATATATTATAGATAGTATATTAGATTATATAGATCCTGTACATTAAATATGATATAACTGATCTTCTCTTACAATCTGATTCCCCAAGGCCTCCATTGCGGTCAGGTTGTGGTGGTCGCCATGTCCACATGCGCGGGAGTCTTGCTGCGCACCGCCAAGAAACAGGTGCCACCGGGACGAGCTTTTTCAACCAGACGCCAATGGGATGACCAGACGATGTGTTTATGGCATGAAAAATGGGTCAATGGAGGTGCTAAATTTCCCCCAAGATATGGATTTTTTTAAATAGGTAACTTGACCAGCTTGAGCCATAGCCGTATATCTACATGATCTACATTTACACTGTTGTGGACTATCTTGATCCAAGCTTGTGTGACCAAAGTGTCCACTAGGGCTTGGAAACCCGATTGGAATTTGTTTCTGACTTGAATTCCTGGAGGAGTGAGGCGTGCATGTCGGTTTATGCCTTGTCTGTTTGCAAAAATATGTCTACATAAATTTGCACAAAAAACTTGCATGCCGGGACAAAAAGGACTAGCTTTGACACCCCCAAATTGGGGGATGATTTGCTAGAGATTAGAGACTCATTGGTTTTCGGCTACTCCAAGTTTTTGGATATGAGATTCAGTGATTCTCTCCCCCTTACCCCCCAAGTTTGTATTTTTTTTTCTGGTTTTCTGGTTGGTTGGTTGGTTGGTTGGTTCAAGTGCTAATTTACAGTACCCGATGGCCTATGGTAGTTAAACATGGCTAGCTGGAAAATTCACCAGTTCTAGATGTCTCCCATTTTTCAATGACCATTTAAATATTATCTGGCTATCCCATGAAGTATCCCATTGGAATCCATATCCACAATCGTGCATCAACATATCCATCAATCCATTAGATATCTAATATTATCCAGAGTATTATTATCCCATGAAATATCCATAGTTCACTTAGTTCACCCATCATTGACCCAGAATTCTCTCAGATTGCAGTGAGGGGTGAGCCTCACTGCAGCGAGGCGCCCATTGGCCGAGAAAACATCGATGTCATCAAGGGCTCCGAGGAGCTGATCAAAGAGGGGTTTTGAGTCCGAAAGACATGGGAAAAACTGCCCCTCAGATTTTTGGGCGACAAAAGCCCCAGATCTTCGAAAGACATGGGAAAAACATCAAAACTGACTGCTCCAAACAAAAACTGCCCCAGATTTTTGGGCGCAAGCGATCTTCGGATGCCAATTTCAGGGGCCAATTTCAGGGGCCACGACTCCACCGCATCGGTGAAAAACCGCCGGCCCCGGCAGATTTTGTTTGGCGAATTCGAGTTCTCTCCGACCCCCGAGACCGTCTCGATCGCCTTCGGCCTCAACGAGGCGGGCCATGATGGGATGAAAATCCATCAGTTTCACTGAAGAAAAAGGTGGTAACGCCCATGACCCAAATTTTTTGCCAGCCATTTTACGGTTTGGGCGCGATTATGGCGGTTTACCGCATTACAAGCTAATGCCATCCTTCATGCCCATGATGTAGTAGTGCATGATGCAGTGAATGATGGGAACTGTGGAAACAGTTTGTCCATGATGTTCATATTCCCCAAGCTGCTCGGACTTGGGATCGACAAACTGGTGGAGAACAAGATCAGGGTCGCCCCAATGGTCTAAGTCAGTTAGACGTGACGTTTGGTATCTTCTTGTCCGTGCACGTTTTTGGTTAAGAAAAGTAAGAAAAAAAGAAAAACGAGAAAAACGAGAAAAGTCAAAAAGTCAAAAAGTAGAAAAAC
>Ga0126342_10007270_pt1 | contig 19759 bp, 18 predicted proteins | sample Cyp1metagenome_FD_92528 | JGI IMG/M metagenome (GOLD analysis project Ga0126342, IMG submission 92528) | Coral microbial communities from Lord Howe Island, Old Settlement Bay, Australia - Cyphastrea 1 metagenome | ecosystem: Host-associated > Invertebrates > Cnidaria > Coral ... | reverse complement strand
TCTATATATCTATATATTTATATATCTATATATCTATATATCTATGTATCTATGTATCTATGTATCTATGTATCTATGTATCTATGTATCTATGTATCTATGTATCTATGTATCTATATCTATATCTATATCTATGTATCTATATCTATATCTATATCTATATCTATGTATCTATGTATCTATGTATCTATGTATCTATATCTATATCTATATCTATATCTATATCTATATCTATATCTATATCGATATCTATATCTATATCTATATCTACACACACACATATATATATATAAATGGTATGTAGAGATCCACGCAACTGGATCGGCAAATCCTGAGGAAACAGGTGGCCAAGCTCCACAGAATCATGGAGAAGGGTGCTGGCCTCCGCCCGCGCCGTGCCTGGCGCGAGGACAGCGACAGCGACCGCGATGCCACCGACGATCCAGCGCCCAAGGTGCCGGTGGAGGAGGAGACACCACTGCCGGATACGGAGATTCCAGGGGCATATCCGAAGATGCTTGGGTTTTTAAATGGTATATGATGGTTCTATGATGTTTTTTTGATGGATATATATATATATATATATTTATTTATATATATATATAAATTTGAGGGGAATATCCACTAGTGGCCTATCCAATGTAGTCAATGCATGGAGTCCATTCATGGTGAACTCTCGAGAATTATGAGTGATCAGGGCCATGATAATCCCAAACTGCTTGGATATTTTTTGGAGCCAAAAAAATACTCAGTTGGTTGGTGGTGTGGAAGAAAACACATGATTCAGATCGTAGCCACCAAGGATGAGCAAGATGAACATCTTGGATTTGGCTGCCCCACCGCGACATGGGCCCGAACAGTTGGTGCCCCTGAAGATTCCGGAAGTGCCCGAAACGGATCGCGTGATGCAAGCCCGTATGGGGAAGGAATTGGCGTCCGTGGGCAGAGCAGCCTTTGCACGGAAGATGCAGGTGGCGGAAGCGCTGTATAAGGACATCGGGGACAAACTTGGTCCAAACATTGGGAAAATGGCAGTTTTAATCATTTTAGTGAAGCAATGTCATGAGTCATGAACCACCCGTATAAATTGATGGTTTCAATCCCACCCATAAAACTAGTAAAATTGGGGATGGTGGATCTTATTGTTTTACTAGGGAAGATGATGATGACCAATGTTTTTTCCCCCAATGTGCATCCCCTGATTCGGACGGTCACAACTTTTCAGGATCTCTTGGAAGTATTTCCCTATGATGGCCACAGATTTTTGTGGCCAAATCACCATAATTGTTGTTTAAAAAAAACATTTCTGCTGGTTAGGCCGAATCTGCATTTTTTCATGATTCCACATTTTCCTTGGTGAAAAAAACATGCGCAGCTCCCATATTTTTGTTGGTCACCTCCCAGTTTTTGTTGATGTTCCAACTGTCAACCGATCATGAAAATCATGCACCCCGTAATTCAGCCCCACCAAATCATGAAGAAGCTCTCGGTTTTCATATGTTTTCATGGGTGAAAAACTGAAAAACCATTGGTTCATTGGTGAAGTTGGCAGGAGATGGCGCCCGCGGGCGCCAGCAGCTTGCGGCCCGGTGCCGGAGTTCGCCCCAGCTCCGCCTTCAGCCGCACGCCCCTGCGGCCGGACAAGAAGGTCTTGGAGGTCGCGGAGGGGCGGAAGGATTTTTTGGAGAGTCCGAAGTGATTTTTTTTTTGATTTTGGAATCTCTAATCATCATTCTTTATCAACTTCTATAAACACATGGTTTTGTTATGCCTTGTTCGGTTCTTGGAAACCACGAGCTATTGATGTCGAAAAACGGCTGCAGGTGGATGAGAACCCGAGAAGTGGCTCCAAATCGCGCGCGGGCGCAGCGGTGCCTCCGGCCGTGAAGAAGGCGTTGGAGGAAGATGACGACGATGGCTTCGATGTGAACTTCGATCTCAAGACGGACTTCAGCAAAGTGAATCTCAATGCGGTAGATCCATGGAGAAGAGCGGTGTCAGCCTAGGCGTGATGGTGCAAAGATGGGTGAAGCTTTTCATGACTTGGTTCTATGGTAAGATGTCTACACCCAGCTAGTTTTTTTTTGTGCAGTGATTTGGTATCCTTCCAGTATCACCAAAGGGGCGGAAGCATGCAAGAAAGTAGATTGCCCTAGATTTTGTACCCAGTCCAATGGCTATGTGCCCATTCTATATCAACATGATTGGTGAATATTGGTGATACACTTCCATATGGCCCTGAAATTTGACATTTCAACAGGCTCTGAACACTGAATTTCGTCTTGGAAACGACACATGTCTACAAATGTCGTCTATTTTTGTGCCAGATTTCAACTTTTTACCGGTCATTGCAGGTTGCTGACAGTGCCAAGACTGAACCCATCCTGCTGCAAGTTTGTATCTCCAGTCATCGCTGGAGCACAACTGCGCTGGAGCCTTTAAACACCTTCCATGTTCCGAACCAGTTGAGGGGCTGCGCGTTTCTTCCTGGCCAGGGTCATGAAAACTCTCTCGATATTTGTACAAAATGATGGGAACACGGATCGTTCTGTATTTGAACTTCTGAAGTCAGGGACCTGCTAAAATTGAGTGACGTCGTCATGACGCATCCTGGTCATGTCAGCGCTGCTGTCTATTCCCAGCATCCCTCAGTCTGGCCTTGTGGGTGCCGTTTTTGACCATGGTCATGTTTCAACACCTCAGGTGTGCCGGATCTCCAAGTTTTTTTTAATTAGAAGTTTCAAGTCAGCAAACGCCCAAAACACATGTCGGTTGATGATTATGTACACTCGTAATATGTTATAATTGCAACATATACACATTGTGGTTGAATTTGAACCATGAACTTCAGGAACGACTCGAAGATGAGAATCCCGAGCAATCAGCCACAAACAGTTTGCGGATGACTGGGTTTTGGGCATTGCTGGTTGTGTGTTTATTCCAGGTGTCTCAAAAGAGAGGATCCTGATTCGTGAGACCGGCTGTGGGGGAGCGAAGAATCGATCAATGGACTCCGCAGATGCCGGCTCGGACCCCTGAAGGGGCAAATTATTGGCTCCTTATATGTCCACAGAAAAATGTCAAATGGATGGACCACATAGAAATGTCAAATGGATTTGAAGACAACTCTTTTTCATGGTGAAAGAATGTGCAGTTTTTTTTTTCATTTTCGGTGATGTTTATGGGGACAATATAAGGGACCCTGTGGCAAATGTTGGGTTGATAGGTTCTTTTTTTTGCAGGCGTTTCAAGGCCCGAAGGGGTGCGCGATTTCGAGTACCTGCAAACCCAGTGCACAGGTAGAAAGAGTGTCAGCAAGAAAGTGCGGCCAAACTTTGATTGCACAACTTGATACGAAACTATCTAAAGTATTCTAAAGTATTCTAAAGTATTCTAAAGTTCTAAAGTGTATATAGTATATATGTATATATATATATACATGATATAATATATATATATATATCTGAATGTAATTACACATATAGTACATTCTTATTTTGAGAGCCACGCCCTGAAAATGGACAATCAAGGGCTGTGATTCCGGGGTTAAGACTCCACTCAGAAGTTCTTTTCCGTAGGTCTTTAGCTCTGAGTAGATTCCCAGCTCATGGATTTCATGGATTATGATGATCCCCAATTTTTATCTAAAGACGAATATGGTAAACCCAATACTAAAGCATCCCCAATTTAGGTTTATGATTGGGTAAGCTATTGGGGATGATGGTAAAAATCATGTAAAATCTGACCCCAAGTGGCTGGTTCACTGGATGGTTTACCCCAACTTTTTTGATCACCGGGGAGACATCTTGTTCTACTCAGATGTCCGAAAAAGCTTGGAGCCAGCATCGCATTTTGGATCTTGGGCAGCCAATAGACTGTCGGTTGACACAATTTTGCAACACTTTGTTGAACATTTACCATCTGGTTATTTAACATAGCCATGGAAAATCCCTTATAAATGGAGGTTTCTAGCTGGGAAAATCATCTATAAATGGGCCATCTATACCATGGCTATGTTAAACCAGAGGGTACCATCCCAAAATCGTCCATGGATAAACACAAAAAATGGATGTCCCAAATTGGGTCCAGTTTGCAGCGAAGAGCAAAAGCCGAACTTTCTCATGGCGCCAGGCCCGATGGAGTACACCGAATCATGAAATTATACCCACCATGATCTTTGAATATTTTTGGGCACACTCCGGCCTTTCTTTTTTAGACATCGAAAAATCCAAAAAGATCTCGTGATCGGTTCCCTCTCAACAAGCACCAACTCTGTGAGGTACTCCATTGTGCACGACGTCGGGACCAGCAGCGGTTCAAGGCTGGGGGAATCATGCCCAAAATTGCCAAAGTCTGAAGAGTTTGGTGAATTAGGATGGACGTGATCCAGAAAGATGCCAAAAATTGGGCAATTCTCCATTTTTGGACAGCAAAAAGGTGAGTGGCAGCAATTCTTTGGCGAGTTTGGTGTTTAAAAAGGCAACTTTGTGTGGGGACAACCTGGTACAGGTTACCTCGCGCACACTTCGTGCCATGCAACACGTGTGGGCCTTGGGGGCCGGTGTGTGATGGGCGAACTTAGAAGCTTCAGTGTTCAAGAAGGGTATCCCTGAGCACATCAAAGGGTGCTATCCAAATCCAGTCCGCCCAACGAGTGTATCTTTTATTTTTGTGTTTGTAGAGATGGACACGATGCTCGCATGTTTTGGAGCTGGGGACGCCAAATTTCAGGACCAGCTTGGGTCTATTGGTAAACCAAAGAATGTTTTCTTGTCGAATTTCAATCAAACCAATCCAGTGATTGCAAATGAAACGAAGAACTCCGCACTGAAATGGAGAATCCCAACTTTGGGAGGCTCATGGGTAATCAGAAAACAATTCGACCGGAATATCACCATTAATCCAGAAAATACATATAGTACTGGTTATATGATGAGATACTGGATATATATATATATACACGTATATGTGTATATATACATACATATTACTTTCACTACGGTTATGTTACTGAGGGTTTGTGAAGACTGAGATCCGGTAATGATTGCCAAGGACGGCAGCGGTACCTATTGAGAATGAGAACTTCAAGGGAGAGGTTTGGAGCATTTGGGGTGGCCGCAATGCCTTGTGGAAAAAGGAGGTGAAACCAAGAATTGGATCGGTGTTTTTTTCAATGGGGATGATATGTGTATCAATGAGCATCATCACCATCTGGATAAATGACGTCACTGGTTGACATCGCGGCAAAAAAGAGGGTTTATAGCTTGGGGCAGATATCGCCAATTTGGTCAGATTGGTGAATGATCATGATTGAATCATTGGAGGGGACTTCAGCAGTGCCCTGTTGACCCTTGTTGGTTGTTGGACCCCAAGTCCGACCGAATAGTTGCTTGATGGTATCTGTATAATTCCATTTAGCGAATATTATATAAATACCCGATCCCCTACTAAACCATGCTTTCTGCGGGGTGTTTAAAATTACAGTACGGCCCTACTGTATGTTTTCGCGGAAGGTTGCCTCGCCCCTGGGCCAAACCTCAAGCCCTAACCCCGCCGCTGGGATTTCAAACCCGGCTAAAGACCCTAACCTCAAACGCGCTGAAGAGAGCCTAAACCCAGGAAGCTTCAAATTTCCACATTTCGGTCCACCATCTTGGATCCCAACCCAAGCAGGGTAAGAACTGCCACGTTACCAGGTCTTACTTCTCTACCGACCGACTGAAGGACTGGATGGCCGCTTGGTCAAGTGATCGCAGCAACGCTGTATCTGATAATCTGATGGGGATTTAGTAGGGATTGATATGGGTTATGGGAATATCATGCGTATTCAATGGTGATATGATATGATATGATACGATACGATATGATACGATACGATACGATATGATATATATATATATACACATACATATCAAATCGGATTTGGATTCTGTTGTAGCTTAGATTGTCAACACACGTTCTTGATATAAGTTCATTGTTTTTTTTTGTCAAGAACAGCAAGAATTAGTTTGGAATATTTTTGGTCACACAGAATTTCACCTGGAAGCCCACTGAAAAAACATATATTTGGTGAGTCAACATAAGACTAACATGGGTCTGGGTCAAAATTATTACCCAAGGGGATTGTTTGATCTCAAAAACTCGCACACCTTTTAAGTGGGCCCATTGGTACCTCAAAAAATGGACAACCGTACCTGTCATAGGTATAGGTACTGAAGAGCCAGGACCAAACATGTTGATATGAACCAATTTAGTAGCATTCATCCAAATTGATACCCCACTTTTGGACCAATACCTGGCTTTCATGCGATTTTTTATGCCACAACTGTTGGGTACCGCATATTTTTTGCCCCCCGATGGAGTCCAGCAATTTCCAGCCGATCCACAAGCGTTTCAGTCCAATGCCTAGGGGGCCATCCCTACTACCGCCACTTCCGGCACCGGAAGCGCAACTGGGAGCTGCGGCTGCAGGGAAAGTTCAAAAAGGCGCGGCCGCGCATCCAGTCGTCATGGATGACCTTCCGAACGGTTACAGTACTCCCGTGGTGACGACTGGGGATCCCCCACGACTTAAGAAACCTCAAACTGATGTTTGTTGGATAGTTTTTGTTGATCCAATGACATATATAGTATTAGTAATCATGTACTATGTCATGATGACAGTAACAGCAGTAGGGAAAATAATAGTACTAACAATAATAGTACTAACAATAATAGTACTAACAATAATAGTACTAACAATAATAGTACTAACACTATAACAATAATGACAGTACTAACAATAAGAATAACAATCACAGAATCACAGAATCACACCGCCATACACCATCCCCAATGACTTACCACAAATGGGGATCACAATCATCCCCGATAGTTGTGTATAGCATAGGGTTTACCACATTAGGGGAGATTCGCCCCACATGAGCTTATTTCTGAATTAGGAATGATGATCATTTGACCATATTTGACCTAGTCCTACATCAAGAATTCTTATCATCCAGGGCATTTCACCAACAAAAATGGATGGTTTCTTCGGACTGGGGGACTGCTGGAGCTGCTGGCGGTTCGATTTTTGTTGAACTGGTCGTCTGACTGGATGAAGTCAATAGTGAAAAAAGAGTAGCGCTATGTTTGGAAACATCCATTTTTTTTTTCTTTAGATGATTTCTTTAGATGTGTGGCACTGATGTGTTTTGATATGTAGTAACCAACTATTTTTCCCCTAGAATCTTAGAACACGCAGATGATTAAAAAAGTGTTGGTTACTGGGAGGATGATCCCCAGATGCAGATGACGAAAACAGATGACGAATGGGAGGTTTATTTTCCCCCTAAGCATAACGTTTGGTCCAAAAGCAAGGTACCCTCTGGTAATTTAACATAGCTATTGAAAATGGCCATTTATTGTGGATTTTCCCATTAAAAATGGTGATTTTCCATAGTTATGTTAAATTACCAGAGGGTATCTTCCAATTTATGGCCATCATACCATGGTGAACATGACTTGCCAAAACCATTGGCTTATGACTTGGGGTTTTACCATAGTTTTCAGACACAACCAACAACCAAATCCACTAAGCGAGATTGATGACAGACCAGTATATACTATACCCATGATGAACTGATTTACTGGTATTTCCATTTTTTCAATATATCCTCAACATGAGCAATATTTATAGTACGCGTTGCTGTAATCTGTATATTAAATCATGATTTGATTATATACCATGTATATATACTCATTCTGGAGTAGATAGAATATGGACACTTCAAAGAAACCTCACTAGAATGAGAATATGTTTGGAAATCCCGTATATATATATTCTATCTACTACAGGATTATATATATAATAAATAAATAGATAGATAAATAAATGAATAACTAAATAAAATAAATAAATATATATATATATATAAATACATAAATAAATAAATAAATAAATAAAGTAAATAAATATATATATATATATATATATTCTGTTATATAAACCATTTCCAAAAAGCCATGATCTCCACATTTTTCGTGGTGAACATTCCTTTCCAGGCACCTTGTGGTCGGCTCTTTGTGGGCGCCGTGCTACGTGATTTCAACTACGTCCCACGGTGGAGAAAGGTCGATGTAAGAAAAACCCAGGGAGGTGAAAGTGGGAGAAATCGTGGATTGGATAGTGGTTTACTAGGGAATTTATTATCTGGTTGGTGGTTTGGAACATGAAATTTATTTTTCCATATATTGGGAATAAGGTGAACAACTGACTTTCATGTTTTTCAGAGGGGTTGAAACCACCAACCAGTTATACATCATCAGGATAATATTGTGGGATTTCCGTTGCTATCATGGATATTGTAAATCCCAATATTACGGATAATCCCACTATTTTTGTCACTTGTTATAATCCCAAAACCCCCGTTCATATGAAACACCCCCTAAACCATACGAAACCATGGTTTTTTGTTGGGAATGTCCACATCATTGGGACCATAGAAATGGGGTGTTGAATATGAATGTCAACCCCGGATGAGACTAAACCATGGGCTATTATTTAGGGGGGTACTCCTCCAATAATCACAATCTGATACTGGAAAAAGGTACCCTCCCAATTAAACAGCTTAGGGGTTTATTAATCCAGGGTTGACATTAGGGTGATGGGATTATTGTTTATCCAATAATGTGTGTAAAACAATAATAAACCATCCCCCAAATCATCATAAAATCCATAAATAGGTGGTGTAAACCATTCCCAAATGAGTGGTTTATTATTGTTTTACCCACATTATACTATTTCATATTTCCATATTTCTGGTGATAGTGGAAAACCACATTGTTTCCATATTTCAGAATTAGTGATTACTTGTCTGTAACACTCTTCCATCCTGGATTATATTATATCAGCGGCAGAGAAGATGCCAGGATGTTAGTTCGATGATATTTCCTCCAGATTTTTTTCCGGTTGATCAATGAGACATTCCATGATTTTGCTCGTTTTCAAAGTTTTCTGATGTTTCGGGATTCTGTGATGAAACAAGGGGATACCCAACGGTCATCAAACCTGGCTGGGAATCCTCATGGATGATCCCACGATGTGGGTTTGGTACATTGGGATCCAACCATGTGGTGGGCCTTGTTTTGATACCAACGGAGAGTGGTTCGGTTTGGTAGTGCTGAATGACACTGGATGATTTTCATTCAGATGATGTGGAATCACTCTGGAGTTGAAAATTGCATGGACTAGGTGCGGGACACAGCAGTAGTTGAGTAGATTGGGTTAACCAACAAAAAACGGCGCGGCTTACGCAGTAGAACTCATGATTTTCGCTGGGAACATCCGGGTACAGATTGGTCGGAAGGATCCAGAGAGATGGTTCTGTGTGAAATTCGGCCCCAATTCCAGAAGGTGACCATTATGACTATGGTCATTTTTATCATCCAAAGGATGGTTTATTATCATTATAATTTATAATCATCCACATTTTTGGAGGGTATACCACATCTTCAGACAAACCCAACTCATTCGAATTGTCATTTTGGCAATTCAAATGGGTTTGTCTGAAAATAGGATATCTCCAAATTTGATGATCAATCATGTTACCCTCTGGTTATTTATCATAGCCATGGTATAGATGGCCCACAGAAATGGATGATTTACCCATTAAAAATGGGTGGATCTTTCCATGGCAAAGCGTTAAATTACCAGAGGGTATTTTCCCTATTCAAAGTACGTTAGCGACTATAAATTATACGTGTTTTTAGGGCGGTCCAGACCACAAGGCCCCTTTGTGGTAGTATGAACCATCAGTTCCATCCGTATACTCAAAGATATGTTTAAGTTTAAATAAATTGGATTCCATATGTTTAGATGGCCGGGCCAAAACCTTCAAGATAGTCTAAATACCAGTTCGCATATTTTAAAATCCGTATATTTAGATGTAGTTACCGTACCTTTTTTTTTGGGTACCCCTATTTTCAGAGAGACCAAGGCGGCTCTGAGAAGTTGTTGCTTAGGCTTGGAGATAATCACCACGAAGAAGCTGCTTGAAGACCATTTTTTGAGTGGGATACTACTAGAATTAACTATGGTTTATCAACCAAGTAGATATGATATATTATGATACAGTATGATATGTTATGATATATTATGATATATTAGGATGTATTAAAATACATTATGATATATTGTGATATATTATGATATATTATGTTATATTATGATATATTAGGGCAATTCCACAAAGATAGGACACATAGGACGATAAAGCCTTATATACACTGAAATACCTGTTTTATTTACAATTCTATCTTTTTGGTGATTATGATACCAGATACCGGGTTTTTGTTTGAGACCGCAAAGACTTTTTTTAAAATTTGGCTTCACTTCGTCCCCATTTTCCGACTGACCTAGTCGCCCAAGGATCAGCCGGTGGCATCTTCTTCAATACTGGCGATGAATACTGCAATCACGCTGGTGAAATACCAATATAGGTGCCAACCAGTCCAGTGTTAGCATGGTGGATTCATCGTTGTGGGTGGTGTTTTTTTGGAACAACAAGCATTTCAAGGACCAAATTAGGGGCTTGGAATCAGCACTCACTTCGAAATAGACATCATCCACGGCACTCTGTGGTTGTTCCACATGGGTATGGGTATCAAATCACTCCAAATTAGGTTGTTGGGCACATCCCAACTGGTAGACTCTGGTAGACTGTTCTGGAAGCACTTTGCGGGTTTAGCCAGCAGGGCTTCGACTTTTGACCGGATGTTTCAAATGGGATTGATGTGGGAAGACGGTATGTGACTGTGATGATCATACCCGACTTTCTTATTGTTTCCATCATATATATTCTGGTATGATTTATAATTCCCCATGTCAATCTACCTGATTTTTCATCATACCCATATTCAATGGCCTTTTCAGGAACCTAATTTGGAGGTAGCTACCATATCTCGGGCCTAAATTTCAGGGCTATGTGCCCGAATATCCCCAGAGAATCTGGCCCAAAAAAGTACGTGACACCTCCGTTTTAATGGATCCTGAGCTTCCTATTGATGCAGTGTTCAAAACCCTCTGTTATTCCATGGAAAATCCTGGTTGAGAACAGGATTCTCCAACCGGGGTGAACCACCAACCCGCCATTTTCCCAGTAAACTGGGCTAGAGGTCCCCGAGCGATGCCAGGATCTACTTCTCTTGGGGCGCGCGATGCCAGGAGCCGTAGCCATGGTATTTGCCGAGGTTTTCAGCTGGCTTTGTCTCAAAATACGTTTATTTCCCAATTGATGGCAATTTTGAAATCATGAACAATCATGAACAATCTTATCAATTTAAATAGACTATGACTATGACAACAAACATCATATCAATGATAAAACCGATAACGTATATATATATACACATAATCATATACAACAGGTGTTGGTAAATGTCCCGATTTTTTTTGAATTTTGAGCATCACTTTCAAGTCTCTGTTGGAGATTGTATCCCTAATAGTTGGGTGATGTTAAAAATCACTAAACATCAGGACTTGTTACCAACCCCTGTTATATATATATATTATATATATATACATACATGATAATACAAACTATGACAATAGAATATGATATTATGAAATCGCACAAAAAACATGATGATAGTGATAATCCAGATGGCCATCATTGATATTATCATTATAACCCTTGCCATTATTATAATGATCATGTTGATACACATTGTTCATATTATACTATACAATATGGTAGGGGATTTATAATGATAATACTGATCTGCTAGGTGATTAATAATGTTGTATTCATGATTATGACATTTTAATATATGATTATGAAAATGACATTATAGTCCAGTTATGCTTATACACAACTATAACATTTATAACAATAATAACAATAATAACAACAATAATAACAACAATAACAACAATAATAATAATGATCATGATAATAATATTAATAACAATAGTAATAATGATAATAGTACTAAGAACTCTAATAATAATGATAATAAACATAGTAAAAAAGCAATATATATATATACATACCTTACCCAGATGGCCCAGCACCCAGCACTATGGCTCCGCCTTTTTTGCAGGAAGCGCTGCGCGAGGATGCGGAACTGGGGCATGCGGTGTCGTCTCGGGTCCCAGTGCAGCAAACCGTGGCGGTGACGTCGTGGGTCTGGTGAGGACATGGATGAAGAAACAGACATATTCTACAAAGATATGAATATATACCCTCTGGCTATTTAACATAGCCATGGAAAATCACCATTTTTAATAGGTAAACCATCTATAAATGGGCCATTTTCCATGGCTATGTTAAATAACCAGAGGGTATATATATATATAGTCATCCCCCAAAAATATAGAAAAGTAAATCTTCACTGTTTTTTAAAGGGGATGAAAACTTTTCTATGATCAGAGTAAATTATTCTGGGTAAATTATGTCGTCGTGACCTCACGTCGTGACCGAACGGAATGCTGAGGATTTGGGGAAAAGAAACTGGCCGTAAATTTTAGGCTAGTGAAATGTTACAATTTACCCGTATATATATAATTACATACATAGATGTGGATGTATATGTATGGATCAAACAAATAAACGTTGGTATTTGAATTGGGAAATGCTCTTAGATGTATATATATATAGATGATATGGTGCGGTGCAAACAAACGCAGGATTGGACAAACCATTATTTCCCAAGGAACATCATCTACAATGAGTTGATCCCTAGAACCAGTATGAAGTCGATGGAGTGACTCCACCTATTCCCACACTTGGATGATGGTAGAATCCATGGAGAGATGGCAGAAGCTTTGAAAATAGGGGTTGATAAGTGGTTGAACACCCTGAAACATGATGGTGTTGACATATTTTACTTGAGTAGCCATTTACTCCCCCTTTTTCTCGGGATGAACTTGTTATGAGTGCTGAAAGTTGGATAGTTGGATGTTTTTTGTTGTCAACAATATCTTGGACTGCTCCTTTTGGTACAGATCTTGCCACAGATATTGAACACGCTTCAAAAAGCACCCAGAAGCTACTTGCTTGCTGCCAAGAATTCAGAGCGGGAGGCTTTTGCCATAGCTCCGCTATGGCCTATGTACATGCTCAACCCCCCAAGAGCCTTTCTGTTTGCTAAGTCTATTGTGATTGGCAGCCAAGATTCCGTTTGTATTTCCAAAATCACAACAAACCTTTTTGTTTTAAGATAGCCTGTTCGCATCTTTTAACCATTTGAAATGCGGTCTACTCATCACATTGCATTGATTCTGATTCTTCCAGGGACCTGACAGTCTTTGACCAGATTATCATCACTCCGAATGGCAGGTGTGAGCCTGTTGGGATGGACGTGCCACACATGACTGGTGTGCACACATGAATGTCAATGTATATTTAAATGATTACATATGTAGTATACATATAGACACTGATTACACAGATATAGACACTGATCTGTCTGTGTATTATAATATATATATATATGTTTTCTCTCTCTCTCTATACATACAAGTATATGCAGTATATGTTTGGGTGCACCCCAGTTGCACAGTGATATCCAAAAGTTAACAGGTGAGGGGCTCGCTTACGCCGTTGTCGGTTAAATCTTCCTTGTTTTGCCCATTCAAACCTCAGTCTTGGTGGGTTCAATCCTAATGTTTGGTTGCTTCACATCCATTTTGCTGACATCAATCAGATTGAATGTTGGTTCAATCAACTTAGATGTTGCTTTCAGCAACTTAACTGCCTTTTTTTCGGTTGCATCAAGTTCTTAATTGTGGGTTCAAGTTCCAGTAATTGTGGGTTCCACCAAGTGAAATGCTGGTTCGATCCAGTCAAATCAGATACCCTATGGTAAACATACAAAAAACTATGGAACATCACCATTTTTAATGGGAAAATCCACTATTTCTATGGCCATTTTCAATAGCTACGTTAGTCATTACCAGAGGATAGATCCCTGGCCTTAAACAGGCCCATCCCTCACGTGGCGAGCGACCTCGACGATCCCAGCGAGGAATATGGGTCGGGCCCTTGGGCCCTTGGGCCGCCGTTAAGGGCCCAAGGGGGCCCTTTCAAAATGGTGGGGCGGTTTCAAAAAACCCAGTTTTGGTTTCAACTGTTTCAACTTTGAGCATTTTCATTTTCAATCATTTTCTCCTTTCAACCCATATTTTGCGTCGATTTTTAAGGGCCCTTTTGGGCCCCTCGTTCCATGCGCCATCCGATTTTCGCTGAGGTTGAGCTTGATGCGCCGAGATGTAGGCGATATCCTTGAGGGGATTGATGTACTTTGTGGGACATAGGATGTTAGATTCCATATATTTATAATATGATAGTGGATGTTAGGATATTATGTAATAGGATGTTATAATAACAATATGAGATATAGTGGATATGAAAAAATATATGATGTTGGAAGTTTGTCTACCAATTCATTTGCTATTGCGTGGTAACTCTGAAGTCACAAGAGGTATTATGTTATCATAATATACAATGGATATATGGTATATCGGTATATCATACCTTTATACAATGGACATGCTCATAGATTGTAATCTTGTTCATATTATCACAACGGACTGGATTTTGTTTTCAATAATGTTTGAATTACACTGAATAAAACAATGGAAATCATATACCAAAGCAAGCAACCATTTAATAACCAGCAATTACCATTTTTTATTTACATAATGGAGAACAATTAACAATTAACAATCATTCCATTTATAACAAACTTTGTATTTGGGTATGTCGGAAAATGAGGGGATGTATGGTTTTAGCCAAAGAACAACTAAATACTGTAGGGCTCGCAAACGTACCAATCAGATGGTGGATTACCAGGAAGGACGACCCAACAACTGCCCCATTAGTGTCAGCTTCCAGGCACAGGTCAAAATGGGTCCAGTAAAGACAAATGATAGTAGATATAGTAGTAAGAATCTCTAAGAAACAATGAGAAATCACAATGATAGTAGTAATAGTAAGAGTATATTAGTAATAATCATATATAATCATGACAATAGTAATCACTAGTAATAGGAATATTAAACATAAGAAGAATAATAATTGTGAAATGACAGATTTCACCTCTCACAAGACATGGCCTCGCCATAGAGGCCTTGCAGAGTACAGCAAGATGATCCAAGAGATCGAGGGGACGCTGAATACGGAGGACTGGCTAAGCCAATGTCTTTGGTGTTTGAATCCAAGTTTCGGTCCTGAATCATGTTGGAAATATCAACACCCAGGTTTCTTCTAAAAACTTCACAGTCAGACCCGGTTTTTCAGGGAAACAACTGCAGGTTTTTCCATGGTTTTTTTCCGGACATGTCGTAGTATCGGTTGGCAAATCCCCACGGGTTTTACCGTTGCGAAGCAGGACACCTACACCTTCCGACTCTGGGGTCCTGCTCCTTTCCTGGATGTGTCGCCTGCTAAGAGAACGACAGGGCCACGCTTGGTTCGCAGAAAATGCCAAGTTCAGGAAATCAGGCAGATTTCGATAAGACATAGATAGCCAAGTGAACTTCTAACTTGGATAACTAGGGTTTATGGAGGATGTAACTATAGTTAATTGGTTTCTAAGCTAACCAAAGTGGGGGGCCTCACCTTGTAGTAATACTATGCAATAGTGGGTGAGATTTTGGAGTAAACATCTTCTCAGAGGGGATTGCAGCACTAGTGATAGTAACATGACTATTAACGCTAATCGTCCTGATGACAATGGGTTTCGAATGGTTTCGAGCGTCGAAACCAGTTCTGCGGACCTCTATCTGGATCACGTCTCTGACAATAATAGTAATGTGGGAAGCATCAAGTAGAGGAATTGGCCAATAGAGACAGGGATGCAACCAATCGAGAACGGAGAATCAAAAGAAAGGAGATGATGATGATGATGATGATGATGATGGTGGTGCTGATGATGATGATGATAATGATGGACTCTCACTGTTGATGGGTGTGCACCTATCTCATACAATATAAGAAGACACATGCGACGTCCAGCATGAATGACCCCTGGAACTTGTTAAGCAGGAAACACGAGGAACCGTTTAGCCGTTTGTTGTCCCCAAATGTGGTACTTGTGCCTTTGCAAATGTTCTGCACTTATCGCCATGTTTTTCAATCCCGACTTTTCCGATTTAGCATTTTTCCAGCTTGAATCTGCATGAATTGATCATGTTTGCGGGTGAAATCCTTCTTTGCAAGAAAGTCCTTTGCCCTCAGACTCAGGTTGAATTGGCAGTTGAAAATGGGCGCGCGAGTCAGTTTGGATCACTTCATGAAGGCTCACGGCTTCATCTTCCTTAAAGTTATAGCCTAGTTGATGAGGAATTATAGGGATCGTATACTAGCTAACTTGTTAGGGACAAATGGCGCATGTATTTCTGATGACTTATTCAAATCTGAGTAATGATTCAAAAAGAATTATCCTCCCCCCTGACCTGTGACGGTGGACACTGCAGGATTTTCCGATCCACGTGTGCATGTATGACTTGCCAGCTGGTCATGAGAACGGGAACAGTGATCCGCGTCTCAGTCGCACGTGGGAATCGTGGGCTGAGGGTGGCCTACTGAATGCAGGCAGGTAAACTTTGAGGATTTTGATAATTTTTGAGCCCATGGACTACAGCTTGAAACTCACCTGGAGAAAGTACATGCTTATTTTGCTGGGATTTAGAACATCATGGGTGAATTCGGTGATTGACATGATATTTTCATCATGGTTTACTGGGTCCAGATGCTTTCACATTTACAGGCATCCCCCCATATTTGATGGCAGAAAACATATAAAAATATGTAAACACCACGTAAAGAAGGAAAACACGATGAGTTTCCCTTGACTCAATCCATCCGCATCCATGGTTTTCCGGACGTTTATTGAGGCGACACTTGGAGTCCAAGAAGCGTTACTACTTCGACTTCATGGGCTGGAGCAATGTGGTGGCGCTCTCAGCAATTTCTGGAAGATGTGTATCGGTTGGAGGTGATACTGTTGGATGTGGGAAGCACATGGGAAGCCCTGGCTGCCATAAATTACATCATAAATTACTTCCATTTGGGGATGGTGTTTTTACATGTTTTTACCGACCATGTATGGTGACTTTGGGGATTTAGGCCTGAGTTCATTGAGTCGATTTTTGTTTTTTTCCCTCCATGGGAAGGGTTGTTGCAGCCCAGATGAAGGGCAAACGCCGAAAAGGATTGAAAAGCTAGAAAACCATATCAGGAAGCATCATCAAACAGTATACTGTTGTTTTATGGCAGCCAAGAGTTTGGGTTTGCCGCACACATTCCCTTCCATGGCAAACCTTGGTGTGGTTGATAAATGGATCTTCAATATGATGAAAAAATATTCACAGATAAAGTCATTTAAATTGAGGCACACAAATCATCCGAATGACTATGATCAACCCAATGTTTGTGTCTGTAAACATGTCACAGCGAAAATGAGTCTCAACCAACAAGTTTTGGGTAACTTGTTTTCACACAGATCCAAATTATCCCGAATTATTGTGGTCATAACAAGTTGTATTCATTTCTGATATTAAACCCAATAAATTGTTATTTGTAGCGCGTAATTCTAGTCATGGAATAGCATAAAATTCAGCAGCAAACTCACGCGCGGGTGAGGTCACCATTTCTCCTGCGATCTTTGATCGGTATGTGGGGCTGGCGCTGCTTGACGGGGGATTCGGTCCATGGTGGGTAGAAATTTCTACAGTATTTGCAGTTGGTGGATGGGGGTCTCGGGGGGCGGGGTGGGTGGGTAATTACAGAGTTTCCTCCACAAGTGGATGCGGTTATCGGTTCTCACATGGTGTGCTGCAGGATGGTACCATTATTTCGATCCACGCATGCGCTGGGAAAAGCATGCGCGAACCTCTGACGGACAAAAAAATGGTTCGAAACTTTCAGTACGACGAAATGGGATAAAGCATATTGCTAGTTTATATTGGAATTACGATATCAAGTGAAATTTTCGGTGACCCCTCCAAAGAACTCATGGTTTAACATATCATGAGCAATTTGCAAGACACGCTTCTCGCCTGCACTTCGTGCGTATGCAATCAAACGTTCCCTTTTCCATAACCTTGACGGCTAGCCAGAGCTTTACAGGCGTCGCAACCATGTTTTTGCCCACTAAAGATTTTAAACACATCAAGCCCTTCCACGCAGATGCTTTTACAGACAGATGCTTTTACTCACACAAGCTCCTGGACACAGAAGTGGGAACAACGCGTTTACCAGAAAAAGGTTGAGATGATATAAGTTTGATTCAAATTTATTTCGGGCACACGCTGTGGATCCATCTTTACATAAGGCTTGGTCTTAAGACATGTGCTCAGGGTCGTTGGGACACATAGGAAACAACCCTGGTTTGGGAGGCGGATAGGTACGACACCACAATTTTGATGGATATACTATACCATCCAACTTATATAAATAAATATGCAGTTAAACAAAGAAAGATAAATTCATTCATATAATATTATATAATATTATATAATATTATATAATATTATATATATACATATGATTATATATGTCTAAATTATAAATGAATGACATGACGATTTGATTCGCCATGTGTATCATTTCTGTTTCAGGGCCGTGATCCTCAAAGGACGCCTTTTTTCTGGTTTTCCAAGCAGTGCGTGGGCCAGGTCTTTCATAGTGCGCCAGATGGGTCCGTGTCTCATGGGATTTCCATGGATTTACATCGAATTTTTGGTCAAGGGTCAACTTCACTATTGGTCACTTTTGTGACATTTTGAAACATGTTGAAACCTCTCATTTTTGGAAAAATCTTAATTTTACTTTGATAGAATAACTATGAACAACTCATGTGCCAGGGGGACACCCCAAGAAAACGTATCTGATTTTCCGCTGGATCGAAAAACAGGCATCCATCGGCATCCCATTTTCCGTCACCGAGGTTTGTGATGCAGCTCGGGAGGCACCAGGGCCACCAGGGTGCGGTGAAGTGAGCCCCTGGATCACTTGAGGTTTCGAGTCCTTCAGATGCCGTGAGGTGTTTCCTGAAGTGAGGGATGACCAGGGTTGTGGATCTGCAACAGTTGCAGATATTTCTAGACAAAGATGGTCAGGATGGTTTGCTGGAACAAAAACGCCATCCATTCATATCCATTCGATGAATTTTCCCGGCCCATGTTCAGGCAGTTCAGCAACAACAGTTTCCACTCCTTGCCCTCCGGAAGTTTCATCTCAGTCAGCGCCTCAACTGGCTTTGTTTTTCAGATGTTTTCCCAGTAGGACATCCAACATTCGAGGAAATTACCCTCTGGTGAACTAACATAGCAATGGAAAATCACCATTTTTAATGGGAAAATCCACTATTTCTATGGCCATTTTCAATTGCTATGTTAGTTCACCAGAGGGTATTGAGAACCATTGAGCCTCCATTGCGACGATGGTTGTGGTTTTCCACTAGCCCACTTGGTAATGGGCCAGTGAATGGTTGTGTTTTTTTTTTGGGGGGTTTATTGGTTCAACCCATAGTCTTTCGGGCTATACCCGTTTCTCCTTGGTTACATGCGGTTCCATTCTTGTTGGTGGAACCATCACATTTTTTGGTTGATGAGCCCTCTTTTTGGTCAGTGTCAAAATTTTGTTGATTCTGTGAATTTAGCTAGAAGCAATTGATCTGACAGCCATGCATCTAGGTTTGCCAGCGATTCTTTTGTCACGATAGGTCGATTCGTTTGCAGCATTTCGGCCTGTGGTTCTTAGTGGAAAAAGGC
>Ga0126342_10007269_pt1 | contig 19761 bp, 18 predicted proteins | sample Cyp1metagenome_FD_92528 | JGI IMG/M metagenome (GOLD analysis project Ga0126342, IMG submission 92528) | Coral microbial communities from Lord Howe Island, Old Settlement Bay, Australia - Cyphastrea 1 metagenome | ecosystem: Host-associated > Invertebrates > Cnidaria > Coral ... | reverse complement strand
TTTTGCTCCTGGACTGCTTGAAAACTTCTTGAGAAACTCCATGTGCTAGAGTGGATCCTTTTTGCAGGGAGCAAAAAAAGGATTCGGACGCTTCTGGGATCCATAAAACCACTAAAAACACCAATGCGTTCGGAACACGCGTTCCAGAACGTACGTTTTGCGTTCTGCGTTGTGAACGTGCTAAGCTTAAATCCCAAGGCAACAGTTTTTCGCCGTTGCCTCGGATTCCGAGGTGCCATCAAGGAGGAGCCCTGGTCATTTCAGCTGATTCGTGGCTCTGTATACACCATGGTTCAAAGCGCTGATCATTTTGAGAAAATCTGACATCAACGCGTGAAATCATGATAAAGCATGATAAACATTGATAAACCGACTGGTTGGTGGTTTGGAACATTTTCTATTTTCCCATATATTGGGAATAATCATCCCATCTGACTAATATTTTTCAGAGGGGTTGAAACCACCAATTAGATGTTCTTTTCCGACTCGGCAAAAGTCACATGTCTCTCCCGGTCCAGGACGGCAAGTTGCAAATAGACGCCCTCAAAGGAGGCGCCACAGACCAATTTTCATCCGAAACTTCGCCGGGGAAATATGGGAGTTGTAGCAACCCCCGAAGATGCCGAACGGACCTTGGACATCTACGCCTGAAAAAATTGGAGGAATCTTCGAATTCAGATCCTGGTGGTACACTTTTCGGGGATTTATTCAGGAACATATCGTGTGGTTTTTGGGGATTTGATGGTGATTTTCCTCGCAATAGTTGGGTTTCCGTCTCACCAGATCAATACCTTCCAGCAGGAAAACTCCTTTGTCTGGTCATGGATGGGGGAGCTGTTGGAGCCCTCTAAATGGGGAGCCAACGCGCCTAGTTACTGCTAAAGATCAATGAGTAGCTGTAGATGTTTGCCCATTTTTGTGAAGATCTTCTGAATTGTACCCGGACAAAGATTGGGATGTTCAGCAATTTTCAGGGCTGATGGGTTTATTTACTAAACATATCTGAGTCATTTTAACATGATCTTGTCCCTTTCTGGCCACGAATATTGGTGCTTGGGTAGGGTACAGATTCTGAGCCTAGCCCGGCAGTCTCACACCCCGCGGATGCTGGCTTCCCCCCAATATGGCGATATTGAATGAGCTGTTTGGGTACTACTTGCAGTACTATCCAATGATATCCAATGTTGAAAACATCTGAAACCAATTGGGAATCTATATAATAGACACACACACAAAAGAAAGGCAATGGTCAGGCTTTGTCAATTTTTGTCATCCGAGATGCATCCTAAGTTGCTGGGACAAGCAGACATTGAAGGACTGAAACCTTCCAAATTGCAGGCTGCACCAATCATCGTACATGTAGTCAGGTAGATTCAGATATTGCTTGTGCCTTTTGGTTGAAGAAGAAGCCGAGTTGGGTGAGACTGACTGGTTGATCTTGCGGAGGCAAAGCTATAGATTCCAAGAGCCGGAGATATATGGGTTTTAAAACTGGGGGATCCCCTTAAAAATTATGCCCAAAACTATGGCTTTCCAATAGTAGATCATCACTGGTTGGTCGTTTTGAACATGGCTTTTATTTTTCCATTCAGTTGGGAATGTCATCATCCCAACTGACTTTCACTCGATCGTTTTTCAGAGGGGTAGGTTGAAACCACCAACCAGATCATAAATTGATCTAAGGAATCTAAGGACTTGGAGAACTAGGGCTACCTTTTTCTGACTTGGGAAACCGACCTTATCGCTAGCAGTCAGCGTCACAAATCCAGCCGCAGGTCAGATGCAGTGGGGTGAAATGATCCCGGAACTGGATCAGTTGTCGGATGTCACGGGCTGCAATCTGCTGCTCAGCGCTAATATTTGATGTCTATGTTTAGATATCTTTAGAATTCTTTAGATATGTGGATGTGTCTGAAAATTGAACTAGGTAACTAGCTATCCCATCTGGCTACCCCTTTTTTGGATGGTTGACCAATGTCAAAAACATCCATTTTCCCTATGAAACTGGCCATTTCAGGGTATAAAACGTCCACATTTTTGGAGAAACCGAAGGCTTTTGATGTGGGTCCTAGCGTCCTAGATGGTACTCCATAGGATACCATGTGGCTCATGGGTCAACAAGTCAATATTAGTTCAAATGTGGCTGGTCGATATCCTCCAAATGTCGATATCCGCTTTAGTTCGAATGGGAGATTTCAACATTTGCGATGTGGATGATTTTGGATGTGGATGAAAAATATGGGCCATTTGGATGTGGATGAAAAATTGGGCGTTTTGTTGGGCCATATTTTTTGCGAAGGCTGGCTTTTTTCTAGAGATTTTTAGGATGATCAAAAGCTGTGAGTTGGAAGTGTGTTCAATGGCCACTGATTTTTGGGTTGACCATGCAAAAAAAGACCCAAAATACTGGATGCATATGATCAAAGGAAATCACAGTATATCAAAGTATAGCAAAGTGCCAAAACAGGGGGGCACAGCCGAAACAGCATCACACATGGTGTTTTTTTCAACCGGCAACATGTTCACTCTTTTTTCGTAGTGATCACAGCAACTATGCTTTTGCTGTACAGTGGTATTGATATCATTTGAGTAAGCAGTTTCCGTTTCTAGCTGGCCGATTTCGCTGAAACTTAGATCCCAGAAGTAAAACTTTGGCAGTGTTGGTCAACACTTTATTTTTTTGCCGGATTATTCAGGTGCCGTAGATATAGGCATGCGTCTGAAAATGTGGGATGGCCCCAATTTATGGCCATGTGAATGGGGAAAATTGTGATAAATCATGTTTTCAGACAACCCCATACATGTACATATGTATTACATACACAGTACATACATAGTGTGTATATCTATATATATACACTATGTATAATAGACGTATTCAATTATATTAAGTGTATATATATATATGTACATACACACATACACACACATACACACACACATACACACATACACACATACACACATACACACATACACACATACACACATACATACATACATACATACAGACAGACAGACAGACAGACACACACACATACATACATACATACATGCATGCATGCATACATACATACATACATACATAATATGTATATACACATAGTGTATATTTATATGTATATATATATGATATCATACAATATCATATACTATCATATAATATTAAATACACTTGCATCTAGTATTATATAACATTATTCAATATGAAAAGTACTGCATCATATAATATTTTTATACAACATAATATTATTTAATATGAAATGATATGAACATATTCTTTATTTTTCTCAAAGCAATAGTACATATTAATATTTACTATTACTATTTTATGATATCAATATCGTATGGTTAAATAATATGGTATGATTATATACTATTAAATGACAGCGTAGAATATTACATATGACATGACTATAATTATATTGTTTTATGTTATTGTAGAATATTATTGAATATTACAAACTATAATACAATATGATATAATATTACAATATATTATTTGATATCATGTACCTTCCAGTAAATTAACATAGACCCTAGCAGATAGGGGTTGGAAGATGAGTTTCCACTAGAAAATTGTTGTTTTCAGGGTCTATGTTAATTTACTGGAGGGTCATATTCTTTACATGACATTTTACATACAGAAATTGATGACGGGTCCCGATGACGCTCTGACGGGACCGAGGTTTTACACTCCGAGCAAGTACTGGCCCCGCGAGTTACAGCGTTCCTTGCTGGCGAATCGAAGTCTTTTCGCCATGCTGCGGGACCGGGGCCAAAACGGGGCCGCGGGTGCAGCGGCAGTATGGATGGCTTAGGAAGGGGTTCATGGTGGCAAAAACAGGAAAGAACTGGAAAGAACGGGAGTATAATGGGAATGTAACAGGCATATGGTGGCAAAATCATTCAGCCAACAATATGGGGATCTAATGGGATACAATAGGATGTAGTCACTAGAATGATGGATAATCCCTTCCCTGTCATATTAAGCACTCCCAGAAACCATAGTAAAAAGTAGGGGATTTGAACTTCTTTTGGACCATAGAATGGGAGTGTTTCATATCAGGATGGGGTTCACAAGCCCGGGATTTAACCCACGAAATGTTGCTGGACGTGGACTTCTGAACCTGAGACCCAAACCTCGTTTTGATGAGGAATTATATAGATTAGTGACAAGATATTTCAGATGGTCCATGTTCAACCATTTTCAACCAAGGTCCCAGTCCGTTTCTTTTTGCTGCAGCGCGCAGACAACGCGAGATTGTGCCAATCCAGTGGCTATGCTTCATAAGTTCCAAGATACAACCAGATGGGGTTGACTTTCTGTCATTTTTGGAAACTATTCCTCCCGATCCGTTTTTTTAATTATTTGGGAATGGTTCAAAACACTTTGGCCTAAAAATTGATGGTACAGGTACCCTCCGGTGTCATCAAACACGGCTGGGAAATCTCTGTGGCCTAGCCATGGAGGTTCTGTTCATTGGCAAATTCACCGAAATAAATGCTCCAAAAAATGGATGGAGACATATGTATCATCGATGATCTTCCACATATTATGGTCTGTGGTCTACTAAGAATGACTTGGTCGCCGCCCTGGGATATGGGTCTGGTACTTGAAGTCTGAATTACCTTCGATGCTTATTTTAACAAGGAAACGTGTCATTGAGCTGTGGATTTTAGTGTTTTTTCCCAATTTTCGGACAAATTACACACGCTTGCTGATTTACCATTGATTGAGGATGTGTCATGAATTCTCATGATATACAAGTTTGATACCCATCATATGAGTTTGGTTGACTTTTATGGGTACTTATATACGATGGGCATTGCAATCATTGTATGACATTGTTTCACATTCACACCCATCATAGTATGCCATTGATATATAACTTTGATATATATATATATATACACATCAAATTGCAATGATACATCACATAATATATCAACATATATAATATATCAACATATATAATATATCAACATATATAATATATCAACATATATAACTTCACTTACCATACTTATAATGTTCCCCATGTTCATTGCCTAAAACCGGAGAACATGACGAAACCTGGCGATGTGTATTGAGGTGTTTTCCCGCCAAAAGAAACTTCAGGAACCCAGGAAACCGAGACTGTCGATCTATATCTATACAAGTAATGTACACTATATTTAGATAATGTTCATAATATTCAATATAAACTTGTACACATTACATCTATACACGTTATATACACTATATTTATATTGTATAATACTTGTATCAATGGTGTTATGACTATATACATATAATTTTATATAATTTTATATAATTTTATATAATTTTATATAATTTTATATAATTTTATATAACTTTATATTCTATAGTAATAATAATGATATAATATTTCATCTATTTTTATGACTATAGATATACTAATGTTCATAGTCAATCTCCAGGATTGTCCATCCACACCTGACCAACGATTGCTGGATGCTGGCCAGGACCCCTACGACCGCATGGCCAACGAGTTTCGGATGCTGCTCGGACACCGTAGACACCCCTCCTGCGCCGTAGAGCAAAGAAACGTTGCGTAAAAAAAAAAGTTCCCTTCGGCCATTTGGCGGTTTCCATAAAAGGAGGTATCTGCAGTATCCCAATAGCTGGATGGTTATTTAAATGGGAACATCATTAAATCCCATTAAATCCAATTTCATCCCATTCTGTTATTAAATCCCACTAAATCCCATAATGATACCATTTTTATTTCACGGAAAATCCTATTAAAATGGATGATAACTAGGGGTACCCCCATGACCAAACGGAAACCTCCATTTCAGGAACCGATGAATTGGAGGCACCAAAAGATATTGCGGGCCTATGATTCAGGGGCTATGGGAAGATTGAGGCTTAAAATATGGCCAGAAACATGGTACGTTTACGTAGCTCCATTTTAGGGTCCTGAAATTCCTGAAAATTCCTCATATTTTGGTTTGCATAGATACTGAGACAGTCCATGACTGGGATTTTCGAGTTCACATTTCTTGGGAATTTTCGAGCTCCCGTGAGTCCTCGACCTACGATGATGGGAACTGAATTTCATCATTTCCAGGTGATTGTAGACTCTAACGTGCCCCAGATGTCTTCTGTTTTGTCACACGCAACGTATATATGAAACATTATGAACGATTATGACATGTGATACAGTATTACATATATGGCAACTTGGTAAGCCCGGTAAACCCATTCTTGGTAATGTGGGAAGCCACTATTGCATACCTATTTTTCATTGTTTTGTAGGGTTAATCCAGTATGACCCCAATGACAAACCACACCATATTCAGGCATGTATACTCGGTTGATATGCAAACCATACCCAGTCATGAAAGTTTACTCGACTTTGTCACCAGGTTTACCCTTTTGCTAATATGATACACATGTATATATATATACATAAACATGCACACACACAATATATATATACACTATATATATATACATATATATACACTATATATATATACACTATATATATATATACACTATATATATATACACTATATATATACACTATATATATACACTATATATATACACAATATATATATATATATATATATATGAATATATATATATTTATACAATATATATATAAATAAACAAATGAATAGATAAATAAATATATATATATACATACATACAATGTGTGTACATATATATATACATACATGTGTGTGTATATATATACATATACATACACGCACACACACACACTATCTCTCTTTCTGGACAGATATATAGGTAGGTAGATAGATAGATAGATAGACATAAAGACAGAACAGACAGACAGACAGACAGACAGCCAGACAGCCAGGCAGGCAGGCAGACAGACAGACAGATAGATAGATAGATAGGAACCCCAAAATAGAAAGAACACTTTGAAACCTACCATGAGGTAAAGATAACCATGAACATCCTAGAAAAGCATTTCTATATTTTGGGGCTTCTTGTGTATACACGAACAGTCCCACAACAGAGCCATACGTTATCATGGTTTTGGACCATTGGCCGGGGCAGGAGCGGTTTGCTCACAGTGGGTGTTGGTTCGGATTTGTCCAAACATGACACCCCAAGAAGGGGTGTCCCAAGAACCCGCAAAATATGATCAATAACAAAAGCCAAACCGGCCTCTTATATTTCCCCAGTTTTTTGTGGATTGTCAACTTCAACAAGGAAAAGTTACGAATTTCGCCTTGAGATTTTGGGTAGTCACGATAGTAGTCTTCAGACGTTTTTCATGGTCGGTGAACTAATGCTATCCCTATGGATGAAGGTGATGTCCAGCTGTGTGTGTTTGTCCAACAATTCGGTTTAAAACACCACAGAATTTTGGCCAGTTTCACTTTCACGTTTTGAATTTTCCTCAGATGTTGGGCATATATCTGTTTTGAGACATGATTTTTTTGTTGAGCTGCCGGGTGTTTTTCATCCTTTCCCCATTTTTTGTGACACCCTAAGTTCTCGCAACGAACCTCTTGCTTCAGGCAGGTTGGCGGCATCGATTCGGTCTTCACCAAGACCTTTCGCAAAGATATTTCGCAGCGCGAAGGCGGGGCCGGCTTTGCCCGGAGTGGTGATAATGGTGATCGGATGATGTGACGAAACGGGTCCAGTGGGGCTGAAAAAAAAAGTGGCCATGAAATGATACTTGATGATTTTTTGGAGCAAGACATGATTCGCAGTTTTTTCAGGGTATCCTTCATTTCGCTATGTCACGGCTATCACTCTCTGCTGGCAACTGGGGCTGTGCCATGGGGATGGTGGAACATAGGATGTCAGGGGATCATGCCAGTTCCATCAAGGGCAACCTTGTAAAGCAAAACTCGTGTTGGAACATGTTGGGAACGTTTGTTTGTGCTAACATAGGTCAAACTTTATATCTATGCCTATTGTATGGTTAACCTATTATATGTATTGTATCATAACTATTAATGTATTATATGTTTTTGTTTGTGTTAATAGGAGTCTTAGCCGTAGCTTTTTCAGATTTTTTGGCGCCGTATCACTGGTTTTTTTCATCATTTGCCCCATTGAATGGCTGGCATAAGTTGGGGGACCCTATTTCAGACAGACCCATCTTCATTATTCACTTTATTAGATCAAGTATACGTGTATAATATTGGATAATATGATATAATATGTGTATATATATATATATATATGTAAATACAAATCCCTATTTCTGATGGTTAAATCCCCATTTTGGTTCCACATTAGAAATCCTACGTCACGTGCACCTTTCACCGTCTCGGAACGTGCCAGGGCACATGGAACGGGAAGCGGTTGCTTGGAACGGTCAAAGTTGGGGTGGAATTTTGGTGCCGATATGATTGGGGGGATGGGGAGACTAATTCCATCTATAATTGGCGAATACTGTGGGTTAATATGACTGAGCATCATGATTGGTTTTCCCATCTTCCGAAACTGATTGGGGATCAATAGATGTCCCAAATTTCCCCTGGTTGGCTAATACAGTAGAGGCTTCCCTCCATTCAACAACCAATAAATTAATTGAATCATAAAGTCTAAAAGGACGATATTGATTGGGGATTGATAGATTAGTCCATAGGAATCCCATTTGAGTCATTGAGGAATCGGGATGATTGACCATTGGGATAAGATAGATTAATCCAATGCGCCTCATATTGAACATGCCACAAAATGGAGAGATCCAATACTGAAACAGGGTTTCTGGGATGGTATTTGATATTTCCATAGAGTTGGATGATGGGAAAATTTACCGGAAACCCCTACATTTGATGGTAAAAACCATGGTTTCCTGTAGATTTTCCCAACAAAACCAATCCATTGATATTTGGGGAAAAGGATGAAAAAAAACGCCAGCAGATACTGCGGTTACCGCTACGTGTGCCATGTAAGAAACACTTTGGCAGACTGGCAAGTTTTTTTGGGGATGGTCATGAATCCATGAAAAACAATGACATACCCATTATCAGGATTCCCATGGCACATCAAAAAGGGGATGAGCCAATACCTCTTGAGGTCAGAATGGCAGATGAAAATGACTGTACCGTCGCCAGCTATTTTGGTGCATGAAGGTACCAGGGTTACAAGGGCCACCAGAATTTTGGCCCGTGTCCTTCTATCAACTGGGTCATCAAAGTGGCCGTAACCCCTATTGGCTATGGATGGGCTTGGGGAAACCATGCACCAACCGTTCTCCAACATTTTAGGTGACTCTAATATGTTACGACCAAAAAAAGAGGGGCTATAACCTCACTTATGAACTTAGAATGGATTGATTTAAGGGAACATTTGCAGGAAAACAAGGTTTCTAACCCCAAATATGGGGCTTTCCTGTAGGTTTTCCCTTAAAACAATTCTGGGAAACTTAGAACCTAGTATATAATTGCTGTCTTCAATTTCACTTTTTCAATAGGAATAAGTGAGCATTTTGGCAGCTGTTTGGAACATTTGCATCTGATGTGCACAATCTGTGTGGGCTGACGCATTCCTGGGTCTTTCACCAGATTTTTCGAAGTACCAACTCTGGAAAGCTAAAAAGCTCCAATCAACATCTTTTCTGGGGGACATTCCACCCGCAAATTTGCGAGTTTGTTGGTGCCTCAGCTGAGGACCAGTACCAGCAGTTCTACAAGAACTGCGATGTGAATGCCTACCTCCAAACAGAGCAACTCGAAAACGCGGCCACCGTTTTTTTTCTACCTTCGGAAAATCAAACGTGGCTGGGAAATTCCTAACCTAAATGGGCATATATATATATGGTGCCATATATATAATTATATAGATACAATAATATTATATATATATATACATATGGAAACATCATCGAAAGCACTGGGGACAATAGCAGCCATTGATGGAAAAATGGCAGACTGGGATCTTCCCTCCGGTATCATCAAACATGGCGTGGTTACCCGGCCTGGTAATGACGAAAAACAGTTTGCGACATAGAAAATGGCATAGAAATAGTTGATGACTACCCACTAAAAATGGTGTTTTTCCATAGTTATGTTAGTTTTACCAGAGGTTATGTGGGATTTCTCATCTAGCCATGCTTGATGACATTGTTGCGGGTATGCAATCGAATCCATCTCTGAGGTTGAAGAAATACTTGGCCGGCGATCGGTTCAGGACCGACCCAGAACCGACCCGGCTGGTCAGGCTTCCGTCCTCAAAACTCCAGGGAAAAAGGAATGGTGGGACTCTTCTATGTTTCAGAGAACTGGATAATTCTTTTTTTTGATCTTCAAGCATTTTCAGATGTTCCATCAGGCTTTGAACGTGGATAAATCCACATACGAGTGAACTCATCAGGCCAAATCTTTGGTCTTAAAATCCCCATAGATTGCATTAGATTGCTGGAGTAAATTGCCAATTTCAAGGACCCCAAACGGAGACCCTGACCAAAGTGCTGAGTTTCCGCAGGACAAATTGTCACCTTTTGCCCTCCTCAGAGTTTTTCGATGCGGGGAGCGGCATGACGGTGGAACCCATCGATGAGAGAAAGATCCCTGTGACGTGGCGGCAGCAGCGGCCCGGATTGGGAAGCCGACACAAACACAGCCTGGATACAGCCTGCAACTTTCACAGTTCTATCATGTTCTATCGCCAGTGTCTGAAAATTGATTCTGGGAAAAGCCCAAATCCGAGCCGAATTGTACCATTCTTGCACAGCCTCATATAGAGAGTCCATGTTTGTTGATTTTATTCTACGATATCAGCATGCACTGCTGGCACAGCGGTAGCTTCACATTCTTGGCTCCAACCTTATGAATGGGACTATGTAATATATATACTCAATGTGTATATATATATTAGTATATATATATATACATATACTAATATATATACACACATGTAATATATATATATATATATATATCCCGCAAAATTCATTAAGATTCCACCGCTATCCATGGATATCCAGTTTTTTGATTCCAACGATCCTGGACCGGATCCAAGGACAGCTTCAACCAGTTCATGGAGAAGCACCATGCGTCGCCTCGTCTCTCGGCGAAGAATAACGACGATTTCAGGCACGCCGATTTGGTTCAATATTGGCTAGCCTCTGGTAATTCAACATAGCTGACATAGCTATTGAAGATTGCCCGCATTTATAGATTATTTTTTACCTATTAAACATGGTGATTTTCAATAGCTATGTTAAATTACCAGAGGGTACTCAAATTTCATGGTGAAGAATCACAGCGTAGAGTTTTCAGTCGCCCAGCATCTCGGGTACCCTGGGTTTGAACAATTTCTTGGTCACCCAAAAGCGGTTCCCAGCCAGCGATGCATTGCAAGTGTGCATTAGCCTCTGGTAATGACTAACAGTTAGCTATTGAAAATGGTCATAGAAATAGTTGATGACTACCCATTAAAAATGCATGGTGATTTTCCATAGTTATGTTAGTTCGTTTACCAGAGGGTAACCTATGGATTGCCACAATCAGGGGATTTATCTAACAATAAACCAGCAATCGTTTGAGATGAGATGGGTTAACATTATGTGAACGAAGGGCATAGAAACAACGCAAACTGGAAGGGGAGACCAGCAACCAGTTTTTTTTTGCTCCACCACTGGAAGGAATGCATACCATCATGTGGCTGGGGTCAGCACATCTCCAAGTATGTGTAGGTGTTCATCAGATTGCACAATTCATCATGTTACCAGTGTTGTAGTCAGGGTTGTGATTTGCATCAGTACTAGGGCTAGAGTATGATCATGACATTGTCAATACCAGCGATTCTGCATCTAGTATTGGCTAGACATGTTACAGCATCTTGCTGAATACATTGTGATATCACCATTTTTGAAGTCTTCTACCAATGGCCATTGTTTCTTTTGCACCAATCTGCTTTGGTGATATTTTCACAATGCCCCCATTGGTTAAGAGAGGATTATTTTTTCTCACTTCCTGGCACCTGGTAGCTTCACAGTTTGCCAATCTTTATCAGAAATACACAGTGACAAAATCATCTACCTAGCTAAACATCGGATAATTTTCGCACTTCGTATCTGTAGTCGTCCTGAAGAGCATAGACTATGGAAAGTTCAACAAATTCTCAAACAAAGGGTATATGATGTGCTTTAAAAATCCATATAATTGTTCACTACTTCAGGATGATTATGATAAACACACATCTAGTGACCATCACTAAAACACAACCCACAAATGATGTTTTTTTGCCAGCCACCTCCAAACATCATTAATATCTTTCCCAAGAAATCATACCGCCATCCCATACCATCTTTTAATGTTAGCCATCATGAACACATCTACATATATATAATATATATATACATATATATATATTTTACATACATGGTTTTCTAAAATTCGGGACCCCCAAAACCATGGGTTTCACTAAGTCATGTATATATATATATACATACACACACACACATATGGGGGTTTTCTAAGATGGGGGATAGGGTTTCAATACTAAGTCATGGTCATCCATGACTTGGATGGGGGTAACCCCCATGACTTAGGAACCCTCCATTTTGGGCCATGGGGCTGATATCAAGGAATGGAGGCCTCGATGCATAACTTGTGGTGCAACGAGATCTCCGCGTATTCCCTGAACGAGGAGACCAAAGGCCTCATTCGCAAGGTGTGGAGATAACACAGGATGTCTTGAAAAAGCCAAGTCATTTTTTTTTGAAATCTGATCATGGAGTTTTACAATGATATTTTATAATAGAATTTATATAATGCAATTCCAAAATGACTTTTTGCAATTGGACAACGCACACATAGACACACATATATATATATATACACATATACATATACACATACACATATACATATACAATTATACAATTATACAATTATACAATTATACAATTATACAATTATACATATACATATACGCATACATATTATATATGTAAATGTATTATAAATGTAGCCAAGTATATGATATTTGGGTGTGTCATGGTGTGACCGAAAATACAGCACAATCTCTCGTTCCTTTTCATTTCGTAGGACAGTGGCGAGTAAATCGCCATGAAAAATACCTCGTTTTCGCATCTTATTATACCAGTTGGTTGATAGGTTTCCCAATCCTATGGGGCCCATCATAATTCCCAACCAGGTAGTATAATTTTATCCCCTATAGCAATCAATTCACCAGGGTGAAGATGGAACCACCAGGGTCCAATGAATATGGCAACCAAAAGGTGGAAACATGAACGGGAGCGTTTCCAATGCTGGTTCGTATTGTTTGGGTGGACCCACCTTGACAGCCGGCTGACCACGCGTAGGTCTATGCAGAAGACTTTCGCCTCGCCTGCAAATACTTTGGCTACTGCGCAGCTTGGCTTGGCTTCAAAGGCTCCATCAAACCCACTGAACAAAATCCAGACCTGAAAATTGACATGGAATCCTCGAAAAATCTTGGACCATCTTGGACCTTGGAAACTGATTTAGGATGATTGGATGGTGAGTTGGAGATGGCACTTCGAGGGTTCTCTGAATCTTAAAGGTGTGTAGATGTCCGAGGAATTCAGAAAGGGACTGGGGTTGAACGGTTGAACCCCCAAAAAGGCTTTCGCTCCAAGGATTGGATGGTTTGTTCGTGAACGTGGCCAAAGTTATAATGTTTGAGCAATATGTGCATTGTGCATATTATGTGTGTATATATATATATACACAGTATATATATATATACATAATATGTATTTTGATTTGCGCAGGATGTAGAAACAATGCATTTCAACCGGCTGGCTTTGCTGATGCTTGTATAATTGGACCCAAGATCACTGTAAACTTCGTATGATATTTGGGGTATGACTCCAGTCAGCAGAGACCTGAAAAGTGTATGTTACCAAGAAAAAACGGCCACGACGACTTTGGCTCGATCCCACTGTGGGGATGGTTTTGATCACTTGTTCTTGATGGGTGTGAACATGGGGGATACCCCAGTGAATTTTCATTGGGGGAATATGCTGATTCACCAGTGGATTTAGGGTTTTCCCAGAGTTTCCAGTCTGCCGAATGCGCACATGGTCAAGTTACAGGGTTTATATTTCCATAACTTCGGGGATGGTCATCAATCCATCAATTCATTTTCACTTCCGGATTTACATACCGATTTATTTTAGATTATCTGTAAGGATTGCCATGAAACGGGACCATAAATTGACCATGGCATGACACAGCGCTTCTAGCGTTTCTTGCGTTGCCGAGGACGATCATGAGATGTTCTGCCATGAGAACATCCCGGATATGCGACTTGGTGGACGCCATGGACCCTGGAGATGGGGATGATTTTTAGACCGGGGTCATGGGGGTGTCACCGTGGGGTCTTTCAAATTGCCATGAAAACCATGGTGAGATCATTGATGAATACAGGATTCATGTGCGTTTTTTGATGTTTAGTGACTGTATGGGGGTCATCGTAATGTAATTATTGGGGATGATCATAATCCATGAACTGGGAATTCCCATTGACTTGTCACTAGAAGCGAATGCCAACTGAGCAGGGTTTCTCAAAGATCATTTGGAAACTCCGGACCCTGAAAATGGCAGATTTTTCATTTACTTTGGTGGATTTTTTGTAAGGGGAATCTTCCCCATGGTTGGCCTAGTTTCAGATTGGTGAATTTCCATGTGATGGCACATACCTTGTCATTTTTTGTATCAACCCTCCAAAATTTGAGGTACCCAGTTTTGATCCATATCCATCCATCTCCATGATTTCAAGGGTAGTCAACGGCACACGTGGATTGTTGTGCCCGATTTCCACCTTTAAAAAAGGCCATAGGAACCAGAGACAACCACAGAATCCAGGATGATCTACCCCTGTTTTTCAGACGAAGCTAGTTTTTTCACCATGGAGTTCCAAAGATGCTGAACCAATCCATTCTACTCCTGATGGATCGATGGATCTGGGTGTCATATTGACATTATTGATTCTAACCATATTTTTCTTAAAGAAACATATATAATTATCTGGAGATGACTGGAGGAAAACCAGCAAGGTTGGTGACAGTGACCCTTTTGTGCTGGCTCCAAATATCTTTCACGTTTGCATTGATGTTTTATATAGTATGGGATCGCCCCCAGTGTGAGAAAAAACATCTGAAGCCAAACTTGTCATAGAAAAAACCTATTGAAGGTGAACCATAGCCATGATCTGGGTATATTGGTCATTTTACATCTTGAGTTACCCAGTTTGCCACCCTTGCATCTGGGGTGTTGGGAGCACTGTGGAGCCATCACAGTATATATGTGGCTGATTTCTAAAAAAAATCTATCGTTGGAACAGGGTTTAACAATCTGGATATTCTGGTGTTGATATTCCAATCGGTTTTTGAACAAAACATCCACTGTTGCAGGATGAAACTCAAATTTTCTTGCTTCGATCCCCATTGCTAGTTCCGTTCAACTGGAGTAGCCACCAACTGAGCAGTCTTTTTACCACTTGGGTGGGAATCAGATTTCAGGATGAAAGCGGAGAGCAGAAGGAATCCTTGTTGGGATGCGATCAGGTGTTTAATGGAATCTCAATAGGTTTTCAATGGAAGTTTAATAGAAGTTTAATGGGAGTTTAATGGGATTAGTATATTATTGAGATTGAATGGAAAGTAAGGTTGTTTTCCTTGTTGTTTGCTTCATTCTATCTGTTCTCTGACTTTGACTTTGACGGGGGTTGAAGGTGCCTTCTATGTGTCCAGAGGTGCCAGCCTTACCCAACAGAATTTCACAGGATCAAATCTTCCTGAACTAACAGTTTGCCATGGAAAGATCCACCATTTTTAATAGGTAAACCAGCTATAAATGGGCCATCTATTGCATGGCTATGTTAAATAACCAGAGGGTATATATATACATATAATAATCATCATTTTAGAAAAGGGGCTGGTGAATGGTTGAACGATTGGTTAGCACAGAGGTCACTGGAAACCTTCAGGACCCCCCTTGGAAATCCGCTTAAGTTTAACTATATGATTTTTCACGCATTTGAAGGCCCTAAATTCAACATGGAACCTCAATTCTGGATGATTTTCAGATGATTTTCGCACCAGGTGTGGCTCCAAGCCAAAGTGAGCCCAGATTTCTGGGCCGGAAAAAAACCATCGCCCAAACGGGCTGATTTCAGGCATGATGTCATGCCAAGTTATGGATGAAAAGAGCGAGTAGTGACAGTTGCGAGGAAGTCGCTGCTGCATTTTTGGGCCCCAAAATGAATCCGTTAAACAAGGCTGAAATAGCATGGCATAGCTGAAATGGATGACATCAGTTGAGATCACATATTTGTTCAGGGATGTTCAGGGTAGAACAGTTCATGTTGATGTTTTGGGAGCCAGGAATTGTTGATCACCTTATGCCACTGGCATGTCAGAATGAGCCCAGAAGATCGATTTGCTACATCCATTTTTTTGCTTCAAAATGGATCAAAATGGTCCATTTATGATTTTTCTGTTGTTCAGAATGGTTCATTTATGATTTTTCTGTTGTTCAAAATGGTTCATTTATGATTTTTCTGTTGTTCAAAATGGTTCATTTATGACTTTTCTGTTGTTGAAAATGGTTCATTTATGACTTTTCTGTTGTTGAACATGGTTCATTTATGTCTTTTCTGTTGCTGTTGCTCTTCAGCAAAATGCTTATCGAATGCTGTTGCGCTGTTGATTTAGGATCAGACAACGCGAAAACAAAAATGCTTCAGCATTTCCCCAGAGATGCCGAATATGAAACCAGGATGATACTTGGATGATGTTTTCCCTGGAATTTCCAGCTTTCCAGCTTTGAAAAACAACGTTTGGGGATTGCCAAAAACACGCTGAGTAATTTTCCCGGAATTTGAATACTTGAGTATCAATTGGAGGGCAAGTCTGGTGCCAGCAGCCGCGGCAATTCCAGCTCCAATAGCGGAATTCTGTTGAGGATGACCGGTCTGCCCTCTGGATGTGCATCTGGCTCAGCCTTGACATCTGCACTTGACCGTGTGGTGCTGTATTTGGGACGTTTAACGTGAGGAAATTAGACTGTTTCAAGCAAGCATGTGCTTTGAATACATTGGCATGGAATAATCAGATAGGACCTCAGTTCTATTTTGTTGGTTTCTACAGCTGAGGTATGGATTGATAGGGATAGTTGGGTGCATTCGTATTAAACTGTCAGAGCTGAAATTCTAGGGTTGTTAAAGACAGACTACTGCGAAAGCATTTGCCAAGGATGTTTTCATTGATCAAGAATGAAAGTTAGGGGATCGAAGACGATCATAAACCATGCCAGCTAGAGATTGGAGGTCGTTACTTGCATGTCTTTTTCAGCACCTTACGAGAAATCAAAGTCTTTTGGTTCCGGGGCGAGTATGGTCGCAAGACTGAAACTTAAAGGAATTGACAGAAGGATGGCCAAGCACGTTCCAGCACAAACACCACAGATGGGGTAGACATTTTTGGTATTTTGGGAAGGGGGAGCAATTGCCCACATATTTGTAAAATTCGGACTTAAAGCTGACTTAAGTGAAAAAGAAGTCTAATTATTTGGGACTTAACTGATGGAATACTGGTTTGTTTGAGGGTTCATGTTTCTATATTTTTCTTAATATGCCACAAGAAATGGGGGTGAATGGCAGTTTTCAGAGGGGTAGGTTTGGTTGCCGATGATTCTTGATACCCGATCGTGAGGTTTTGCCAATTCTTGCTATATAGTCATATAGTCATTTGACCATCCGCATATCCAAGATTAGGCTTGTTGTTTTATATTGGCCTGATGATTTTCACAGTGACCATTGGATAAAATAGTACCTAACGCGACAAAAATGAGTCGCCACAGGGTCATACTCAGCTGATTGGTAAATATAATCCAAGTACACGCTAGCATCATACAGAAATTCTCGTCTAAGATGTAACCATGAACTTCTCACAAGCTGCCGCAGCAGCCGAGAAAGCGCCATCTCAGGCCCCCTTAAAGGGCCGTTGCAGCTTGGGCGGAGCTGCGCCCCGGTGCCTGGCTCGTTTTGGTGTTTTTGGAAAGGGTTGTACATCCCCAGCACCAATGGATACACATACAACAGAATTCTGAAGCATTTTCACAAGTCTGAAACAAACCATTTGTTTGGATGTCACTTATTGAATTTTGTGCATAGTTCAAGAGTTTGCATTTGCAGCACAGGCTTTGACCTTTAGACGCGCCGAAAGTGAAAGTGATGTCACTTATCTGCCCCCATTGCAACAGGGTGGTAAAGTAAGTCGTTCTAATTTTCCAGTAATGAGGTAGTTTACAAACCCAGCCCACTTGTTTCATCACCAAATTCCTCAATTGATCGGTGCCTCAACTAGCAACTAAGTAACGGGTGGAGATCACCACTATTAATATCGCCAAGCTTTGTGTTTTTACCCATGCTATCTTGGGTGAAACCTCAACTTCCTATGCTTCTTTTTGCTTGGCTCATGGCTCAACAGCAGCCCATTTTGATGAAGCAGAACTTACGCCCTGTGCACCTCCACTTTAGAAATGCATGTATGGGCATAATAGGCCATTGACTATATGACTATATGACACTATATGTATTTTTGTTGTATTATAGGATTTTATCAGCTCTATCCTAACTTTTGCCATCAAGTATGCTTCAAGTGAAGGTAGCTTTGACGAGCGGTCGAAGTGAGAACTTGTCGCTGGGCAAGTCGAAACGACGAGGAACTGACTCTGCAAGCCGCCGGTCTTCAGCTAACGGACAGCTAGTTGTGCCATTGTACAACAAGCAAAATTGGCAGCAGGCAAGGCTTTTGCCTTGTGCTGTGGAGGTAGCAGCATTGTCATATGGGGAAGTCCTGATTATGGAGCTGACACTTCTGCAGTTCAAGGCAAGCTCAAGAACGTGCAACAGATTCAGGCAACCGGTGGCGCATTTGCCGCGCTCCTTGGAGATGGTTCAGTTGTTACTTGGGGGAGTTCACATGCTGGTGGTGACAGCTCTGCAGTACAAGATCAGCTAGAGAATGTACAACAGGTTGAAGGCACTGATTATGCGTTTGCTGCCATCTTGTCAGATGGATCTGTCGTTACATGGGGCGATCCAGACTTTGGCGGGGACAGTTCTGCAGTCCAAGAGCAGCTCAAGACTGAATGCCAGGTTAAGGGAACGGTTTTCGCATTTGCCGCAATCATTGAAGATGGGTCGCTTGTTACATGGGGCGATCCACAGGATGGTAGTGACAGCTCTTCTGTACAGGATCAACTCAGAAGTGTGCAGCAGGTCCAGGCCTGGGGTGCTTTTGCTGCGATTCTGGCAGACAGATCAGTTGTTTGTTGGGGCAATCCAAGTTGCGGTGGTGACAGTTCTGCGATTCAAGATCAGCTAAGGGCTGTGCAGCAGATTTGGTTCGGAGGCCTTGCGTTTGCTGCAAGTCTAAGTGACGGATCAGTCGTTATATACTTGGGGTGACCCAGAACATGGTGGTAACAGCTCCACAGTCCAAGATCAACTCAGGAATGTGCAGCAGGTTCAGGGCAGTTTGGGTGCATTTGCCGCCATTTTGGGAGATGGATCTGTGGTCACGTGGGGCAAGGCAGATTGTGGTGGTGACTGCTCCGCAGTCCAAGGTCAACTGAAGGATGTCCGACAAGTCCATGCCACGGAATGAAGCTTGGAGCTTAAGCGTTGGCCTTAAGGAAGGTCCTGAAAAGACCAAAGTGATTGCCAAAGGGAAAAAACACCTCGATTTACTGGCCAAGGGGCCTCAAAGTTGGATTGAAACTGACATG
>Ga0126342_10007268_pt1 | contig 19763 bp, 12 predicted proteins | sample Cyp1metagenome_FD_92528 | JGI IMG/M metagenome (GOLD analysis project Ga0126342, IMG submission 92528) | Coral microbial communities from Lord Howe Island, Old Settlement Bay, Australia - Cyphastrea 1 metagenome | ecosystem: Host-associated > Invertebrates > Cnidaria > Coral ... | reverse complement strand
TATAATATATGATGAATGATTTAAAAAAAAAAAAAACAATATAAATCATATGATATATGATAATAAAAGGCCATAAACCATATAAACCATTTCCAATACCCATAGGATCCATGTATGCTATATATGGTAACATTTACCATAAATATACCCCAAATGTTAGCATATATAGCCTTAGCATACATGGATCCTATGGGATAGTAGTGCTTTGTGACATTTTGTCCGCGATTTCTCGGATGATTCATAGATTCGCCTCTGGCGCCGCGGCTTCCCGTGCCGCCGCCGCGGGAACCACGACGTCATGGGCCACGGCACTGCAGTTGAGGGTCGAAACCTGGCAAGGCCAGGGGTAACCGGGTACCGTCCGGAAATCCCAACTTTTCATAGAATATCATGGGAAAATTGTGGGAAAACCATGGAAAACCATGGAATAAATATGAAACAAATGATAAAAAATTGGAAAATCCACTGTCAATGGACGTTTTAATGGAAAAAAACATCGAACTAAATAGATCTAAATGGCTGATTTTCCAGCACGTCATGTTTGATTAACAGAAGGTATATATTGAATCGATTTTGGATGGCATAGCTTCACCAATCATTTGGGATGAACACGAGTTCTAAGTGATATCCTGTAGAATTGGAAGATTTTATGATACCCAGAGGATCCAATGGTATATATGCTAACATTTGGGGTATATTGATGGGATCCATGTTACCATATATAGCAGCACCATGGATCCGTCATGGGATAGATATCAGCATTTCTGAATTCTACATCGCGGTGTTTTTACAATTTTGGAATCTTGGAGGATGTGGCAGGATGTGGGACAAAATCCGGGTAGTACCTGATCCAATGGACTGGTTTGTTGTTTCCCCCGGTTGACCAGTCCAACCATTGAGATACTCGGGCGACAACTGCTGCACTAAACGATGCTATCTTTTTTCTCTAACAAAGTTGGACTGGTAATGGCATTTGAATTAGATTCATCGGGATATTCACAACATGAAAATGGGATTTATGATGATTTCTGTTAAAGAATTTAAACATAAATTTCCTCTATAACAGTCTAACATAATATCAAATAATCATAGAATAATCCCAAGAATCCAAGTCTTATCATCACCAATAACAATTATCAACCAGTAACAATTATTAATTACCCTCTGGTAAACATACAAAAAGCTATTGAAAATTGTCTAGTGGATTTACCCATAAAAAATGGTGATTTTCCATAGCTATGTTAAATTACCAGAGGGTATCCATTGGAAAACTGCGAATCAAACCATGCCCATTGGACCAACCCCACCTCCAGTCGAAGGATCTGATCTTTACGGCGGCCCCTGGATGATGGAGAAAAATCCATGAAAAAATAAGCCCATTACTATGTAGTTATACCATTAGTTATGATTACAAAGTCGTTATTGTACCTATTTTGATGTAGTTATTTTATATGTTGTGTTATCACAGGAAATTACTGTGCAAGCGGATGCTCTGAAGTTTGGGTTGTTATGTTATTGGAATGTATGTTATTATGTCATGTCCATGTCTTGTGATTACTTTTGGTGAGATCCTAAAAAGTAAGCCAACTTCGTCATTTGGGAAGCATGCTTGAAACTTGACAAAGTTGTTCCACGCAAAATGGTCTAGGAAAACGATGGCGTCAGGGGGAAAATACTAAAAAACTCGGGTGCCACCCACCTGTTCAAATGGTAGTCGTAGGCCTTGTCGTAGTTTCTCAAGATCTCCTGTCATGGAACCAGTGGGAGCTGCATGATATGGCACCTTTTGGTTCCAGATGGTTCCAGCTTCAACTGGTTGATCTAGTTGGGGTGCCCCGCCTTGTGAAACCAATATGAGGGGGGCCCCGAACCACACCCTTGAAATTCCAATTTGGCATTTACATCCCCCTTTGCAGCTGTATTCTTGCATAATTATCTTAAATACCCTCAATATCGAGTGCTATACGTTTTCCATCCCACTGACAATATCTGTGGACTTTAGAAGGCCACCCGCCAACCCTCCTTCGGATGTTGCTCACACCTTTTAAACTGGCCTGAAGAACAAATGGAATTGTTCAGCTTTCGATGTTTGCCTATGAAAGTTTGTATAGCTACTGTATTTGTTAGAAACTGCATTTTGAGCAGTTCAGAGTTTGTTGCTGCTCTTGTCTGTCTAGTGGTTTCCCCTTTTCTCGTGGGATCAACCAGCTAAGTGCTGGTTGAATCCAAATTCGGGGTGCTTCAATTTCCGCTTTGGTTCATGTCAACTCAACTTTTCCTTGGTTGACTCCCGAATTTGGCTGGCAAAACACCACACTTTCTTTGGTCCAAATGACTCATTTCATATCATCATATCATTTCACTGCATAAGTGTCCCAATTTGTGAATTTGTTCCCCCCCCTTTCTGCTGGTAGAAACTGGTTTTGGTGCCCACCACCTTGGTCCGGTCAGACGGGTCCCCAGCCTCGCAGACTGGGCGCAGCTGACCTTGCCGCAAAAGCTCCTGCAACTCGTCCGTGTAGCGATGCCCCATGCGGTGCCGGAAGTTCCTCGGCGGATGGATGGGATGGATGGGATGCATTTTGTTTAAGGAACACGAACCAGAATACTTTAGAGATGATTATTACATACTGTAACAGTACATGATGTTCAGAAACCTAGATGATACATATATACATATACATAATATATATATACGTTGAAAGATGCTGAACATGGTTCTTGAGATGATTCAACATGGTGAGGTAGGTTGCTTTGGTGAGTCATCAGCCAACCAACATCGATTCACAGACCATCAAAATGGTAAAATTGGGGGTGTGGTCCAGTAAGGTATATATCCCTCAATCATCCTCAATAAACTGGTTTGGTGTTTGCAAACTCAAACTCAGCTACAGTGAACATGGTGAGCTGCGAGTACTCTATACTTTCTAAAATGATCTAACGTGATCTAAAATGCACATAAAATAAGATATTTCAGTTTTCAGTGGCAAGTTGCATTTGCATGCATTTGCATGAAACATCAGTTCCCTGCATCTGATAATTCCAAGTCGCTCTACGGCTGAGCATAAGGCCTAGCTCGAAAGACCAGGGATCGACATGAATGTGGTCACAATCCGAGGCCTGAATATGAATAATATGAGCGCTGCATATGAGTCGGGGATCATCCCAATGGTTAATGAAACCACATATTTACCCTCTGGTAAACATTCACATAGCTATTGAAAATGGACCATAGAAATAGTAAATTTACCCATTAAAAATGGGGATTTTCCATAGCAATGTTAAACTACCAGAGGGTAAGTAATTTTCGTCAGTAAAGCCTGTCCAGTCTCCGTCCAGGTGCCTCCGCTCCAAAGGGCCCATAGAGCTCCAGAGACCGCGTGGCGCGAAGCGCAAAGGCCACGTCCAAATGGAGCACCAATGAGGCTGGCCGCGGTGAGATTTCAATGGCTTTCGTGATAAGATATGATATCTAGTTATCAAACAAATGCATACAATTTTGCACATTTATATCTATATATGTATGTAATGTGTATGGATTTTTGGTTGTTTTAGTTTTTGCTTGTTTGAATATAGTATCTATATATATATATACTGGCTTACTTGTGATCAGGCTGAAGATTATTTACATGTCATAATTGATCCGGGTAGCTTCTAAAAATGTAGAATTGTAGAATTGTAGAATTGTACCATCTCAAGAAGTATCTGGACTCATAGGATGAAGAATAACATGTATTCTTATCATACCTCCACAACACTGGAACTCTTGAGTCAATTTCTAGAATCGAACATCCAGAAAAATTCTGGTGTCGGTGCGGCTTGTGACACTATGAAATCTATGAAGCTTTTCACAGGGGAACATCCTGTGGCTTCCCGGGCGGGCCCCGGCGCCTCCCCTCAGCCGTTGGTAGAGGGAGCTTGGAAGTACCTGAGGTCTCCATCGATCATCAATCCAAACATATGGGGGTGTCCTAAAATAGGGGTACCACCAAATCATCCAACATTCGACAATTTCATACAATTTTAGTATTCAAACCTATGGTTTTTGGGGATCCCCCATTTTAGTAAACCTTCATATCAATGGATATCATCTGGAAATCCGATAAGCTTTCCCTTAATCCAGTTTTGGGACTCTGGATGGTCCATGATGGAAGTTTCTCATGGAGATTCCCTCTGGTCGGGTTGGGCAACCTTGGGTCCCAAAATCATGTTGAAATGGCATATATATATATATTTGTGCGTGCCAGCGTGTGTGGTTCATATTTATTTAGCCACTCGATGTTGGACCCGCCCATATACGGGCCACAAAAAAGAACAAATCCAATGCTATACTCAGAGTCGTTTTAGTGGAGTTTCACATTTACGACTAGGGGCGATGTATTCCACCGATCAGCCACCATGAAATGGAAGGGGCTAAGGCTAAGTCCATAGCGGACAGGTCAGTGGATGTCCCACACGGCTGGCCTGATTCTCCATGCCTGGTTCTAGATCCGAACTTACAGATTTTACAGAGAAATCTGGTAATGGAAATTGGGTAATCATGCAATAGTTAGTAGTTGTGCTGTTGCTATCTAATTATCTATCTAGCTAGCTAGCTATCTGGCTAAATATCTATCTATCCATCCATCCATCCATCTCACTCTATCTCTATTTTGTTTTCTTCAACCGAGCACACTTGAGCTCCCGAAGGGTATATAATGACGAAGTGCATGTCGCACCCTTTGCGAACCATTAGAATCCCAAATGCAACTCCCAAGAACCAACAACCACCGGAGCGAAGACTTCAAGTCCCTTTTGCGCGACCACACAGGCAACAAGAAAGCAAGATCTGTAGGTTTGGTTTCAGGTTTACAAATCAGCCAGATCCGCTTGCAGCGGTTTAGTGAAATTGTTTCAAAAAAGAAAAATTGAAACACCGTGCTTTCCGACAAAAGCGATTACCAACGAAGTACCTCGAGAGGCCGAAGCCTTGTATATATATATGTGTGTGTGTAAATATATATATATAAATATATGTGTCTGTGTCACATACATTGCATAAATACATAAAAAATAGTGTAAACTATGTAAAACTATTGCAATATGTATATAGATCGGTGATATATGGTGGCCCTCGGGGCACAGCTTCACCAATTCTTGCGCCCTCATCCTGGAGCGGAGCCAGGGTAACTTCCAGGGAAATCTCGCTTCGAGGAAAGCCCCAAGGAATGGTAAAATATGGACAACATACTGTGGATGGTTGCGAAATCCTGCAGTTGATAGGTGGTTTATCCCATTATTTCTAGGGTTTCAACATGTTTCAACCATCCAGTGATGCAGGATTTCTTCCATCCACAGTATGTATGAAATATGTAATATAAGTCAGGGATAGTCAGGGTGGAATTTCATGGAATATTGAATTTCCAATTGCCAATGGCCGGCTTAGATTCTTAGATATCCAAAGGGCATGCTTATCTGCACACAGCCTGGCCACATAACCGTCGCTGATGGTGGTGACTGCAACCTGTCCCCGATTCATAAACTCGTCAATCGGAATCATTCACCATAGCGACACCATACGGGAACCAAGAAGGAGCACCGTCATGGTACCAACTTTTCATCGCACTTCAACCTGCAAAGATTGGTATGGGCGGAGTCAAACTGGTCTGGAATCGCACTGAGGGCAGGCAGGTGTCTTGCCCTTCCACAGCAACACCCCATGAGGGTTTCGGCTCCTCCAAATAGACCCATTTCGAGGAGCACAACTTTGACCACTTAATGGCCAAATCGTTCCTGCCGAGCAGAACGGGAACAATGCCGGTTGTGGATCTTCAAAGGGTACGTTTAACTTGAGCTTTGTGGCGGTGCATGTTGTAATGTGTAAAACATGGTCTTTCCGCGAAGTCCATGTTCTACTGGATCCCGCATGCAGTTGGGGAACTTCACATTTCTATCACAGTGCCAACACAGGAGTTGTGGCTCAAGATGGCTCCAAAGATAGAACTGACCAATCTCTGACCTCTGGCTGCGCCGAAATGGATAAAATGGATGAAGAGAATAAAGAAGGCTCATCACAATATTCATCAATATCTATCCGCATATGGGAAACTGGACATGGGGTTTCTGAAAAATGTGCCGTCAAAGATGTTGGTTTACTAGCATGCGAGGTCAGTGAATATGACCTCGATATATTTTGTAAGAAAAAACAATCGTGAAAAAAGCGTGAAAGACCATGTTTACGCGTGAAATGAGCGTGAACGGGAAGGCCCCCAAGTTTGGGACCGTTACGACATTTTCTTAAGCCAGATAATAATTGCCTTGCTCGCTGACACTGCCAAAATTCGGCCAACAAAAGATTGGCCCTCTCACCTGCTTACAGCAGGTTCCGATTCAAGACATTTGAGGCTTCAGAGTCAGCAGCGAAACAACTTCGTTTGGAAAGACAGCCATGAGGACCATATTTGGGCTATGAATATGGCCAAATTATAGCCTCGCTCGACGGTGCAAGTTTTACTTGGGTAAACATGCGCGTTCCTGAAAGACCTAGTTTTCTCCGTGAAATTAGCAAAGGCAAAGTTAAACTTCACCTTGGAAGTCAGGGGTATATACATCAGTCCATAGAACTCACACAACCAATAACGAAAGGATCAAATTGAATATTATTTGTGTGCTACACCCATAATCCAATAATCCAATGAATGGGAATGATCATTCATGCATTAATATCCAAACTTCATTGGAATATACACATCCAGGGATAGAATCCTCCGACCCCAGCATCTGAGCTGCGCTTCCTGAGTTGTTCGGAGCTGGGCTGTGCTTCTTCCCCCAGCGCGCCAAACACGCTGCCTTTGTGTCGAGCCATGGCCTGGAAAGGGCACCGGGACGTTGGGACCAGCGACATCCATTGACAGACGTTTTTTTTTGGGGGGACTATCTAGAACATAATGAGAATAGTAGTAATAATAAGATTATTACTATCATAATAATATAACATATAATAATAATAGTAATATATATATATATATTATATAATTATATAGTTATATATATATAATTATATGTCGTAAACAAATATTACAAGTATAATTATATATTAAACATAAATTGTAACATGATCTGATGACAAAATGTTATGGTATTGCTACTGCTAACCACTATCATTGGTTCTTGGGGTTTCATGGGCTGCTGCTTAGCTCCCACAGAAGAGGATGTGTTATCATTCCCTGCCCCAAGACCCATGGCCAGTCAAACCTCCCAGTAGAGGAAAAACTGTAATGGATCTGATTTGATGGCATGAGGTTCAAACAGCACTGAGTAGCGGAACACGTTGTAGACGTTAGAAAGGAACATCCTGAAGGAATGGGAGAAAGAAAAGGGAGAACAAATATGAGGGCTGCAGGAACAAGAAACATGATTAATCCTGAGCCAACCAACAAACAATCGAATGTAAACTCGCTATCCTCAAACATCAAATATCAACAAAACCGGTGGGTATCACCACCGACAATGTAGGGATTCACCTTCTAGCTATGAGAGATCAGGAAGGAAAAAAAAACAACGTATCTCGCTGTGTTATATGTATGACTCATATGACGGCATACTGATGTACACAACAGTATTTTTCATATTAGCATTGTCCCAACCATTGGGGCTCCCATATGCAGACCCCAGCAAAACCCCCTGCTTGCAGCCAAGTGGTCTCAAAGTCACCAAGGATTTAAAAATACACGGAAATTCTGGTTCCCTGCGACCAAACATCCACAAAAACCTGAAGATGTCCAAACACAAAACCATAAAAACAAATCAGCATGACATATCATAATGCTATAAGTTGGCAATTCCACAATGTGGGTCCTTCACTTTCCCACCTCGGCACTGTTCCAAATGTGTTCCCCGTGCGCATGTTTTCCGGCGCGGTGCCACCGTGAGGGTGGCCTGTCTCAGGCGCTTCGATTGGTTAAGCCGACTCACCCGCTTGCTGTTCCAGAGATTCTTTCTGGGCATTTGCGAGTAAACAACATAATGGCTAAATCATGCTAAATTCAATTAAATCCATTTAAATCCATCTAAACAGCGGGAAACCGTGGGATTTCATGGGGGATTTATTCATCTACAGTCGAACAGTCTTCACATTTTCTCATGGCTAGGCCAGAAAAATACTGAGTTTACTGAGTTTACTGGAGCATATCCAGATTCTGGGGATGCAAAGGATCCCATGGAATTCAAAGATGTCAAGTTGTCAAGAAAATATTTTATCTATTTATAACAATTTATATAATATATATATATATACACAAACATGCACAAACATTCCTACAAGTCAAATGCACTTGTAAGCAAATAGATGCCGCTTCCACCGATGTGGCTCGATTGGAGTAGCCCGAGCCGAGTGAAGATAAGTGCTGTACGTTGACGTCTGGTATCAACAGGTTGATACCGGAATTTTAAACGCGGTGTTCCACAAATAGATTTACAACAATAGCACGACTCATTTTATATAATGTGGTAAACCCGTTAGGGAAGAAACAAAAATAAGAACAAGAACGGCAACAACAACAACAACAACCACAATCACAATCACAATATGCAACATTGCCAAAACCACGCCCAACATTGGTGGTTTCTTTTTGGGCCTATCCGTTTATTCTAGCGAAATCCATCACTTTTTGATCTTGATCATCAAGCCCAGTCCATGAGAACCGTGGAGCATACCATGAGCTTGGAAGCCCCGCCCACTCAGAATGCCCAAGTTCAGCAAGATTACAAGACAAATCTGGCTTGGGACCCACGTGCATGGGCCCCAAATCCGACTCGCGCCGATCTCGGTGCGGTGAAGGTCTCTAAGCATTGGAGTCAGAACCGGCTCACAGGACCGAAGTGTTCGCATGTTTCGTTTGCTTGATGAATTGATATACTCGGGCTATGAACCCAACCATAATTTGGCAATTTGGTCAATCAAAAGTTTAAACAGCACTACAAAAATTACTATTATTTACTATTAATATCTATACAATAACATTAAACACCAATCAGATCCAATCATGACATGTGTCCAGCAGCTATGCCATCAACCCGCTGACGACGGCCAAGCCGTGGGAGAGTTACAAAAGAACCAGGATGAACCAGGGAGGGAGAACAGGCTTCGGTCGTGAAAAAAACTACCCGGATAATCCCGGATATGTATCTGGATATTATCTGGATAAGTAATCACCTGAAATGAACTAAATTGAACTGTTGTTGGATGTTGTTGGGCCATTCGCCATCATATCCATCATACTTCGCCCAGGCTTTCGTTATTTCTTCAATTTTCTTCATATTTCTTCTATGCTTCATTGCCCATAGGGTTCCGGAAGCTTGGTCCATCATGGGCCGACGACTAAAACCATGTCGGATGGATCAGCCACTTCCTGCCCCTAGGCTCAGTGGCTAGGGGGAGGAGAGGCTAAGCTGAGTCCTACATAGTCTTCCAGGTACGAGTAGAGGATGTAGAGGATCCAACTTTCAAAATGGAAGAAGCCTCTTCGGATGGCTTAAACACCGATCCAAAACTGGTTGGTCGCGTGCAAAAAAAGCCATGACTCCGTCGGGTACATGATCCCCGGTGTGGGAAAGCACAACACTGAGACACTGAGATCTGTCAAGATCTGTCACCAGCCAGCATTAGGATGCCATCATTTTAAACATTTCGCCAACTACCTGACGTTCTTCGGCAGTGGCTAGGCGACGACACCGTGGTCAAATGCAACAGCCGAACTCCATGGAGTTTGGTGCATTGGACCAGGTGCTGACGGGAAGCAGCCGCGCACCAACCAAAACAACCCTGGGGTGGTCGTCTTGGGACATTATGTTTTTTTCATGGTTTTTTCATGTTGGTCAATTTGATTTTTAAATGACCCCCTTTAGACAACAATGAAAAACAAGATCCAATTTGAGGGTTTCGCCCCCCAATAAAAATTCATTAGCCCCGGGCTGTGCTATGAGTTGAAGGCATCTCCCTCTGCACGCAAAAACCGCAAAACAACACTGACCAATCTGACCAAGTGACTTCAGGATACTGATGTTGTGTGTTGTCAATTCTGTCAACAGCTGCTTCAGCCAATTCTGCACAGCTTGCGGTGGCTATAACACAAATTTCCGCCTGGGGAATTGCAAAGCCACTCTCAGCCGTCAAGTCCCATCTAGCTATTCCAAAAACAGGTTCTCCATGTTGTGTCAAATGCATTCAAAGGCTGCAAAGGGGCACGCCCGGCATGCCCTGTGATGAAAAAAGACACCGGACTACATCTGTGTTGGGTGAAGGAAGATTTCATGGGAAATGATGAGGACCAGGGTTTGATGAGTCGGTCATCATATTACAAGAAGGTTCCGAAAGATTCGTCATTCGAGAATCCAACAAAGGGCAACCCCAAATCCAATGTTGCGTATGTAACCACAGAACATTTTCGGCGTAAACATGGGTAAACCCAAAAACCAATTTCCAGGATGGATTGGTCTTATGTATTTAGAGCATGGCTCTGCCATCAGACTCGCTCTCCAAAATAGAGTCTGGCAGCCACCGAGCACAGCAAAACATCAACCAATGTTGAGTGGTGGTTCGCCTGCGGTTTATTCATCCCCAGTAGTGTAAAACGACGACCGTCTTCTGGATGCTCCTGGAAGCCTGTGACTTCAAACCACCAACTATGTACTCATTGGTCAATGATCTCTTATAAATGATGCAGCTCCGGATTGAGAAAGCACAGCTGACCGCAAGGAGTTCTTCCAAACCTGCAGGAACATCTACTGTACACCACTGAATCAAAAACTGCCACATCCAGCAGGAAAGTCAAAGTACTGACGCTCAGGGATGTAAGAATTTAACTTCGGGGAAACTCCGGGGTATTCTCCGCTATGGTACTCCAACTTTGAGACGACTACACTATGGGGGTCATTGTCACCGATTGCTGAGTGACCTCCATGGACCCCCAACCATTGCTGTTCCACGCTTTAGCGACATCTGACAGCCTCTCCCCACGAAATCCATGAGATCCACGGGCATGGTTAACATCAATTTATCGTTGATGAGTTGCTGATTGGTGGTTTCGGATTTCAACCGCTCTCTGAAAAATAGCTCATTGCAGATCGGACAATCTGAACTTCCTCTTCCGCTGAGCTGGCCACGCGTCCAACAACGCTGAACAAACGTGCTTTTTGCATCGTTTTGCCGAATTTTGTACAGTACAAACTTTCTGAGCAGCTTGGGCTAGGGCAACTGATATTGTTGGTGGACACGGGCCCCGTCCTGTGCAACCGACCCTTTTCCTGGCGCAGGCCATCACTATTTTGACTATATTGCAATATTTTGCGAGATACTTGCACACACCATGGGCATGCACAATCAAGTCATCAATTTGCCCATGTCAAAAGCCTTTGCGCGGCGCGCAATTCAGAAATGTACGCGATTCGTCAGCACTGCTGCGCTGTGTAGGCTCGCGTCGCGTTTGCGACCGCGGCGTTCAACTGCTCATTGATGCTCAAGGAGTCTCAGTAACGTTTCAGGGATCGACATGCAACGCTTCGTTTCCCATGCAATGCAAAGGCTCGTCCGTCCTTTGGGAAGATAAAACTACGAGCTGGCATAAAGGACAAAAATCCGCTTAACGTATGAAAGGGATCCAAAAATGAAACGCGTTGAAGACCTGTCCCAGAACTTAGAATATGAAATACGCTGATCTAAATGATCTAAATTGTAAATTTTGAGCAGCCCAATGAGCAACGGAAAATGGCCAGAAGCTCAGCCTATTTCGTGAGGCTGGCGTGCCGCCGAAGACTCGTTCTGCTCGAGACCTCCAAGTGAAAAGGCCTGCTCGCCTCTCCAACTTTGGTAGGATTCAAGTGATTCAAGGACCGAATGTTTGCAGTTTCCATAGATGGATTCTCCAGAGAAATCTTACGGGGGTTCCTGCATCCTGCATTTATCTCTTCAAAAGCCTATATGAAAAATGATGGAAACTATGACCTTTCTATACCTTTCTGACTAATCTGACTACTTTCGACTTGGTTTTCCCATATGTTTTCCCATATGTTCACATCATTCTGGGAATCTTGGGGACATGTCTTCGATGGTTTAAATATGTTTAAATATCACCAGCTGTCACGGGGGGATGGGACAGTTCCCAGCTCCATGCTGCTCAAAGTCTAACTTCTAGTAGTTGTTATGTATATATACTGTATAAAGATTGTACCCATAGGATCCATGTATGCTATATATGGTAACATTTACCATCAATATACCCCAAATGTAAGCATATATACCATACATGGATCCTATGGGGTATAGTATAAGTCTTTATGAGCCCCCAGAGAAGCCAAACGTCTAAGGAAGTGGCTGCGAACCGCCAGGAACCACCATGTAAATCGTGTAATTGAAGATTATATATTAGTCAGGTTTGTATTTCTGCTCAGTTGACAGTGGTGCAGCATTATGACTCCAATTGACTCCACGACTCGAAAGATCGTGGGTATGTCTTTACCATGGATTCAACGTAGCCGCTTCAAGTTGCAGAAAACATCCAGATCACACACCATGAATCAATAATTCGGATGCGTGGAAAACATGTACGGCATCCACACGTCTAGCCCATGTCTTCCAAACTTCGAAAGAGACATTCTTCAAGGTCAATCTAGAGTCAGGCTTGAATCCCTTCAGGTGCAAGGCTGTTATCCGCTGGATCTGGAATTGAAACTATTTCCACGGGCTTGCTTCCGCTTTGGCCCCTCGGCCTTGTCATGGCCCTGCCATCCACGAAATCGTCGCCATTTCTCCGAGTCTCGCACGAAATCGAGACAGCATAGGGTGGCGCAGTGGCGCTTCACGAAACTTCATATCCCAGATGCTCCATGTATAGTATATTTATGTATATTTACCTACAAAACTGGCTCATTGATGGGGTATACGTGTTGGTGTGCATATTCCAGCACCATGGTTCGCATATGGGTATGGTATTAGCGGTCTTTCAAAATCCGGCAGCCATCACCTTGGTGGCAAAGTAAAAGGTGGCCATTCCACTGATGTAGAAGGCCTTCAGCACCTGCCGTGGGGCGAAACAAAAAAAAAGGGTCCCTTAGTGGGACAGCAAGGCCATGGGACCCATGACTCATCTGTGGACCCATGATGAGTCAGGGCACAGGGAGCTTCCGGACCTGGACTAAAAAAAGCCAAGATGGTTTCTCCAACTTTAATTCTGTAGCTTGGTTAAGGCCTTCATAAATTCTCCCCAAAAACATAACAGCCAACTCAGCCAACTCAACCAACTACTCCCCATGACCGGTCGACCCTGGCCAAGGCACCATGTCTCGAGTTACCCGAACTTCAAAAATATAGAAACCTGCCTGGCCGAGCTGGAAAGCAGCCACCCTGTTGAACTCTCCATTCCTTTATGGATGGTGATGGATGGTGCAACCGTAAATCCATTGCACTTCTGGCCTTCTGGCTGACACAAAATCATGGTGGTAAAATGGGAACCCATTTTAGATAGCAACATAGAGTTTGTGTTTGCTCTTTGTCTAGTTTTATGATGTTTTATGATTTGATGTTTTGATTGAACTGTTTAACAAACGAATGGTGTCATTTTTGTTCCATCACCGTTTAGGCATGGCCCAAAACTCAACCCTGCCTGGCTATAGAACCTCAGCCAAGGAGAAAAAATGCTGGGAGCAATGCCCAGGTTCTCCACTGCTTGCAACATCCTTCCCCTTACATGTAATAGAGAGATATCATGATATTACATGCTATTACATGATATCTCTCTATTACATGCTATTGCATTTCTCTAAATAGCTGGGATATCATGTAATAGAGAGATATCATGCATTGGGAGGTCTTGAAACTCACGTGAAAAAACACACGAGTGTTTTTGCTCTCTGTGACAAATGGAGAAGCCGACCGACCCGCAACAATCGACCCCGAAATTGCACACAAAATAGTTGGCCTCGCTTCCAGTTGGAACTTGTGCATATACGGCATATACCCCTATTTTACGCGCAAAGAACCCGTATTGCCAGAAGCAACGGAGTGCCACATAATCATACATAATCCACTTCCTGAAGCAAAAAACACTTGACAATCAGAATCAAATAAATCTTCAACTCCAGGCAATTACATCAAAAATCTGGATACCCCTAGTAGAAATTACCATGGTCAACTCAGGAATAAGGACCAGTCGTATGGACCCCCAGCAGGGTCCCATAGTGTCCTATAGATTCCACTATAGTAACCCAAAAACAAAGATGCCGAAAATGGTTTCCAGGATGGTAGTTCGATGATATTCCTTTTGTAAATTACTGATGTTCCAACTTCTCTACCTATTTGGGGGTTGATACAACCCCCATCTGGTTAACATAGCTATAGAATGCTATATATGGAAGCCATGGCCTGTAGAAATAGATGATACAAATGTTAATCTATTTAAAATGGTGATGTTCCTGTCGAACCGTTGAAAAACCAGAGGTTTTTCAATCCTGTGGCTGTGCCCAGTGGCATGTACTCCACCAAGTACAGACGATCTGCATCCAGCGATCGTCCAAAGCCCAACCTGGTTCCCAACAAATTCTGCTTATGTTCAAATGCTATTGAATGACATTGATAATAAATAAATAAAAACCTTGCAAAAAATCAGATAATCTGAATCACATTGATCACGGTAAATCAATCATAATCATGCTGCATGTTTGTTCAGACTTGCACTGATAACCCGACGTACGTGCCTAGGGAACGAGCCATCCACTGAGACTATGAACCGAGGACATGGCGAAAAAACAGGATATACCCTGCTAACGAATGGTTTGTTAGAGGTATCCTCCTGGTGCTTTGAAGTAGCTGTGGAAAATGGATGAAAATGGCCCGTTTAGAGATGATTTTCCATACTTACCATCTGGCTATTTAACATAGCCATGGAAAATGGCCCATTTATAGATGATTTCCCATTAATACCTCCATTTATAAGGGATTTTCCATGGCTATGTTAAATAACCAGAGGGTATATTAAATTACCAGAGGGATCCAGAGGTATTTCATTGTCCTCCCCTTGCCATGGCCGCACTTGAAACTCGAGCAAGCGCCATGTTTCATTGCCCAAGACTTGGAAATTGAAGACCTTGAGGCCTTGAGGTTTCCTGAAATGGGGGTACCCCTAAATCATCCATTTTACTAGGATTTTCCATTATAAACCATCTATTTTGGGGTACCCATGGGTACCCCCATTTATGGAAACCCCCATGAATTGACCGTGGCAAAACCTGATAATCCTGTGGCCCAGGAGCGAGTTCACAAAGGGAGGCAGTCGCTCGCAGTGGTCCTGAGCCAGGGGTCGTTCGCAGTGGGCTCCTGGTGGGGACATGTATAGATAGGTTGATAGATTAGATTAGGTTAGATTAGATTGGATTAGATTTAGATTTAGATTTAAATTATATACGTAGATTAGACAGACAGACAAAATCAGACAAACAAATAGAATCAAATAGATAGATGCTACTCTCATTCAATACCTACAAGCCCATGTGCTCCCCGTGTGTAATATCAACAGCTACGTACTCCCACCGAAAGAGTAATTCACCCTGAAGAAATGATCGGCAAATGATGGGTGAATCATATCACTAATTTACTGGAGGGATCTCGAGCGTATATTTAGTTTGGATTCACTAGTTTTATAGTATACTATATAATATATAGTTACTAGGTTGTTTGTTTTTTTTTAATAACAGGTAAATAGTTTTTTAACACGTAGTGGGAGAGCAATGCAAGCAACAGCAGCTGCTTGAAGTCTGGCAGACTTAAACTCACGGGCTATTTTCAGCTGAGCTTCAGTGACGCTTGCAGCGCATAGGAACAGCTGCGCCAAGCCGATCAATACACAGGCTCCTGCGAAATCCAGCTAAGCCAGCGAAATTCACAGCTTTCTGCTTCAAGTCGAAAGGAGAATACCCAAACTGAGGGATTTGAGGGAACCCCTACCTTTGAGAGCATTTGTTTCAAGTCTTGTTCTCGGCACTTTTGGCTCCTGAAATGAGCAGAGTCGGTTTGTTGAGACGATAAAAGTCGTCCACACCCAGTATCAACGCCTGGCTGAAAAGACAGGTTTCGTATCTGGGCCATGCAGTTTATGTGAATATTCTGAGGATGAGATCAGTCCCAAATGTCCAAAAGTATGGCGATGTGAGCTGCTCAAATGACATCAACCATCATCAAACTATAAAATACTTCGTATCCTTAAACCCGAAGATCACAACACTGCTGAAAGAATCTGCTAGCTGCAAGCTGCAGATGAGGTGCTGCAACAATGGTGCTCTGCAACACGATGAAGAGGTACTGCAAGGAATGGCAGCTCCTCATATCTGGCCATCCAAAAAATTGCCTCATAGGGAGTTCACCATCATACATCCATATAACTCGTGTATAATTATCCATGATCCAGTATGATATTAAATACTCCCAAGCTTCGGGCATTCAAATGAATCGATCCATGATCAAAACAATAGGAATCCCCGGAGAAGATTCATTGAAAATTTTCTGATGGGGTTGCCTTTCTGTAATCTGACCTGGCAATGACAAATCCAATCTGCATCTATGTTTCTATAGTATTCCTACCGCTTTTCCAGAGGTTACAATTCTGAGATTTAGTCCATGTCCAATAAAATTCCAAAATTAGAAATGGATCTTCCCGTTTTTTTAATCCATCCCCCCTAACATTCAATTGTTAAATTCGCCTGGTGGAATGTGCTCTATTCACATTGGGTATCCCCCAGGGCCCCACGGCCCCACCCACTGGGGATGAACTCTCCTCCGGAGCAAAGCCTGTAACAAATTCCAGTCCTGACACGTCGCGACGACGATTTTTCCTTCTTGGGATGACTCATCGCAACTCCCAAATGCTATATTTGCTATCTATCTATCTATCTATCTATCTATATACTTGGGGATGGTGCTTGTGTTTTGAATCCCACCTTAAAATTGCAAGGTGCGGGAGACATATCATTACTGGGTCCAAGTACCAGCCAAAACAAAAGGATACCGGGTTCAGCCGGTATGACTCACCAAATATGAGATGATTTGACACTTTGTCCTGTCATTTGTGGTCCCCAAAGGGGCATGATCCATCCAAATTTAAATGTCACAAAAAAAAAATGATCTGTAGGTCCTATGTCCTATGCAAGTGGTGACACACGAATTTCCCCTGCTAGACAAGTACTATAAATGATTATTAATGTGAGTGTTTGTGTATCGTCAAAATGTATTTATCATATGGGTAAAACGGTAAAACATAACAATTCACCAACCTGCAAAGTTTGGCCGTTTTCATATCATAGTACCCCAATCCTAACCATAATTAGGCCATGGTGATGTCTCAAAAACACTGCAAATACCGTGGCTCTTGACTTCTGGCCGAGGTGCCCAAAACATCGGTATTTACGGTGAAAACAGAACCTACTTGACGATTCTTTGGAACACCAAAAATGCGACAAGCTGCGGTATGTAAAGAATATCACACCGTGCTCTACGCATGCACAAAGCACATGAGCAACACCAACACTCACACTCCTGCAATGTTGGGCACATCCCTGCTATGATGTCCCGCCTGTTCAGCAACACAAAGGTCTGAAGTAGTGACCAGATTAAAGGAGAAGTCATCGATGATGACGTAAAATCCTGGCGAAGCAGGGATGGGATTGTGATATCACGACATTCCAAAGATACACCATATTATATATATATATATTGGAAAACATGCAAGTGAATATATTACACATGTCAGTGTCTATGAATGCCTGTGCTTGCCAGAGAGTATGAAGGTATTCCCATCCTCCCAACATTAAACACCCCCTAAATGAGTCTAAATGGGATACAAATATGTGCAAATACCTTATCAAATCGTGGTTTCGGGGCGTGTTATTTAATGTTGAGAAGATGGGATGTTTAAGATGGTAAGATATCAAGTAACGTTTGAGCTATATAATTAAAGGAACATATTTAGATGACAGCCTTATGTATATATATACATATATATATATATTGTGTGTGTATGTGTATGCTCCAAAGCAGTGTGAAGGAAAGTGGTAAGGAAACGTCATATTATTATATGATTTTTATGTTATATACACATGCAAACATATAGTCCGCAACCTTACCGTTCGCCCAGACACATCATTGTGACAAAGCAGAGACAATTCTGTGTTTCTGGGAAGTTGCGAATCCAAGCAAGGCCAAGGGGGAAAATTAGGCCACGGTGGCATGTGAAAGATACCTTGAATACAGTTATCTTCATGAGGAAACAATATCACCTGATCATCATGAGGGAACAAAATCCGCCACCCCCTATGACCAATATGCTGAACGGGCAAACAACACGCCACACCCTCTATAATCTCTACAGCCAATATGTTGTATCGAGTAATTACATCAACATTATCTTCAAGAGGAAAGAAAATCCGCCAACCCCTATGACCAATTTGCTGAACAGGCTAACAACATCAACTTTATCTTCATGAGGGATCAAAATTCGCCACCTCCTCAGAACAATATGTTGATTGGGGAAATAAAATCATTTTTATCTTCATGGGGGATCAAAATTAGCCACCCCCCCTGAGCAATACGTTGATTGCGGGACATCAACTCCGGGCAAACGTCCAGGTTGCAGCGATATAGTCCGCAACCTTAACGTTCGCCCAGACCCATCGAACATATATTATATAATCTAATTATAACGTATAGTTGTTCACACACGTGCGTACAGTATCTGCGAAGTGCATATTTAGTGTATTTGCAAACATCCGTGGCAAGCTGGAAATCGTCAAAGTAAATGAAGGTTCCTAGCTAGGAACATCATCTAGAATCCATAAATTCCAGCAAACCATGTTTGAGTACCGGATTGTCAATTCCCATCTTAAATACCATTAAAAATCCATCACATCCCCATTAAACCCATTAGATTCCCATTAAATCACCATTAAATCCCCATGAAAGTGCCTCGACAGACCCGCATGATGCGGAAGAGGCAAGACAGCAAGATCGCGCCAGAGACCTCGGCAAAGCTAAAGGCGATGGGAAAGATGAAATGGGGAACATATATATATATATATTCAATGGGGAATTAAATGGTGACTAGATATGATTTGGATATTTCCGCCATTTAACTGTAAGGAATATCCTTTTCAAATGTTTTAAATGGGGAATATCCGATATTGAAGGTTTCATAACGAGCTTAACGATATCAAATTCATGATTTGAAATTTGGGAATGTGTTAACAATGTGTGAAGAATAATTTCCCAAGTGAGTATATGCTTCTGATGGAAAACATACTGCATACTGAATATGAAATGTCCCTGCTGAAAAACTGTGTTTTTGTAAACATCGACAGCTGTTTTCTTTTCCGTCACCTGCCCAGTCTCTAGATTTTACGTCAAGTTCCCCAACGTCATGGCCGGCTTCGCCAGCATGTCACTCTATCGCGAGCTTGCCATCTTTGCACCCAACCGGAACCGAACACAATGGCAGATAAAATGTCAGACAGAATGTCAGTGTATCAGAACGAATGTCAGATGGAATGTCAGACAAAACGCAAAACAAAATGTCGGATCGAATTTCAGAAAGATATTTGATATATATATATATACATATATATATATACCTTGCACTTCGAAACCTTTGTTTTTTCTCGGGTTTGCCAAAAAACCTTGGGTTTCACACCAAACGGATCCAAAACACTAGGTTTGTTTCCAAAACCCTGGGTTTGCTGCAAATCCCGGT
>Ga0126342_10007267_pt1 | contig 19764 bp, 18 predicted proteins | sample Cyp1metagenome_FD_92528 | JGI IMG/M metagenome (GOLD analysis project Ga0126342, IMG submission 92528) | Coral microbial communities from Lord Howe Island, Old Settlement Bay, Australia - Cyphastrea 1 metagenome | ecosystem: Host-associated > Invertebrates > Cnidaria > Coral ... | reverse complement strand
TATATATATATATATACATAGTTTTTACGTTTATCACACACGGTTGCAAGACATTTCCCGACCCATGGCTCTGTGCCACCGTTGAATCAACCGCATTGAGCTTCACCCGCGATGATTTAATAATAATTGACACAACCTTCTTCGTCATGGCGCACGAAGACAAGAAGAAAAGGGCTTGCAAGGTGTGATGGGATGGAGGGAGATGGGATGATATGGAAAGAATTTGTCTTTCAAATGGAGGATTTGGCCGGAGGTCGGATTATGGTCCGCAAGGATCCTTAGGTCTGAGGTTTCCATCGGGGTGGCTGGGGCTTCGGGGCGTTCCAGCCGTGTTGTTGTTTCAATCCAATACCTTGGTGAGAGCAGTTACATCTTACGAACATTTTGCAGAAATTTGGTGACAAGATATGCTACCGTTCTGAGTCGCCAATCCCAACTCTTGGTGGCTTTCCATGTTTTCCCAGCATTTTTCACCCGCCGGCGAGGCGGCCAAGTCGCGCTTCAAACGGCACGACGTGAGCGGCGACGGGCGGCTGGATCTGCAGGAGTTGTTGCTTGGCGAAGCGGGGAGACGGGGAAGGTTTTGGAAAGGATGGATATATGGTATGGATATATGGTATGGATAAAAAAGAATTGATAAAGTAATGGATCAATCACTAGTCCATGACATATATGATGGTATGGATTAACCCATTATCATATAAAATTGTCATGACTTGGGTACTAATAGTTAGTATATATATATATATGTGTGTGTATATGTATATTATTCATAGAATAGTTACAGTAGTCCGTAATTAATTACAATCATATAGAATCGGCATCATGATATTTCAATGGATTATTTCAATATTATTATCCATGAAATGTCCCATATTATTGTTTTTTTAACACATGCTAATAATGGACAATGAGGTAAGGATAATTTGTGATATTTTTGATAATGAGTATGTAAGTACAGAAATAATAGCCATCAACATGGTACATATGGATAATATTGTCTATTACATGCTAAACATGCATCATGATATTTGCATATAAGCTATTTGCGGTGTCATTGGTACTCATTCATTTCTTGTGTTCTTGTTTGTGCACATATTCATATTTATCAATTTAATATCATATCGTTTTTTCTATTGTATTTTTTGGTTTTAGTTACATGTGATTAAATTGTGAATTTTGTTTTTGTTATATTGCATTATGATTCGATTCTGCTCTGTTATGCTAATTCTAGTTCTGTTCTATTGTATCATTTTCTATGATGTATTATGTTTGGGCGGCACCAGTGCTGGTGCCTTCCAATCCTTAGGGCTGCCTCCTCGAGGTCAGCTGCTTTTGCTACTTTTCCACACCCCTCTTTTTGCCGTTTGGGGTTGTGGTGCCTGCTAAATTGCGGCCGGCCCCAATTCTTTGCCACTCAATGACATTATTGGTGGCTAATTGTCGATCCCTCAAGAGTGAGGATCGTTTTCCCAGAAGATTACCACTATGGATTACATGAGGTTGAGGTTCTGTTCTATATATTATTTTCTATTCTGTTCTATTCTATCATATTGTATTATGTTCTGATGAAGTTTGGTTGAGGATCTCAAATGGTCAGTTCAACATAATTCAACACATGAATTATGTTGCTTAAAACCCAGTGGTCATTCCAATTGTGCGGTTTCCACACGCCGTTTGTTAGCCAAACGCATCCAAACAACCACTTTGTTTAGTTAAACCAAATTAAACCAAATTAAACCCACATGGTTTGCTCAACAATTTTCTTGTTTTAAACCCTCATTTTCGTTGATTAAAATCTTCATTGAATTGGTTCATGGAAAAAGTACAGGAAACCCCTATATATGATTCAAGTGGGGAAAACCAAGGCTTCCATTGAAGATTTTCGTGCCTCCCCAGGTCGACCCTTCTAAGAAGGGGAGATCCCAGCCTGAAGGCTACTCTGGGGTGGAGGTGGAGGAAAAATGGTGGTTTACCCTCTGGTTATTTAACATAGCCATGGAAAATGACCCATTTATAGATGGTTTACCTATTAAAAATGGTGATTTTCCATGGCTATGTTAAATAACCAGATGGCAACCAACAAAAATGGTGTTTTAAATTCTTGTAAACGTTAACTTCGATGTGGAGTTTACCCACCGAACATGTTGAGGGGCGTGAACCACGAAGCAGGATGATCAGGATGGGGATTTGCATGGGATCATTGTGGCCACTGTTTCTGCGGCTTTTTGTGGGCGAACCAAGCACTTTCCCAGTGCCTGGAATGATTGGAATTCTTTTGATGTGTTTTATTTATGTTTATTTGTTTTTGGTGGCGTTTTCCGCATTGCCTCGGCATTTTTGGCTGTTGTCGATTTTGTTAGTTGGATTTTTTGGGTTGCTTCCCGAATTTCCAGCCACTTATCAAACCATTTGCCATCTACCTTATCACCATATTCACCATGAATATGTGGTATAACCCATCCCCAACTTACTTGTACTTAGTAGGGAATGAGGAAATGATCCACAATAACTCTCAATAATAGTCCCATTCCCCCATTCCCACCCATTCCCTACTAGGCACCATTAAGCCAAATGTTTGTTTCATTGGTTTTACCCACCAGACACGTCCACTATCCACTATCCCAAGGGATGTTGTTGGTTAATTAAATCCGATGAAGCAACTATGACGTACCCAGCAACAATTTGACAATAACCAGATCATATCCAATAATAATGTAACACCCCCCCAAAAAAAAAAACAAAACAATCTATAATATCCGATATCCCATGACTAAGTCAGAACTTCCATGATTAGGTCGTTGTGTTTTCCATCTATAATATTCTATATATCAATATGTATCAATAATGACATAACACCCCAATATATCCCATGACTCTCCATGGTTAAGTCCCCATATCCACCATCTCTTTTAGGGGAAAAAATCTCCATATCTCCAGTGTCAGGACAGCGAGGTGCAGCGACTCTTTCGTGAAATCGCCGGGGTGGCCCAAGATTGTGGATGAAACCAAGCATGTTTTGGTGATACACACTGGGGATAGGAAATAGTAACAGCCAGTAACTGATGGTATGTATGCTAACCCGAAGATAGAAACCTGGATGAGGTGGATATTATATGATATTATTCAAATATGACCAACAGATCTTGATCGTTCCATGTCGAGTTTTTCTTTTTGCAAAACGACATTCCAAATCAGCAAACACCTCCGATAGATCCACCGAGGACGCCAACGCAGACGGGCGGATCGACTTTGGGGAGTGGCTCGGATGGTTTTTTTTGGCGTCAAGTTGCAGTCGGTAAATCATAGGAAACACCAGAAATAGAGTGCGAGACTGGACAAATAAAGCTGTAGAGTTTGATTTTTAGTGTCCAATGGATTTACCACATAATCAACTAGCGTTAAATTTTTGCACCACGTCAGCAAACCACCAAGGATGTATAGAAATGACCACAGGAAATTCACCAATAGAATCTGTTATGGATGATCTATGGACTCTTGTGCGCAATAAATGGTGAGTCTGCAATGTAGTCATGGATAACGGATGGGTGACACACAAGAGTGGAGAACAATCTGGGTATCGCGACCTCTGCCCGACACGACTGTCATTTCATTTTGCTATCTAGTTAATTCCCGCAATTGATGATGATAATCCGCAATAAATGGATGGAATATCCCGCCGACAATCATCAACCAACTGTACTTACATGATGGCTAGTCAGGGAAGCCATCCCAACTTAGGCCAGGTGGATACAACCAAGGTGGATGTGGATGATGAATATTTGCTGAGGAGTTCTGCTCACATGCATATACAACCACACACAGAAATATATATATATATATTATATATATATGCGTACACTGTACATGCATGCATCCGTAGATATTCACCACCGTGCATTGATGCATATTGATGCGCTAATGTCTTATAAACGCAACTCCATCTCTATGTGTTTCTGCCATCATTGGGTCAGCGGCTGGTCCATTGACCGTTTCAGGTTTTGCGACTATCTTTTTGACCAAGCCAATGCTGCAGCGTTGGGAGCGCCAGATGATTGGAACGGGGGTCATTGGATGGGAATTCCCCACTCCCCGCTATAAAACAATATAACATATCTCAAACATCCTCAGGGAAACACTTTTATTTGGCCGTCCCTAAGGTCAAGATTACAGAAGGCTTGTCCTCTTCAGAAGTATGGTACTTCTGATGTGGACGTACAACTTTGGACTTCGGTTTGGATCTACGGCGTTCACAGTGTACGTCAACTCTGCCAAGCCATCCTTCGAATCCGGAGTGTTTAAAATAAACAGGTGACAGGTGACATTTTTTATCAACCAGTTTTTCAACATAAAGAAAACATAGAAAACAAGTCAGTTGAAACATGTTTTTAACATCAGTTTATCATCAGTTGAAACCGTGAAAAAAACTGCCCAGCAGAAACGTGGACCTCAAATCCCGATTTCGCCACGTCCGCCACGTCCGGAGAGACCGAGGAAGCCAGTCCCTAAGGATGTCAAGGCGCGCTGAGCCGGCGCCGCCCTGGAGTACACGAGTACACTGACGAATTTTTTCGTGGTTCCACCTATGATAACCACTGAGTTGATGGATAACCTGGGAAAATGTCTGAACATGTTGATGATGTTGTTTTATTTATATTTGTATTTATATTTATAACAATTCACACATCTTCACAGCATTGTTGATTTTTCATAATTTGGTTCATGGATTTGCCCAGGTGGATGTTGAATCTTGGGCTGGCTGATTGCTGGGATTAAAGCAATGCTGGCAATGCTTGTGGTTTCAATGCTGATCAGAGCTAGTCTCAAAGGGGCTTCTTAAAGGGGTGACCTCGAAATCAGACAAGTTATTGATAAGTTTTGAGTGGAAATCCCCTGAAATCAATGTTACTGTATCAATATCCCCTGGTACCATGTCATCTGACAAGTTTTGACCAATTGAATACGGGTTATGGGCTATGGGTGAACATTCACCGACCATCTCCTGATTTCATCGCTTAGAATTGGCTAAAGGGAACATCGACAGGCAACCAAACAGCTTTGGGGGTAATCAAATTTAAAGGCACCGTTTCCTGCATTTTTTCATTGAAATTCACACTTTATTTCTCTGGGCCATCTATACCATAGTAAGAGGGTAAGGCACGGTAAGCCATGAAAACAACGCTTTTCGAAGCCTTAAACGCAGGCTGCGTTTGAACACTTCCATGTCGTGAACGGAGCGATGAGCAGCTCTGAGTTGCTTGTTGTGATGGGCCATGAATGTGACCTGGGTTGGTGGCTTGTAGCCTCTGATCATTTATTTTTTATGGGCATTTTCAGTCCGACTGGGCGACAGTAACAACAATGAATGGACATATCATTGGAAATTGTGATGTTCACCCATGAAACGGTAATTTAATGGGATATTAATTAATGTGATAATCGGAGAGTGATCCTCTACAAATGGGAATTTTAAGGGGACAAAAACCAACCACTAATGGTAAGATAGTGGAAATACTATGGACCATCACCGTTTTTTGATAGGTAAATCATCTACAAATTACTATCAGTGGTCCATTCACCATCTTTATAAAAGCAATATATAATCGAACTAAATGGTTCATAAATGGTCCACTTTCCGTAGCAAACTGTTAATTACCAGAGGGTATCTCCAACCAAAAGGGCATACAATGGGTTTCAATCTATGTATCCTTTACTTACTAAGCAGTAAAACTAGTGGAACGTGTCCCTTCCAAGTGGAGACAGTTTCCATAGAAGTTCTGATCCTTGAGCCCTGTTGGGGGGTCAGAACAGTTCACAACGCCTAAAAGCGACTGGACGGTGGTACGGTTCATCCGACGACCTTTTTTGTGGATGTATGCGAGTATCAGCAACCTGCAGTGGATGATTCACGGAGGCTTAAAAAATATTTTGTCATTGGTGCTTTGGAACTTCTTGGAATCCAGCTTTTCGTGCCATTCTTTAAAAATTGAACACCCCAATTCAGGAACCTGGATGATATGAGATGACTACGCCACTGAGGTTTTACAAGTTCTGCAAGGTGGCTTGTTGGATGGGGCATCTGCCCACCTGGCGCACAATATCGATGTTTTGTATATGCAGTTATTGTTTCTTTGAACTTATTTGGTTGGTTTTTTGCATGGACAAGTTCTGTTTGTTTATTGTTTCCTGACTGGGATATATATATATAATTATATATATACTATATACCATACCTTCATTGTGTATGCTTTGCTTGGCCACATCTCACCCAACTCCTGCAACGCTACGCTTCTTTATACCAGGACCATAGTGCCATAGTGACTATGCGGTTGCCGGGGCAACCAGCCGATTGTTGGTGAGAAACTCCGCATCATTCACTAGCCACTTCATGTGGTTCAGCCATGTTCAGCCATCGGAGAAAGATACTGTGAAAACATAGTGTGACAATTTGGGCAGTTCTAAGATTCCCTGATTTGGATTAGCCTCTGGTAATTTTATTCATAGAAAGAAGATGGACGGCCCATAGAAATAGCTGATTTACCTATGAAACATGCTGATTTTCCGTTGCAATAATTGTCAATATACCCCATTTCTAATTGATTTACCATGACTTACCTTTCTTCGAACCATGGAGATTTTCCCATTCCCATTGAGGGCACATCGGCACATCCGAAAAGTTCTGCAGGAGTCCTGCCTCCACAACAGTTCCTTCCGCCAGAGCGACGCAGCCATCATTTTTTCCAAGGCCGAGTCGCCACGGAGCGTGGGAAGAAACCAGCGCAGCCTCATTAACTGGTAGCCTCTGTTAGATGGTAAATTAATTATATATATATATAGTCGTTTGATTAAACTGGGCTATATTATCGGTTTATTTTTTTGATCATTGTTCTACATGATTTTAAACTAGCCATTAAAGAGCTTGGATATAGTTGGATGTAATTGACGATGGTTGATGATTAGCTCGGAGGAGCCGTGGAAGTGCTGATAGAAATAGATGATATACCTATGAAAGATGATTTTCATGAGTTATGTTGAATTTTCAGAGGGTACCCATAATATTTATATATAAGGGATTATTATATATATATTTGGAATATTGGGGATTATCGTAATCCATTTTGGAAATCCCTATTAAACAAGCAGCAGAATGGAAGGACAGAGGATTTTGACCACTGCCCATATATTAACCCAGCAAAAAGAAAGAAAAGTGAAATCCAAAATTAAATTCAGGACTGATACAGTGATCTTTGTTCAACACGATTGATCCATAGTCTTAACTCGGGTTTTGGGCGTCTCTCTATAGACTAGATGCAGATACCAGCAACAAGATCTGATCCTTCTTGCCTTCCAGGCAATATGCCAGCAGACATTGCTGAGGGGTATCCCCGCGATCCACTAAAGATTGCCATCAATTGGGGCTAAACACCATTCTCACATCCAGCCATCATGTATTGTTATTTGTTGGTGAATTTCATGCATTCCTATGTTCCAATTGTATTTGGTGACAGATCCAACATCACATTATATACCTATCTATATCCATATGTTACATCCCCATGATATGTTCTAATTATCACATTCCGACGTATTCCAACTATACTATACTTGGAACATGTCATGGGATCAGCTGTCTATTGGCCTATTGGAATGAACAAATGTTACATTCCCAATCATTCCCATATTTTTAGATTCCCACATGTTCTGAATGTGATATGTTAAAAAATATGTCCACATATAAATAAGTACACACACATATATATAATTATATATATGTGTGTACATATGCAGTATCCACACATCAACGGGGCTCTCTTAAAATGGAGCATCCCCGAAGTTTCGAACGCTACCACTCCGGTTTTTCCGTGGAGGTGAAACCCAAGTCCCAGCGAGAGATCGGTGAGCGCCGTCCTGTTTGGGTTTCGACCGGCATGGAAAGCGATGTCATAAAGCACCCATATGTTGAGTGTATACCGGCCATTTATGGTACCCTCTGGTAAATTAACATAGCTAAAATCACCGTTTTTAATGGGAAAATCCACGAACTCAATGGTCATTTTCAATAGCTATGTTTGACATACCCAGAGGGTATATCCGGGGATGATTGGCAAATTGGGGATGGTGGGTCCTAGTGCTTTACCCACATTAGAAGCTGCAGCAAGCCACTTAAACAGATAGAAATGTAAGCTCCTACTTTCAAATAGTGGCTATACTTAACTCTTCTGTTTGTTTGGGGGGTTCGCTATGATGAGTTAATTCACCAAGACTGGTGGTAATTCTGCAGCTGTTTAAAGTATCGAAACATCAAGCCTAGCATCGTACCGCCAAGGACTAGATGAATGTATTACAACTGGTCCATCCTGATTGGGAGGGAAAAACATACAACCTCACTAATATTATAATTTACCCACATATATATATAACATGCCACACACACATATATATATATATAACATGGTCCGGGTATTTTGGAGTATTAAAAGTGCCACGTGTTCCAACTACTGGATTCTTGAGCCATGGATTGTTTGCTAACCAAAACCAAGCAAAATAGGGAAACAAAAAGGCACATGGAAGAGGAAAGGCCATCCCTTCAATGTGTTGTGATCCTTCAGGGAGGTACCCATCAGCAACCCACCATCCACCCATAGTCCCGTGCCTTCTGCTGCAATGGATCCGCCGGGCGACGCTGCGATGCCTGGATTGGGCAAGTCATTTGGACCAAAGATATGACTTGGAGGGTGGATTTTTGGCTGTAAAAAATGATGAAACTTGCATGTTCAGACATAAGAAATTGAGTGGGTAGGAATCTAGATGAGTGCAAAGGCAATAGTCAATGCACACAAGACATGGCTCTATGCCCAACTTGTTCAACGCCGTGTCCCCAGACCTTTGAACAGAAGATATCAGAAGATCTTTCCTGCGGAAGCGAGTAGATCAAATTATCAAACCACTGTATCATTCTGAACGTGAGTTTTGTCATGCCAAAATAAAATGGGTCTGAATATGTCTTAATAACATCCTAAAATTAGTTGTCCCTCCTCTATCCTTATCCAAACACTGTTGATGGCATCCCAGTTGCACCCATGGTACCCCCCCGAGGAGCGAGCCGAAGAAGCGAAAGAAGGGCCCCAGGGACTTTGATTGGTCCAAAGCGACCTTTCACCACTTTGCGCCTGGGAATTGGGACTCGTCATAGCTTCACCTTTCATAACTGGTTGGTGGTTTGGAACATGAATTTTTTGACTTTCCATATATATATATATATTGGGAATGTCATCATCCCAACTGGCGAACTCATATGTTTCAGAGGGGTAGGTCCACCAACCAGATAAGGTTGGCAGCTGACACCACCAGCTCAGTTGGTTGACACTCCCACGTCACCCAGGTGCTAAAGATTGCATACGTGGGCACGAACTACCATGGCAACGCTTGGCAGGACAGAGACTGGACTCTTGTCAAACCGTGACAAAGCGAGTTGTACACATTTTGAACACCCAGTCTTATCATCATGTTTCCAACCTATATATCAGCATATATACACACACATATATATATATATACATCAATCATTCATCAATCTATAAGTAAAAGTATTTAAATTTAACACATCCTAATACATAGATGTGTATATATAGATTGATGTAAATATATATATATATACACATCAATCAATGGATGGAAAAGCCCATACATCTTTATTTTTTCCAGGCTTTTCCATCCATTTTCCCCTATCGGCCCTTCATTTCGCCACGCGCAGGACCCCAAGATCTGCCCCACTGTGGAGGCCTCGCTCTTCGAGGCGCTGCTGAAGACGCGGCTGATTCAGGACGACTCGAACTGGGGACTGGGTAACAATCAAATGGATACACTATTATATACCAACAATATCCAACAATAAATAGTAATAATGCTGAATTGAACTATAAATTAATAGTATTTGATACTAGTAATAGTTTGATAGTAGTATTTGATAGTATTTGATAGTAGTCATAGTTAGTAGTATTTGATAGTATTTGATATTAGTAATAGTTTGATAGTAGTATTTGATAGTATTTGATAGTAGTAATAGTTTGATGGTAGTATTTGATACTATTTGATAGTAGTAATAGTTTGATGGTAGTATTTGATAGTATTTGATTGGTGGTGTGTATGTATAATAGTACTATAATATCTATTATGAGTTCAATCTACAATTATTTTTTTGGGTATGTAATGTAATGAGTATACCATGGGTAAATACCGTGTGTATATATATATGTATATGGTGGTAATAAAATGGGTATTATGCTGATATGTTATCCAGTGGTGGGTATATTTGCTATATTGGGTATCATACATACATACATACATACATACATACATACATACATACATACATACATATATATACATATATACATATATACATATACATATATATATATATATTTACATATACATATATATATATACAATTGTGATTCAATGGGTATGTACTAGGCATATTATGATAAGGAACAGCTATATCAGTAATTCTTTAACCAGTGAGAATTGACCTACTGGCTACACGCGATAGACCGTTCCTGATGGAGCTGCTCTATGGAAATCATCTCACCCATTAATTAATTACTATGTATAATCACCCATTACATCATCCATTCACCATTATTAATCATTAATGAATAGAGTATATACACTACTAATTATCACCATAATAGTGGATCACCATTGATATAGACATATGCAATAATTTCTGGTGGTCATGGTGATAACCTGATATTGGTGATACTCTTGTAGTCTAATAGTAATAGTAGTCATAGTTACTATACCTTTGATATAAATGGTGATGGCGTTCAATAGTAGATACACTACTATCATGGTGCTACTAATGGTGATATAATGGTGATTACAACATTACATCACCATTCAAATCCAAAATGGTGATATGGGACGATAATAATACAACCATATGGGGAGATTTTACATGGGATATAGAAGGCGGGAACCCCGCCGTGACTGGGGAATAAATAGAGGGAACCTGTTTTTTTTGCAGAAACTCTTGGGCAGATCCAAGAGAAATGGGTGAATGGGGGATATCAAACCAACCACTTTGTGGGGATGGGAGGTATGATCCCATGTACCAAGAAAATATGTATTGTTTGTTTGCTTAAGATCGTGATGATCTATTTTCACCATGGGACACCCACCATGACTGGAGGAATCTATAGTATATGTAGTTTTTTTTTGATAAACCCTCAGGCAAAGCCAAGACAAATGAATTTAGCAGCCAGCAACGGAGGATGTAGAACCAACCATTTATGGGGATACAAGCTGGGGACATAATGTTCATATATAAAGACTACCTTACAACTAACCAAAGCTGGGGATATAACTCTAGAACTGAGGATATAAACCCCGATTTACAGTATGGCAAATTCAATGGGGAAAAGTTTTTTTGAAATGATGAGCAATCAAGCTCAGGGCAGCCTATATTTAAACCACATCATTTGCCAAATAAGACATTTTTGCGCTATCCTAAGCAACGAAGAGATCAGACTAGTTGCACCTGGTTTGACTTCTGAAAGGGTTCTCAGTTTGTTGAGCGGAGGGGTGACATGCGGATTGGGGTGCTAAGTAATAATCCTTTCATCTGCTGGGAGATGAGTGCCATCATTAGCATTCCTTCTGAATGGCTTTATAGATCCCCATCGTTGATTCTCATTTGTCTCATGGTTTCAGGAAAGGATCTAAGGGAAACACTATTGTCAAGTTTAGTTATTAAGTCGAAGGAAACACTATTGGAAACGCTATATACATATATCTATCTATATATGGATATACAAAGACATTGCATATATATATATATACACATATATATATATATATATGCGTGTGTATGTGTGTGTCTACTCTAGAACTATGGATTTGATGACGTTTTCCCCTACATGGAATATCATGGAACCAGCACCGTGAATATTGCAACTCATCAGATGTTACCATATGGTGGTATTCGAAAATGGGGGATCCCCAAGTCACCATGGGTTTACAAGTCGTGGTCATCCATGACTTGGATGATGTGGGGTACCCCCACGAATTTGGAAACCTCCACAGTGCATGCATATATATATATATTATATATAATATATAAACACCTGCAGCAGTGCACACAGGGTTTAGCCCTATATTATCACATTTTATCATATATTTATATATATATATCATATTGTCATATTATCACATGTTATCACAAATTGTCATATGTTATCATATAGTGTCATATATTGTCATACATATATATATATATATATATGCATTACCATTATTACCATTATACATATATATATATTACCATTATATGGTCCCCATATTTCGATGGTGTCCCTTTTCGAAGGACCCCAACTTTCCCAGCAGGACCGGAGCAGTTGCAACTTCTCTCGCTGCGGGCGCACGGACAAGGCGTTGCGACGTCGCATGAAGTTATGGCCGTTCAACTGCATTAGGATCATGAGCTATGGCGCTATGGCTATCCATATCATATCCCTTATTTTCTATGAAGAGCGGAGGTTGGATTGAGTTTCCGAACCAGGTTGTGTTTTTCCAAAGGAGTTGACTTTTGCATTTGGATGGATGAACTTGCTGGTTGGAAACATGCCTTCTGTTTGGAAAGATTGTGGCAGTGAGTGATCCGAGTCTCTCGTTTGAAGCCACAGCAGGTTTGTGCACCACTGTGGATGTTGCTCAATATTTACTACATTGCACTAGGTCAGTGAAACATTTCTTTATCATTTTTTATCTATAATCTTTATCTTGTATTCTATTGTTGGTTCCACGTTCATGTTTGATTTCATGATCTATCCATTCCCTGTGTTGATCTTGTTCCTTGAGACGTCCATCTCAACTAAAGTGTCACCATACGACGCTATGGCCTCACAGTAGGCTGGTGAAGCATCCATTGCAGCTCATATAGCATATGTATGGATTTATGAGCTGCACTGTATGGTATAGATACATTTATGTTGGATTTATGTTTGACATTTTTTGACTGAACGAGACCGCACTGTATATCCCGCCATATCCCACCCCACTTTCAGTATACGAACCCCCACCCCATGGTGACCAAGCCGCGACGGGCACAGGGCGTGCACGCGGCGGGCAACTACATCTCCCTGTCGCTGCGCCTCAAGCCCGGCGCCGACGGCGCCGATGCCGGGGAGGCGCTGTTAAACAAACATCTGGTTGGTGGTTTGGAACATGAATTTTATTTTCCCCAAGAGTTGGGATGATGATCCAATCTGACGAACTCATATTTTTTCAGAGGGGTTGAAACCACCAACCAGACATTCTTCATGGTGAACCAATGTTTAACATTGGTGCTTTGGAACCATGGAATTTTATGACTTTCTATTCAGTTGGGAATGTCATCATCCCAACTGACTACTGACTATATTGGGAAAAATCATCCCAACTGACTTTCATATTTTCAGAGGGGTAGGTCAACCACCAACCAGAATGTAACATAACTGAATCATAACTTGATTCGATATTCATAACCAGAAACTACCAGAACCATGTTGCAACATGTTGTGAAAAACCATTGAACACAAGGTGAACTCATGGGATTTTGGCTCAAGACTCAAGACACATGATGCAACCTGGGTTAAACATGGTGAAACCAGCACAAATTGATGATTGGTGGTCAAGGATTCCAAAAAAAATCAAGATGTAGCCCTGTTGCATCTCTGTGTCCCCAGAATTTTCCCGGTTGATTCGGTTGATGTTCTCTTTGATTTGGGAATCATCCACAGTTGGTTTTTACATTTCCAGTTTAGGCCTGTTCGCCGTTTTGGCCTAGATTTCGCGGAACTATGCTTGATGTCTATATTGTGTGGTGTTCATGGGCGTTTTATCCATCTATGTTTTGGACACAAAATCACCCAAGTTCACGGTTCAGTAGTTTACTTCTTGGGGATGTCGAAACTCGGGAACAATGGATTCAAATGGACGGTTTCAAGAACTGTTCCTCTGATGAATTGGCACTTCTCGTGGTTTTCCCCTCCATGTTTTCTAAGTTTGATACAGTTATGGTCATTTATTAGCTATAACATGCTATAACTGGCTATAAATTATAAATAGGATTATACATTCTATAAATGGGGTTTTTGTTCTTACTTATAACTGGTATTTCGGGCCATAACTGGCGGAAGAAACCAATTTTCAAATCTGCTTGATCTGATGATCCACCCATTGAGACCATGAGGACTTTGATTATCCCAGCATGCTGAATGGTGTGCTTCCCCAAGACATCAGGTGCGACCCGGCATGCTGCATGGGGACCATTGGATGTGGGGAGGATCCACCTGGTCCGTTGATGTCCGTTGAGAAAAAATTGGGGCCAACGGCAATTGGAAGTATGCCAACCACTGGCGAGTGCAATGAGTTGCAAAGCTATCTATGGATAGATATTAGCTGATTTTGTGTGTGTGTGCGCGTTTAGATCAGCATATAGTCATCACATGTCATCACCATGATTTTCCATGGGCAGGGTCCTCGCGAGCTGCCGGGCGCCCAGCGACTCCTTCGATGCGCGCTTCTCCTGCCTCTACCGTGCCTATCAGTGACCCGTGGCCCCTTCCGGAATCTTCCGGAGCTCTGGCGGTTGCGGGTTGAGGGAGAATTTCGGATGATGTTGTTTCATAAGTGCCATTGGTAAAACATACACACACATATATATATATATATATATATATTATAAAATAATATAAAATACGTGCATATATATATATTCTATACATATTTATTACCATTATATTTAAGGCTATTTCTATGTCATTGAGATCTGGGATCTTCCAGGTTTTTCCTGTGATGGAAAGCGGGTGACCTCCGCGGGTGATGTGAGTTGACCATGCCAAAGCGTAGCAAAGATAGCAGAAATTCATGGTATTTCTAATGGTTACCCTCTGGCAAACTAACATAGCTATTGAAAATGGCCATTTATAGTGGATTTACCCATGAAAAATTGTGATTTTCTATAATTATATGATGAAGATTAGTAACTCTGGTAAATTAAAGCTTAGTTTCCATTAAAAATTGGTGATTTTCAGGGTCTATGTTTATTTACCAGAGGGTATATACGAATATCTGGATGAATATAAATTTCTACCAATTAGAGATAATCATATTAGAAATCGAATGGTATACTAATAGTATAGACCACTAATGATATCTAATGATTATACTAATCTGGTTGGTGGAACATGGTAACATGGCTAATTTATGACTTTCCATTCAGTTGGGAATGTCATCATCCCAACTGACGAACTCCATCATTTTTCAGGGGTAGGTCAACCACCAACCAGACAAAGACCAGGGGGAAAAAACACTTCTCCAGTCTGATCCGTCGTAAATCCTCCAGTTCCCTTCACCTTCCGCCCACCTGGGTCACCTGCATGTACCAATGGGATAGACAATGGGAATCTAATGGGAATCTATAGGTAATGGAAGAAGTATTGGTTGATGGTTTCAACATGTTTCAACTATTTTTCATGTTCAAGCATAGAAACGCAATGGTGATGCCCAATGCTGTAGATTCTGCACCCATTCTTGCCTATCATCCGTCCCATTCTTGTACCTCCCTCTTAGACAGGTGCTATATATTTTATTATTTTTATTTGGGTATGGTTCGAACATGTTCAAACTGCCTGACCCCATTTTGGGATAGTTATACAACAGAGTAATTTTGAGGATTCGTTGGGGCCGAAATATGGAGCCAGATCCATTTTTTCTTGTAAATCACCAGCTGTCGCTGCTAAAAAATCACTTTGACTTTCGCTTTCGCAGCACTCAGAGCAGGCGGCGAAAAAATGGTCACCACACCGGCGGCCCAGACGGCCACCAATAGCCTTGACAGGTACTACTTCCCCCACAATGGTGAAGACTTGGAGCTAATGCACCTTGCAGCGCAGCGCTTTGTCGGGGAACACGACTTCCGGAACTTCTGCAGCCCGGCGAAGGAGTTATGGGAGCCCTTGAAATCGATGTCTTTAAAGTGAGCTGGGAGAGATCTATGATTTTGGGAAGCTAAAACTTAGCCAACATCTATCGTTCTTAGTTCCTATAGTTGTCTTTGTTTTTTCTGTCTCAGTTCCTTATTTTTCGTCATTAGACACCATTGCACCCTGGTCCATGTTGCACTTTGTCCCCTTTGGGCGTGCCTTGCAACATTCATGGCTAAAGTCACAAAGAATCCAATTTGTTTCTGCTTAAGATCCATTACTTGATGCTGAAAATCCCATTCATGTTCATCAAGACACCCTTCATCTCGTTCAAAGTCCATAATTTTGGTGGCTATTAGACTCTTGAAAGTTACCACATATGTCATATGTTGATTTAACATCATTAAACCTCATATTTGTGTGGTCCTCAGCTCCTCTCAACTCCCAAATTCTTGTTTTTTTTTTTGGGGGGGGGGAGGGTATAAAGCTTCCCCAGTAGCCGCCCCGGTCCCCATTAACACGACCCATGGGAACCAAGGCAAAATGGACATCGAGAACGTCTCCAACTTCCGTCGCCGCATCCTCTCCGCTTCCGTCGTCAACTGCGGAAATGGCGTGGCGCAGTTCTCGGTCACCGGGGTGGCCTTCCTGTGGCATCAGGCAGGGGGGGAGTTGGACCAAAATGGTGATTTCATGTGACAAATGTGGAGTTTGAATGATTTAGAGGATTTAGTATGATTCTATAATATAAACCATATATATATATATATAAGTGGGTAGTTTCAACTTGGATTGAAACATCAAAAGCCTGGGTGGAAGCAACAAGACATCGGGAATAGCCATTTCATGATTTTATCTGACATGCTCCAGGGGGTCATACTCATGCCACTGATTCAAACCTCCATGCCTTGCAGAATTATATATTATGTTTGTAACGAACTTCACTGTGATCCGTTGCAGACCGTTTCTGAATGTCAAGATTTTGGATGTGTTTTGGCGATGCCATCCCCATTTTGTGAGCGAAAACTTGTGTTCATTTCCTGTATATATCGTGATGCGTTGATGTTCATGGCCGAATTCTCCCAATTTTATTGGTGAGCAAAAAGCCTTCAAAACTCCACTGGCGTTTTTTTCCAGATTAGTGATTAGTTTCATGAAAACATAGCCCCACAATGACTTCACAATAGCAGGGCAGGGATATGCAGGGATCAGAAACGATGGGTTTATCACAAAAAATGCAGGCTATTTCCCATGGTATATTTCCTGCAGCAAAACGCCCTTCATCCTGGTGCCATGGCTTGCACCAGGTCCGGTGTATGGCAGCTGTGCTGCTGTTGATCGGAAGCAAGTTGGAGGAAGCTGAGGTGATTACGGAGCTGTTGCGAAGCCGGTGTTGGGAAGGGTTGTGGGTTTCGACCCTGTGGCCTGTGACTGTACCACATGTCAAATCACAAAGATTGGGGGTTAACAGTTATAACTTTAATAACAAGCAAAAGGTGGGTATCCACTGATATCAATCTATATATATATAATTATGGTAGAAAAAAATATTAGCAAACACTTGCCCACCAGCAATAACAGCAACAATCATTCATGCTTGTTCAGCTGCCCAACAAATGGGATGAGAACAGACCATTTTGATGGATTTTGACTAGCAAAGGGTGAGATTTGAGCCAGGAAATCTTGATCAATTGATCAATTTGAGTGAAATTTAGTCATGTTTGCAAGACATTCGGATCTTGTCATATCTCCGTAAGACGAAGTTGTTGGTGGGGCGAGTGATATACGGGTCGTTTACCACAGATGGGAAGATTTTGCGGACGATTTGGCACCATTTTGGCTATTTGCAGTTGGACAGTTGGACTTGCAAGTTGTTTCTGGTGCATAGCTGCAATAGTTGGTTCACGTTTTCTCTGAACTTTTCAGAGACACCCAACTCTCCTGGACCAAGGTTGGACGTGGAGAAATGGCCCCGAAAGCCATTGTGCCTGGGCTGCGATCTGGCTGCGATATGGGGAAAAAAGATGGTCACAGAGCTATGGCATCCTATGGCATTGCAACATAACTATGGTAAGGATGGCCCATTTAGTTCGATGATTTTCCTAGTAAACATGGTGATATTCCATGATTTTTCATGTAATGATTTCTGCTAGTTTACTGGAAGGTGCAACTCACCACTTTTGTTTTTTTTTGCATTTTTCAGGCTGACCGTTCTGCCTCCAAGCTGTTGTCATTGGTTGTTTTCTGAGTCTATTCCGATTGCTGCCTGCATCCATTTTCACATTGCCAGAAAATGGCCAGGGTCAAAATCACGATTCTTGAGATGCATATGTGGAGGTTTCCTAAAACAGGGGTACCCCAAATCATCGATTTTCAGAGGATTTTCCATTCCAAACCATCCAGCGATCCCCACTGAAACCCCCGGTGGATCCATGTCATTTTGACCCAAAAAATTGGCCCAGAAGGTACGAGCCGGCGGACGAGTCGGGCTTGGCGCCGTGGCGGAAGTTTCCGGACACTTTTTGCGGAAGTGAACAGGTTGAATGGCCATGGATTCCATACGAATCCAAAGGCTTAGTATGGCTTAGCTTATAATATAATATACGTATAGATATATAATATAATATAATATATATATATATATTTCGATAGTTTAGCAATGTTTAGCAAATGTTTCGCATGAGTTTCCCATGGGCTTTCCATGGCTTTCCCTCATGGCTTTTCGCTTCAGGTTCTGCGCGACTGCGGCTTCTCTGACGTCAGCTTCGCCCCGGGGTGCCCCGCGGCGCCCGCAGGAATCGTGGGTAACATATATATATATATATATGGTTGGTGGTTTCAACCATTACTGGGTGAAAAACCATGGTTACTAATGGTTAATAATGGTTGATAATGGGAGAATATATACTGCTTGGTGGTTTTAAACATTTTTTATTTTTCATAATATATGGGATGTCATCCTTCCCAACTGACTTTCATATTTTTCAGAGGGGCTGAAACCACCAACCAGTATATATGAGTAACAAGCCATGTTAAATGAAATAGGAAAAACTGGTTTAATTAGGTACTGTAAATGTTAAATGTTTATATGATTATGGGTGTTTCCATGGTAAATGTTAAATGTTTATATTGGTGTTAATGTTAAATGTTTATATTGGTGTTGATATGGTAAATGTTAAATGATTATATCCAACTGTGGATGTTTTATTTTTCTCACTGTTTCGGGAATCTTCTTTTTGGGGATGAAGTTAAATGATCAGAAATGATCTCAAAAACATTTAAGTTCAATTAAGTTCAATTCTTTGGTTGTCCTATTTTCTGAGGGCTGCACCAATGACCAACCCTGGGACACCGGCTAATTCCTAGCAAGGAGATCCCAGCGTGACGGTGGCCTGCAAAAGTGCTGAAGAGGCCTTGGGTGGGCCCTGGGCTAAGGACCTATTAGAAATATATTTAAAAAAACACAGACACACACACAAATTGGCTGATCATGTTCAATGTGAAAGGAGACTTGAACCGCAAACATCATGGATCAATGGACGTGATGACATAGGATGACATACACAATTATGATGCTAATGAGGTCAAGCCAATGCTATAAACCATCCCCAATTGGCGTTGATGAACTACGGTATATCCTTATCTTTGCTAACGCCGCCCATAGAGACGCGGGGTTTTTTAACGTTTTTTTACTGCGTTCATACTTTTGTCGGTTGTCTGGGTGGGGGGGGTGGGGTGATGTTAATGTTCCTTGGAAGCGTTACGTGACATACGCTGGGGTTGGGGTGGGGGGGGG
>Ga0126342_10007266_pt1 | contig 19764 bp, 25 predicted proteins | sample Cyp1metagenome_FD_92528 | JGI IMG/M metagenome (GOLD analysis project Ga0126342, IMG submission 92528) | Coral microbial communities from Lord Howe Island, Old Settlement Bay, Australia - Cyphastrea 1 metagenome | ecosystem: Host-associated > Invertebrates > Cnidaria > Coral ... | reverse complement strand
AATACGAAGCTGGACCTCAGAAATGCTGCCAATAGCTTGCAAATAGAAGGGAATTGGGGCTACTACCTGGGGACCCAACCCATGGGGGGGGGTGGAGAGACGGAGGACGGGACCATATATACACTGCATATACATACACAAGGTATATTTCAACGATTCAGGCCCATAATCGTTAGCCCAAACACTCCAAAGATCACCCTAAAATGGGGAGCGGGTCATTTTTGTCGACAGGAAGGGCCAAGAATGAGCCATCGTTTGTAAGTCCTTCAATCACTTAGGAATTTGCTGTTTTGCATGAATTTGCCCAAAATAAGCTACCTCATGCTACCCCAAACCCAATGGTCTATGGTCATTTTAGCCCATCAAACTTGCAATTCTGGGTTGTACATGGTTGTACTGTTGTACTAGCCCATTTTTAGACATACCCAAGGGGGTTCTGACATGTTCTGACCATGATTCTATGACACTGTGGAACCCAGAAAAACCTGGCTCCAGCTGCGGCTCCAGCTGCGCCTGCGGTCCGCAGATGAGCATCGACTGGCCCATGCCGATGGGTGCCAGGACGTCGACTGATCAGGGCTGCGGACATGATATGTTTGCTGCGGGCAGCCATGTGCTTGAAACACTTGATAGAAATATATAGAAATATATAGAAATCTTGGATGATCCATTCATCATTCTATCAACGTAAGTATGAATTACCCTCTGGTAAACCTTTACATAACGAACTGGAAAATCACCATGCTATTAATGGGAAAATCAACTATTTCTATGGCCATTTTCAATAGCAAACCGTTAAATTACCAGAGGGTATGTGTCATGTTGCTGCTCCTTATTTGATTCCTGAGTCCTGATGATTTAAGTGGATTCCTGGACCACAACTAGGCAGCTAGGTGACAAGTTGCGAAAAAAGGGCTGGTGGGGGGGTCTTGGCGGTAAAAAATCAGTTGCTCGCGATCCACCAATTGTCCAAACGGAAATCATGAAACCAAGGGCCTATGGGGTGGTAAGGTCCTCTTGTAGTGGCATAGATTTGACAGAGAACCTTTTGTCAATATCCCCCAGGTCATGCGCCTGCCAGCACTCCACTGTTGAGGCCCTTGTTCAATTGCGCTCTTTCTGCCTATGCAAAGATTGGAGCGGGCGAATGGGGTCGGTTGTAAGTGATTTGAAGGTGAAAACCAGGGTTTCCGGTGGAGATTTTCCCTGAAACTAATCCATTGGTACATGTTTCTATATGTTTCTGCCATTTTTCGCATCATATAATGTTCACCTACGCATGGTGCTAGCATTTTCGAGTATATTCTCGACCTTTCTCGACCGTGTTGGTCAAAAGCTTTGAGGACCTTCAAACAAACATAATCAACCATGCAATACTGTTCCGCAGAGTAGCAGGAAAAACTTGCCCATATTTATATTGTTTTCAAAACTTTTACATGTGTTTCTCGTATCTTTGGTTTCATCATGTGTCATTTCAAGTTTTACCCTCTGGTAAACGTTTACATAACTACCGAAAATCACCATTTTCAATGGGTAAATCCACAATTTCTATGGTCATTTTCAATAGCAAACTGTCAAATTACCAGAGGGTATATATACAGTATATATATATAAACCATCATTAACCATCATTTAACCATCATTCCCAGACATTATTGCTGACATGGCCGCTTTTCTTTGGCCTTCGGGAGCTGCCGAATCGGCACGCCCCGCGGCCTGCACGGGTGTGGCCCGCTTGAGACTTCGAACGATGTTCTGCACGTCGGGCACCTGTGCAGTGGAGTCATCCTGGAAATGTCTAGAAACCACGGTAATTACTATTGGTTGGTTAATATACCTGGCTAATTAGATGGTTAATGATGGTTAATGATGGTTAATGATGGTTAATAATGGTTAATATTAATGGTTATTATATGGTTAATGATGGTTAATCATATTCTACAACGGCTTACTGGTTGGTGGTTATACCTACCTACCTCTCTGAAAAATGATGGAGTGAAAGTCAGTTGGGATGAGGAAATTCCCAACTGAATAGAAAGTCATAAAATTCCATGGTTCCAGTCACCACCAACCAGGTTATTTCATTTTATTCAGATTCTAACAACTCTAACACCGGAACGGAACTACTCAGAAACTTATCCATGGCGGATTTCAAGCATCGGACATCCATCGTTGGCCGCCAAAAGTCTCCTTCGCCTGGAAAAAAAACAGGTGCCATTAAAAAAACATGTGGAATTCGGATGAATGTGGTCGCTTTGAATTGTTAAGTTTATGGTATTTCATTTCGGGATCCCACATCCTGTGAGCCTTTATAAGTAATCGTGATTCACGACTTGTTGAAGGACGCATATATCATCATGTATATCAGGTAGGGGCCAACCTGCATCCAATCTCTGCATGGACTTGCCGCAGGAGTTCTGTCCCATTGATGCTCTGGTGTTATGACAATATCAATTCCTGCCTGCCCACAATCTCTGGAGAATTTCAAGTGCAAAACTCTAAATCACTCAAAACCCAAATTCTTGCAAGTCCTGGGGTGGAATTTCAATAAAACACATGATACAACATCATGAAACGTAACATAATCAAACATAGTAAAACTATAAACCCATATAAAACCCATATAAACCCCATATAAACCCATATAAAACCCATATAAAACCAATATAAAACCATATAAAACTATAGAAAGCTATATAAACCTGTATAAAACCCATATAACACCCATATAAAACCATATAAAACTATAGAAAGCTATATAAACCTATATAAACCTATGGTAGTACATTATAAAATTCGATGTTTTCAAACTCAGCCCCGGCATCAGTCCCACCTGCTCTGTGCCGATCCATCGTGCCTGTGCCCAAATGGTAGTACGGACTCTGCTGGTGTTGACCCTGAAAAAGTATGCTCGCCCATTGCGTAGTTCAATGGATTGGTTTAAGGGAAAATTTACAGGAAACCATGGTTTTACCATCAAATATAGGGGTTTCCTGTAAATTTTCCCATCATCCAGTTCTATGAGTAGTTGGTTCAATCTCCCAAGAATATAAAATAGACACTTTCTTATTGCACTATCACTGGGTTTGTTTATGGGAAAATCTACAGCAAACAATGAATCCTCCTATCCAAATATGGGGCTTCATCTAAAAAACCCTCAAGACAATTTCGGGACAATAGTACCTATCACAGGCGTTGTTTACCTATTGAGACTCCATCTGGCTACTGCAATACCTCTTAACCCATAGATCTCCAGTTGTCAAGGAGGATAAATTCGGTTCCTTGACCTGCATATCACAATAGTATTGTCAGTTGCTCATATGAGTATGGGCCGAACCCTTGTGCTACGGCAAAAAAAACGCATTTTAAGTGACTAATTATACAATGTTCTTTGTGTTTATCTATCCCTTTTGCATTGCGTGACTCCTCTGATTTTGACTCATGGCCGTATGAGCAACTGCCGATGCACACAGTTTGGATACTGGACTGCTTCGTGGTTTAAACTCAAACCCACTCCAAGTTTAGTGGCTAATCAGGGTTTATATTCCCAGGTACGAATGGACATTTCATGGCAACGTTTGGAATCACCACCCAGAATTGAAATTCAAAATGATCAGATGGGGAATTTACGTGACACAACCAACACGCAATGAGGATTGGAACCAACATCAAGTTATACCCTGTCGTTTCATCAAAAATTCCCCGCTTTTCTACCATGGTTTTCCCGTTTTCCCCATAGATCTATGATGATCTATGGATCTATGGGATTGAAACAATTGTCATGTTATCGAAGGATCATCGATGTTTGGCTTCGTCATGGCTTGACCCATGCCGCGCACCGGGCGCACTTCGCCCACATATCCCAGGTTTTCGGGGTGAATCCCCGCTCTGTTGATGGCTAAACTCCCATTTTTGTTGGGTCCAAGCACCATTTTGATGGGTGACACTCCAAGTTGTGCTGGTAAAAAACCCATATCTTGCTGTTTAAGACACATATTCTACTGCTAAGCCACCTTTTTTTCTGGTTTAATTCCCCTATTATATTGATCGCTAAAATCCATATACTACTCTTGCTAAGCAGCACCAGGCAGCAGTTGTGGAATCTTGCCTCAGCACCTTGCGAGATTGGGAAGAGCCCCAGAAAGACATGACTATTGAGATCACGAACATCTATGAAAATCAACTGGACGTCATTGTTTTAAATATGACCAATCTGATGAATAATTCGTAAAGATGAAATCAAACATGATGTCAAGATATGTCAAGTGACTAGTAGTTTGTTTGACATATCTTTTGGGTATTGTTCCATGCTGGATACCAAGTCCAAGCTTAGTTTTTGGGCCGAGTACTAAAATGCTGCTCAGACTTGCAATCATGACATACCCCAAGTTTTCGTGCAATCTTCATGGACACAGGATGATCCATACAAATCTTGGCGCTGAAGCTGAGATGATGCCAGTTCCTTGCCCGTTCACTGAAGTAGAAGGGTCAAATCTAGGGTACCTTCCGGAAACGATATCTGGTTGGTGGTTGAGCCACCTACTATTGGTTGGTTAATATACCTGGTTAATAATGGTTAATATTAATGGTTATTGTATTGTTAATGATGGTTAATAATATTCTGGTTGGTGGTATACCTACCCCTCTGAAAAATCATGGAGTGAAAGCCAGTTGGGATTATGAAATTCCATTCCCAACTGAATGGAAAGTCATAAAATTCCATGGTTCCAAACCACTAAGCAGTCAAAGTTCCTGTTTTATGCTGACTTTCTCAATTAAGTTTTAAGTAATGACTCCGATTTCACTTGTACCCTCTCTTTATCGCTTGATTTCCATCATTTTCTGAGTTGATGTCATGTGGATGTTCCAACAAGTCACACTGGGTACAGATCTCACATCCCCATTTGTGAAGCAACAATCATGACAAACTTGTGATCTTGTGTGTATATATATATATATACTGTATATGTATATATGATTATATATGGAGGTTTTCTAAATTGAGGGTACCCCCAGTTCTCATCCATTTCGTTCGATGGATTTTCCGACCATCCAGCTAGGGGGTACCCCCATGACGACCTGGCAACCCCCCAAGCCACTGTCCCATCCAGGCTCCACACCAGGCAGTGGGGATGCGAACCAGTACCTGCGATGGCAAGAGCCTATTTATGTCGAAAAGGCTGGTGGGACAGATCTGAATGATCTCATTATGATCTCATTATGATCTCATTATGATCTCATTATGATCTCATTATGATATTTTTTTTAATCATCTGAATGATTCACAATCACTGATATGATTGATATGAGATAAGAAATGATAAGAACGTCTCATATGTCTCATAATTGTATATAATTGTGAGGTCCGTGATTGAAGTTTATTTTGAACCTGGAATATAAATCATTGAATCATCCTTGGTGGAGCAACTGGAGTTGCAAAAAACATCCTGCGCTTGCGTGATCTCGTTACTAACAACCAACAAATATACGTAGTTTCTTGTAGAGTATTGAAGAGATAAGTACATAAAACATCATTTAAAGAATTTAAAGCATCAAAACGATTCATAAAGAGGTAAACATATATAAATCATTTACCATAATTTTCTATTGCGTGAGTCATGAAGTAAGGTCATTCGCAACTACAGGAAACCAGGAATCGTTTCTGTGATTTCTGTGGCCCCAGTCGTGAAACAACTGCATTACTTTCGGGTGCCCCAATTGCTATACAATTTACATCCCCATGTTAGTTTGCCATTGAAAATCCCATGAATTGCAATGGTTTATCTTCATTTTCCCGCCTCCAATGGCATTTTTTTGGGGTATGCAATGGTTTTCAGTTCCAATCTTTCAATATCTTTTGATTCACCAGAAAAACAACTCTTATATAGTGGTACAGTGTATTCTACCATTCAGAACCACGGCTTTACCATTCTGTCTCCGGGCCCGCGGAGCCCGCGGCTCACTTGTACACTTCGAAGACATTGACCCACAACGTCCCCTGGATCCGCTGGACGTCCGGAGATAGGCTGGAAAATCCCCTGAATGTGGCTTGAATCACTGATATGCTGAGAATATGCGGTGGCTGCAACCAACAATAAACAGAATATAGAGCTGCTTCAATGGTATGCAAGCATTAATGAGGTACGCAGATGGTGCACAGTGTGTTCTTGCGGAAAATTAACAGATCTTTGGGGGTTCAATGTTCAATTTCGAGTGTGTGCAATGCAGTGCAATTTAAAGTGGAAACCCCCAAAATAGGATGTGGGAAAACACTTTATACAGTAGCAATGAAATTCAAGGGGCGTACCTAAATTGCAGGAAAGTGCCGGCACTCTTGCTTATATCCAAATCTTTGTGTGTCTACTACACTTTACCTGTTGGCCCTTGATATTCAAACATACTGATGGCATCACCTGCAACTGGATCAAAGCTACACCATAACATACTGAGCAGATGAGACCTGCCTGAACCCCTGCATCCATGCTACTTCAGTCGGCCCCAAGCATTCGCATCTTCCAAAAGACTGATCTTTAGCTGTGTATGACATTCCCTCATGCAAATGGCAGATCAAAGTACTAAACTACCCATTCCCAGGGTATTTCTATTATTCCTATTACAGTATTCCTATTATTCCTATTATTCCTATTAAACATTCCATGGTATTCCCAGTAAACATTCCATTCTTCCTATTGCTGTTCACCACAGGTTTTGCTTCACCTCAACTCCTCTGGCCCAGCCTGCAGTACTTGCAGGTGGATCTTCCCAGATTTTTGGTCGGTCTAAAGTGGGAGACCATCCTGCATTAAATGACAACTCCCATCATATACACAACATACATGTGTCAAACATATACCATTTTCTGGAATCATTTCTCATTATACATCTAACATGTATATACATTTCAACATTTTCATGTATACATACGTATCATATCATCCCATTTATGACGAGTATATGATATATCCATTCCACAAAACAGTGGTTTTACCGCCACCACATTGGCTCCACCAAAACACACCGTGTCCACCGGCCTCGTGTTCAAAGACCGAGCCACGTGAAGGAGTTGCCTGCAGCGCCAAACCAAGGTGAGGGTTGCCGGTTATGAGTTGGGTTTAGCTGAAGCTCATCAACTATAGTTGCATTCCCCATCATAGTGAACCAGTTATAAGAGGTTAGAAGTGTTTATGGTAGATATATCTGTAGTTCATATATATATATATATATCTGTTGGATTATGCTAGATATATTAACTATAGATAGTTTCTGGTTGTCCACATGGCCAATCTAGATTCCCTGCGCAAAAACGAATCCAGAGCAAGACAACTCAGTACATTCCTGAAGATTTTGGCTTGAGCATAATCATTTCAAACTACCATTAACCGTTGGACTTGTCCACTAAATACCCTGCTGATCATTGGCTCACATCAATTTTTTGAATATGGTTGTTGGATTATACATTTCACTGTGTTCTCTGGATTGTTGCTTGGGCCCACCGAATGTCCCATTATTTACATAGTGTTATTAGCGTTGATAGTGTCTAACATCCAATTCTTGATGCTTTGTACATCTTCATACAGTAACCCATAGTTGCACTGCACTGGGGCTAGAGAACCATAGAAAACTCCATTCACTTTATTTGGCCTTAATATACCCCATTCTTGTTGCTTATTTTGGCCTTTTTCTGTACCCCTATAAAAACCACCTCCCTTGACCCGCCGACCCGCAAAATCGTCTCCTGGTGCCTTGGATGAAGTCGCCGGCGAGGAGGATACCAACAGCCCCTGGAGGATTTTTCAACGTCTCAACAAACATGGGGATGTCGGTGGATTTAACATGACTGGTTGGTGGTTGAGCCCTACCCCTCTGAAAAATCATGGAGTGAAAGTCAGTTGGGATGATGAAATTCCAAACTGAATGGAAAGTCATAAAATTCATGTTCCAAACCACCAACCAGCAATAGATAGTTCGGATATTTCATGTTTTTCTTTGCGGATATGTGTGTCTGTCTGAAAATGGTGAATAACCCTCAAATTGTCAAGGCTCACGGGAAAATGAAAAACACTACCCTTAAGTGATATCAAATGGGGAAACGTAGGATTTCTTTTCCCACATGGTGGCGCCCGTGCCAAAAGTTCGCCAAGGTGACTTGGGTTTATTGTAGATATGGAGGTTTCCATAAATGGAGGTTTCCATAAATGGGGTATCCCAAAATGGTTGGTTTATAATGGAAAACCCAATTAAAATAGATGATTTGGGGGTACCCCCATTTCAGGAAACCCTCATATGTATATATATATATTATATTATTATATATGTAGATATATACTTGATGAGGATAATGAGGCTTATAAACCAACAAACAGAACTGATAGAACTGGGAGGGCACTATCTCATAGAATCTACCAAGTTGATTAATGGGGAGATTTCTCCAAAATATACGTCCAAATGACATTCTACCTACTCCACAATAGACAACGTCCAATCCTGAATTGAATGGCATGAGGGGGATCAAATTGCAAAACACTGATAAATCTGGGTAAATTACAATAATTCACTAACCTGAAATAAGGCTACTTGGGGATGTTTCCCCGAATCCTAACCATGATTATAGTGAGGGAGAACAGTGAGGTCCTTATAATTTACTCAGATTACCCAGATAAATCGCTACCAACCAAGGCTGGGTCATCCCTTGATACCTGGTGGATGGGCGCCATTTCGTGGGGTCACTTCATAATCTCCAATCATCCGTCCTATCACTACCATCTGGTTGTGACTAACAGATCGCCATGGAACATCACCATTTTATAGCTAGGTAAACCATCTATTTCGATTCGGGCCATCTATACCATGGCTATGTTAAATAACCAAAGGGTAACCAATACTCATCAGCCATGAAACATCCATCATTTCTGGATGGCGACCTCCATTTTTGATGGTGAAAACCGCTATTTTTGGTGGTGAAAAACCATGTTTTCACAGCGTTGGTCTGAACATGGGGGGGAATTCATGGTAAATACCCCTAAAATCCATGGTTTATCATCCTTTCTCCCATTAAACATGCAATTTTCAGGGTATATAGTCCTATTCTCAAACAAACCCAGCAGTCATCGCATTTTGGTTATACATCCCATTGATATCCCATTATAATACACCATAAATTGGGGAAACAGTCAGTATCAATATATACCATTCATATCCCATTAATATACACTGTTTCATCCCATGGTTATACATCACATTAATATCCCATTAATATCCCATATAAATATAACATAAGTAGGAACAATTTCATGTTGATTAATATCCCATATATAGTTCATTCATATCCCAGTCATATCCTATTAACATCCGGTTGATATCCCACTACTCTCCCATTAAAAACCCGTTAACATTCATAAATATAACATGATTATATATTTAAGTGGGATTAATTCATGTTGATTAGTATCCCACATATATATATATATTATTTATTTATTTATTTATTTCATGAATATCCCAGTCATATCCCGTTGATCTTCTTGAAAGGGGCTCAGCAGTCAGCCGTCACCAGCTCCTCTGGATGACTTTGCACCACCTCAACGTCCAGCTCAGGTGCAAGCGCTGCGCGTGTTGCGCCTGGCCCAAGCGGCCAAGCGGTCCGGGGAAACCGTGGTACCTATACCATGCCATGGTCAATAATATGTATATCTGGTTGGTGGTATACCTACCCCTCTGAAAAATGATGGAGTTCGTCAGTTGGGATGATGAAATTCCCAATATATGGAAAAATAAAAAATGTTCCAAACCACCAACTAGATAATATGTATGTATATAAATCATCATCCTGAAGTAGATAGAATATGGGATTTGCACATATTTGAAACACCCCCATTCTATGGTTCCAAATAAGTGTAAATCACCACGAAACCATGGCTTCAAGGGGGTGTTTAATATCAGTGGGATGGGCAAACACTGAGTATAAGTGGGTATAGGAATATAAGCCCATCCCACTGATATATTCTTATACCCGAGTGTTTAATATAAGAATCTGCTTCTTAGTACCTCAGATATCTCAGATGGTCTGAGCTCGAGGTGAAGGGCAAAAACATCAAAAACTCTGCGCTGTGCCGCTGTGCCACAGACCACAACGGCCACCCTTGCCGTACGGCTACATCCCCAAGGTTTTGCCAATCCAGGAAAATATATCTCAGAAGCAGCCGTATTCAAACCCCTTGCAGTGGTTGTTTCATGGGACCGTCATCATGCATAGCAACTACATGCAAATGGCAACATCACCATAATCCAACCATGATTGAGATGCTTTGCTCTTCTCTGCGTTCCTACTCCTCACTAGAAAATAGTTTACGAAAACTAAGTCATCCAACTGTGGATCATTCACTTCGATATGGCTCGAAGGTGAACGGGCTTGTCCAAAAATAGGATAAGTACCCCGAAATCAACTGCTTAATTCATCACCGTTTTCGCAATTAAAATTGCTATGTTAAGACTCAAAACAATTTTCATACACACATCGTTTCAGGCCGCGCGAAAGCGCTGAGAATTCTCCCGCCTCCAAAGGACTGGTATCTTGCCGCCCTGAAGCGACACCTGACGCCACTCTTCCAGTTGCGAGTGGGTCACATGTGATATGGCAAGACACCCTGCCAAAACGCGGGTGTGATAGGGTTACTGTAATCAGTTCCAATCTCTGACACACTGCATCTTTTTAGCCATTTTAGCATATGAGATATTCCGGTAAATTAAGATGGCTCAAAAATAGCCCATTCATCCATTATTAACCAGGGTTTATCCATCTCAGCAGAAACATCTATTGGGATGGATATCCCCATTGAATCCCCAACGCTACTTCCGGTATCAACGGTATCTTCTTTTTTTTGTGTCTATCCCCATACCACCATGTTTAATTGGTTAAATCAGCACTATATCTGGGCAAATTAGGTAAACTAACATAGCTATTGAACATGGTCATAGAAATAGTGGATTTACTCATTAGTAGCATGGTGATTTTCCATAGTTACGTAAACGTTTACCAGAGGGTAAGGTCATTTTGGGATGATTCGCCCAGATGATATCACTGCTTGGTGGTTTGGTATACCTACCCCTCTGAAGAATATGAGTTCGTCAGTTGGGATTATTCCAATATATGGAAACATGGGAAAACTAATAAATGTTCATTTATTAGTCAACCCCAATATATATATATATATATATTATATGTATATATATATATAATATATGGATGGGAAACTAAAATTCATGTTCCAGTCACCACCAACCAGATCACCATTTCATCCAGAACAAGACCAAATCCAGACCAACGAGACCCATCGGTACCCCTTTTTGCTCCGCTCACTGCACCCGCGTCAAGTAGGGTGCACCTTTGCCCCGCGACCAATCCTGGAAGAGCTTCTTGAAGTAATCACCTGGGAAGAGCCATAAATTCATGGGATTTTCATGGGGTCAACGTATGATTCTGCCCAATATGACATAGGTTTTGACCCATCCGCACCTGAGACACGTTTGAGGGTTATTGGATGTCGGCATCATTCCTGGACTTCGGCTTACGAAAAATCTGTGTTAGGATGTTTCAGGGGTATCCCACCGTACTTGACAAGAATTTGAAAAAGGGCTGTTGGCAACACTTTCATTTCGTTCGAAGAAAATCCACCATATTTAAAGGGCACTGGTTTCCCCGCAGAGACCCCCCAAGGTTAAACCCCATTCCTTTGTTCCCCCACTCTCTGGCACATTCTGGGACCACAAAGAAACACAATTGCTGAAATCCATCATGATCCATTTTTATATCTGCATCAACATTCATAGTTTTCCGCCATCCTTTCATTCATTGCATTGGTAAAAACAGGAACAAAATTGCAGGACACCTCTACATTTGATGGTAAAAACCTATGTTTCGTCCGCTTCAGATTGTCCCAACCTTTCACCAAACCAACGACTCGTCCTGAAGGCCGTTCCAAACACCTCCCCCCCCACCTTTCAAGCAGTAGAAGGCGAAGGAATTGATAAGACAACAGGTCCGACACCTGGCGACAGACCAGCCTGGTGGTGTATCCTAGTGGGCCAAAAATTCATCTGATCGCCTTCCTGGTTGTATTACATGGTTATATAGGTTAATATACATCATTCAATACCTGGTTATATATATATAAATAATGTTATATATATATATAAATAATGTTATATAATGTTATATAATGTTATATAATGTTATATAATGTTATATAATGTTATATACCTGGGTAATCAGTTGTAAGCTAGGAATAATAGGCTTCACCCACAAAAAAAATATGGGGCCATACTTGAGCTACTGGCTGAGGTAAACCACGTATCTCAAGCGTATTTAAATGGCATTGTTCAGAGTAAATCAATACCATAAATTCACCATGTTCAGTCCCATTTGACATTTTTCCGAGTAAATCCATCATTTTTAACCGAGCCATTTCTCCTCAGAAAACATTGCTGGTTATATTCCCATGATATTCCATGATATTCCCATTCTTCCCATTCATCGCCACATAAGTCCCATTTAGTCATCAGCCCATTTCTGGTTGGTGGTTTGAACCCCTCTAAAAAATATGAGTTCGTCAGTTGGGATTATTATTCCCAACTGAATGGAAAGTCATCAATAATTCCATGGTTCCAGTCACCACCAACCAGATATAAATCTCATTGAGTCATCAGCCCATGACTGGTTGGTGGTTTTAACCATCTTGAAAAATATGGGTTCGTCAATGGGAAGGATTAGCCCATATATTATGGAAAATTAAAAATGTTTGAAATCACCAACCAGATGATGTCTCCCACCTTGCCACAGAAAGCGCACCTCACGCGGAAGTTGTCTTGGAAGCGATCGTCCAAGATGCCCTCGTAGTTGCGGAGTTCCTCCTTGTCCACCAACCTACGCGACAGCGTTGCGGCCATGGCGTTTGATCCCGTTGGAACTGGGAAATTATGGGATATACAAATGGTTAATACTGACTACTTAATCATGGTAATATGTGGTAATATGTGGTAATAATGGTTGATAGTGGTTTCTAGCTGGGAAATGCATATTTGATGGCCAGTTGATTCATAATTGGATAGTTCATACTGCTTCAGCGAGAGATCTGTAGAGGCTCTCTCCACCGATATTCGGTCAAGCGGCTTGTAGATTTCCCGGTCGATCCAGGTGGTGCTCTCATAAACAAAGGTGATGTAGCCCAAGTGATATCCTGGGGGCTTTGTCAACCCTCCTTTGTCAATGACCCTCTGGTAATTTACCTAATCGCGAAAATATGTCCCATATTTACTTCGATGATTTACATTGATTGACCTGAACATGGCGATTGTTCATGGTAACATGATTAGATTACCACAACTGAACAAAAAAGGAGGACATGATGATGAGCCATGACAAAACTCCAGATTTGGGGGTAAACGGTCTGGTTATGTCGTGGCACCAACCTCGCTGAAATCATCTACACTCTATGATAGATACCTTCATGAATCATTGGCTACCTCATATCCTGGGTTGATAAGCCGACATTTACCAATGAATAATCTGACTGATTCCCAACCACTAACCATTATCAATGATTAGCTGTTATTCATAAAAGTTCTTGATTTCGTATAACGTACCCCTTCATTCTTTACGTTTTTGGGTCGATTATCGTTGCTAACCATCCCATTACAATTATATGTGATTCCTATTAAATATCCTATACAATACCATTACAAACCTATATAATAGGAATTTAAATTGGGATATAGTATATAATTATATAATAAATTTACAATACCATAAACCAATTATATACCAATATATCCCATTAAGTTCCTATTATATGTCCGTTATATTTGCCATGGATAGTTACCCTAGGGCTCCCCAGGGTAAACATACAGTGCCGTTGCGTGTCTCAGGAGCAGCTCATCGAGTGGAAGCTTGGGGCCACCACAACGATGATACCTCGGGGCCGCATGCCCCCGCGTTGTATCAGGAGAGATATCAATGATCTCCGCTTGCACGGGACTAATGATGGTTAAGTTATATTAAGTTAATGATGGTTAAGTTAATGATATCTCTACCATTCAATAATGATATCATATTAATCTTGACTAATGGGGTATGCATGGTTCTCAACTGAAAAATACATGCTTAATGATGTTAATGCTTAGTTAAGATATATAATTGGAGATAGAGTTTGGCGACTGGGGACAGCAACAAAGTTATGGGGCGGAAAAATACCTAGAAGAGTGTGAAAGTGTTGCTCCAAATGAGACATGTTCACTTTTTTCTTAAATGGAAACTCTTCCCAACTGAAGACCCAGTTAGGTAGCCTAATTTGTTTTGTCAATTACAAGCGGGCGTCTGCGGCTTCAAGCAACAGCCTCAAGTACCATGAGCTGGGAAAACAGGTATTGGGCAGTTGCCTTCTGGAATGTCCTCAGATTGGTTACTGGTATTTGACTCATCTGGATATAGATCTTAAACCTTGGTCATTGCAATTTTGGGATGCGTCTCCCATCATTAAAAAGCATTTATGGGTCGTGCCTGCTTATTGCTTAAGTTTGCTACACATTTGACCAATCTTGGAAGCAAAACACTTGAGCCACAAAAAATCCCCTATCGCATCTCATTATACTAGTTGGTTGATAGGTTTCCCTACTATGGGTCAATTAACCATGGTATTTTTAATGGCTCACTTGACATTTGTGGTGGGATTCAGTATTCCTGCATATTCATGGTTAAACATATGCGAACAAAAAGACACCCCCTGTGCCCATGGGATGTTCACCAATCATTCACCCAGCCTGAACCAAAGTTTGGATATACTTGGCCAATCTTAGATACCATGGAAACAACTTATAGTAAGGTTAAACTGCCTACCATACCCCCAACCCTGCCAAACAGGGGGTTGAAGGACTAGCTGCTTAAAAATGGCATGGTATGTCACTATTAACCACTATTAACCACTATTACTGTAACCACTATTAACCACTATTAACATCTATTAACCACTATTAATCATTATTAACAACCATTCACCATCATGAATACGAAACATCTCAGTTTTGTTGGTGAACCCTCCCATGGTGTCCCCAGCTGTGCTCCCTAGGACAAGCAGCTCATCACGGAAACATCGCAGGATCCCTTCTTCGTGCCCCAGCAGCACCTCCATGGTGATGTCAAAAATGGGTTACTCCGGTAATTGGGATGGACAACATCCCTTTAAATTGGCATTTAAATGGAGTGATTTTCTGGCAAGGCATCTTTGATTGCCAGAGAGTAGTGAGTAGTCTGAAAAAACTGGGACGTTCCAGGAAAACTTTGGTTGATATGGATTTCACATGGCCACAAAGACCACCGGAATGATGTCAAATCACGCAGGTTGGCGTACCCAAATGTGAGCCAAACCCAATGGACATCTTTTTATGGGGAATCAACTCCAAACCAGGTTGGATTTGGACATCATCTATTTCAATCATATCTTAATGTTTGGTTCTGTCAACATAGAGCTTAGCAGGTCCTGTACAGTAGACTAAGCTGCAAAGGTCCCACACAGTTCCTCTAAGCATCCAATCCCATCGCCACAATATTAAACACTTCCCACATGGGACCCCCAAAAGACTAGATACAATACGAAAGCATGCGGTCTTGCGTGAGAATTTTGGGATTGTGGGGATGCGATTGCTTTGCTTGCATACCGGTGGAATGAACACCTCAAGATTAGTTGGAACACACAAAATGATCCACCAGCGATGCAAACCGCTTCCCGTTGAGTGCGGTAATTCCTTCCCTTGCGTCCCCTCTCCATGCGTGTTGTCATCGTACCACTTACCTCCTAGTCTTAGTTGCGGTTCTTCCATGTGGCTTTGCGAACAATATATTGAAAATTGGTGCCATTTTTAGCAACGAACCATCCCATCTTCGAGGTGAATTCCAGTAAAACTCCAACAAGACTTCCCTCGTGAAGAATTTGAGGGGTACATGTGGAATTGTCTGCACAGAGGGTACCCCTAAATCCTCTGGTTTATCATAATTTAACTTTTCAAACAGCAATTTCTTGGGGTATACTCTACTCCTTTCCACCATTTATACCACCGTTATTCACCATTTATCAAACAGCAATGTTTTGGGGTATACTCCTGGGTAAAAACATTGAATAACAATAATTCCATTCTATCCCCATTATTCCACCAGTATCCAGCATTTATAGGTGATTCATGGTTATTCTCATCCAAAATAGGTGTTGGAATTCATCTAAATGCTGGATCATTTAAACTGCTTGGTGGTTGAGCCTACCCCTCTGAAGAATGATGGAGTTCGTCAATGGGAAGGATGACATCCCATGTATGAAATGGAAAATAACATTCATGTTCCAAACCACCAACCAGGAATTTTGTATATCTATCAACCAGTATATCTATCATAAACCATAGTTACCCATAGTTAACCATAGTTTCACAACCATTTAAATGAATTCCCATCATTTTTAGGTGATTCTCCCATCCAAAACTAACATGATCATCTCATCCCGGCGTTGCACATTGCACATCGTTGCACCTCTGGGTCTGCCCCAGACAGGCAGCCCAGGAAGTTCATACAGAAAGGGCCTGGAGATTCGCGGTGGGTTTAACGCTTCATTGTATGGGCCTTTACCAACCAAGTTATGGTCAACACATGTTAACACATTAACATGACATGAACCAATGGTGGCAAAACCACATAACATGAAGCAAATGCTTGATAATGGTTAACTATTTATGGATTATAATGGTTAACAATGGTTAACAATGGTTCATTCATGTTCAATCATGGTTGATCTGTAATGCTGAATATTGGTTAATGATCATATTCGGGGAAAAACATCGTAAACACTGTGACACAATGAATCGTGGATTTTGGAAATAAAGTTATGAGGGTATAATGTGTGCATGCTGGGACATTCATGGTTGATAATATTTGGAAGAGTTATTGTCATTCGAGACAAGGGCCCATTGGGTGGAAGAATGAGGCGCAAACAACCCCAGGTCCCAAAACAAACTTTTCACTAACAATACATTGGCTTTGTGAATATATTATATGTTGAGGCATTTTTACGTGCTACTAAACTTGAAATAGATTGGAGTTTTGTGACTGTGCTACTTCTAGCCAGACATGTGTCAATCCACATGAACATTGAACCAACCCAAACAATAAATATAGGTGTGACCCAACTTATAGTAATCCGGTTCAAGTGTACCCACTGGCCACTAAGTTCAGCATGTTTTGTTCATTTTTGATTTTACTCTCCAGTAAACTAACATAGATGTGGACATACAGGTGATTTCCAGAGGAGAAGTTACCCTCTGGTAAACATACAAAAAGCTATTGAACATGGCCCATAGAAATCGTTGATTTATCCATTAGTAGCATGGTTATTTTCCAGTTAGTTTTGTAAACGTTGACCAGAGGGTATCTACAACTGGTGAGTCTTTCATATCTATTTCAAAGTGGGCTGCACTGATCATCTCAGGTGTGGCATGATCGAAGAAGTTTCCCATGGAAAAACGACCCATGAAAGTCATCATAGGCAGCCGATTTTTTTCCCGATGAAAAAACATCGGGTCGTTCCATGGCCATGTTAGATGACCAGGCTGGGTGCATATGGGTTTGTCTGAAAATAGTGTACCCCTAAACCCAATGGTTAATGATCAGTTTCCCTATTAAATGGCTATAATTGGGAATATACCCTATTTTCAGACACTGCCATATTTGTATCTGAATGTACTTTTGATGGATTAATGCATCATAAGAAACAAGAACTACCCTCTGGTTATTTAACATAGCCATGGAAAATGGTCCATTTGTAGATGGTTTACCTATTAAAATGGTGATTTTCCATGGCGAACTGTTAGTCATAACCAGATGGTACGCATTACATTAAACATCAAACAGATCATGGGGGTCTCAAGGAATCCCTTCACCCTGCGATACACCCCAGTCCAACAGGTCCCAGCGGCTGCGATTGAAGCCACCCCAGTCCAACACACCACCTCAACAGCCGCCACCAAAGGGAGAAGTCCCCACTGGTCGTATGGTTTTCCTAGATTTGTAGCTTTGTCTGAAAATGGAATCTACACATATACCCACAAAATGGCCATTTTGATGGGGGTCATGATGATTGACTAGTGAGTTTAGGGGTACCCTTTTGTAGACAAACCCATATACCAACACCCAACATGTTTGGCCATGTCATATGATGTGCAAATTTCACTCAAGGCCACGGAAAATATGCGCTTTTCAGGGTACGGCAAAAAGTAAACACCACCACTTGGATACAAAATCGCTGTGGCAAGGGACAGCAATTGCTTTGCGGTTCCGAAGCAAGAAGCTCTGGACTTCTACCGGCTCTTGAAGGATTTTCCAATAACAACCGCTGCTGCGAGGTGATATCCTCACTTTGCAGCTTTAATCCGCAGATTGGTTGCTTAACAATGGTGAACATCAATCAGTTATTTCTCAAACACATAGTATACATAATATACATGCAACATCCCCGTATTTGGGTTTGTCTGAAAATGGGGGTATATCCCAAGAAGGTAAATCTTCAACAGGAACTCAATGATGATGAACCGGTGGATTCGGCGGACACGATTCTCAGAACAGAACATGATATAATATGTCATACCCAATTAGTATACATTGACTTGATCATATCCCATAGTTTGGATTTGGGTCACATTTACAAGATAATACAAACTAACCGCTGGTTGGTGGTGCAATAACCATCTTGAAGCATATGAGTTCGTCAATGGGAAGGATGACATCCCATATATGAAATGGAAAATACAAAATTCATGTTCCAAACCACCAACCAGTAACATGTCTGTCATGGCTATTTGGATAACATGTTAACGACCCCATTCCTCCCTTGTTCGTTGCCAGGTCACAGGAGAGATCCCCGTACTCGTCGCGCCAGAAAAAGGCATTGTCCGCCTCTCCCCCGGGGATGAGAGGTGAAAATGTGGTGTTTCATAGCTAAAATGGGGACTACCATTATTGGTGACTATTATCAATGGTAGATAATCCATGGTTTATATCATATCAATAAGTACATCCATATTTTGGTAAATAATATCATTATTGAGGACTATTATCAATGGTAAATACATCCATATAATGGTTAATAATAGTTAATTGTGAATAATAGTAGAAAAAAGGCTTGTATCCAATAATAGTTAATATAGTTGATATGTTAATTATATTTAATATGGCCTGTCCACCATAATTATACCATATACAATAATAGTTGATATGTGTCCACCATGTACCCTCTGGTAAATTAACAGTTTGACCCTGAAAATAGGCTAGTTCTAATGGAAACTCATCTTCCAACACCGATGACTGCCAGGATCTATGTTCATTTACCAGAGGGTAATATATGGCTACTTAATACGATGTAAATTCTAGTTAATACCATATAGATCACGTATAACACATATAATGTGAATAGTAGTTCATTGATATATTCATGGTACAGAATCTGGGTTGGTGATTACCATTACCTGAGACCTCAATGAAGTATGGTGTACTTAATAATGATTTATATTATTATTATTAATGAGATGTGAATAGTACAAACATATGGGTTGGTAATTGTCCCCGGGTGAATAATAATCAAACAATTATTTGTTTGGGTGACCATATTTGATTGTAAACACCATTACATCAATCCACCTGAATTATCATGAGCTATGATTTAAGGAAACAAAACATGACTT
>Ga0126342_10007265_pt1 | contig 19764 bp, 14 predicted proteins | sample Cyp1metagenome_FD_92528 | JGI IMG/M metagenome (GOLD analysis project Ga0126342, IMG submission 92528) | Coral microbial communities from Lord Howe Island, Old Settlement Bay, Australia - Cyphastrea 1 metagenome | ecosystem: Host-associated > Invertebrates > Cnidaria > Coral ... | reverse complement strand
TCTTCACACATCCGTGCGCTGTCTGGGGCAACTTCCGCGTTTCCACTGCCAATCTTGGCTTCATCTGTAGCACTGCAAGTACAAGCGGCCATGGTTACAGTTGCAAACCCAATGTGAATCTTGGGTTGACTGCAGTGATTGGCCAACCCGCTTTCTCCCCATTTCATTCTGTTGGCATCATCAAGTGGGCGTTGCGTTTCCCAATTGACACTGCACGTCTGCACAGTACAGCTGGCAGGGAAGAAAACTCTGCGCACTCACACTCTGCTGAACAATGTGGCCAACGTCAGTTGGTTCCCCGCCTATCAAACTGGCAACCTCAAGCGTCTTGCCTCTGCTTGGAAGGTCGGCTATATTGGTGTGTGTGTGTGTGCCTACACGCTCCACCCAGGTTAAGGCGGGGTCTGTTTCTGCACACATGTGGAATAGATGCACCATCCGAAGCAGGGACAAAGAAGGGCTGGTGGCCTTGATAGTAGCTAGCCGGGCTGCCTCATTGTTAAAGAAGAACAAAGCTCTGCGCTTACGGAAATTTGTTTGAAACGCCCTGCGGGCCAAGAGGGCTGCAAACGCTTGTGCTTGAGTTATGACCTGCTCGATGCCAAAACCTTGCCATGCTTTCACCAGCTCGTCTGGAACGATTCCGCCTGCAACCTGGCGGACCCCTGAAATTTTGTCGACCACAACACCCCCCCACGAAGCCACTTGGTCCTCAAAGGCTGCGTCTGTGAAAACCAGAACTGGCGAGAGCTCAACAGCACGAGGGATGGTCCTAGGCTCAAGTCGAGCAATAACGTCAGAAGTCCAACTGCATAGTTTGGCTAGTTCGGATGGCATAACATTGGTCGGCTTGACAGAAATCGCCGCAAATGCTCTCATGGCTACTTTGAGAGCGTGACCCATGCAGAAGTTCATTGCAAAATTCAAAACGCCACAAACCACTTGCGCCTCGTCCTTTGTGATCCTACCTTTGGCCGAAACGGCGGTCAGGAGCTGGCTCAGCTTCTGAAGCCTGGCAGGCTTCTTCATCAAGGAGTGACCAGTTTTACCTAGCTGTCTCACACTAAGGCGAACACCCAGCACGTCAAAGACTTTCTCAAAAGGCAAAGACTTCTGAGGGTCATCAGAATACAACCGGCCCAAAAATTTCAGGATGGACTCGCAAGAGATCCTGGCCAGTTTCTCAGATCCTGGAGGTTCATACATGGCAGAATCGTCCAAAAAGGCGCCGCCAATCATGCAGCAGCATCGCACTGCCAAATGAAGAAGAGCCCGCTTAAGTCTCTGAAGCTAAATACGCTGGCACTGGCGCCGAATGATAGGCTCCTGGAAACAAAGTACAGTGGCTTCTTTGTTTCATAATGATGGAGAACAAGAACTGCAAACTTCCTCGGTGAGGTGGATATTGGTACTTTCCTATAGACCTTGGCTAAATCAATGCCTTTCCATGGCACGTCCTCACTGAAGTCCGGGTGCAGCGCGTCTTCTGACACATATCCCGTGCTTTAGACTATTCTGACCCTTCCACTGCGCTTGGCCTCCCAAACCGTATTTCAGATGAACTGGACAAGGGCTGAAAGGCAGTCTATGTCATGAAGCACAAGGCGATCAACAGCCGTGTAAGCCTGATTTACACCAGACTCCTTCCAATAACTTTTTCTGACGACACGGATTCCTGGACTTGGCGTAGCTCGTGAAACGGTCCTTGCAAGAAGCCAAGCTCGACTTCTTTCAGCGTCGTCTCCCACAAAGCCCTGGCCATGTGAGGGTCTTCCTCATGCACATCTCTGGCTTCTACAAGGTGCCAGCACCACTCGGCCGAAGAAAGCAAGCACTCAGGTGTGGTGACTGCAGGCACAATTTTGAAATCGAACAGCGGCGACTTCTCAGCAGTGCCCACAAGGTCTACCCCAGTCATGAGGTCGATTTCACATACATCTGGGAAACGAGGTTCCTTCAGCAAATGCTTTGCAAGCAAAATGCTTTTGCCTCTGACTACTGTTTGCACATGGCTCGGCAGCGAGGCATGCAGCCTCGCCTCTTCGCCAGCTAGCTCTCCTTTCAACTTGACAAACCTTTTGGCAAACTCGATTCTACTTTTGGCTATGTGGCTGCGACCGCACATCAACAACCTGAACACATTGCTCTTCACACCATCAGGGATATTGCTTTCCAAGTGAAAAGGATGACGACATTTTTCTGCCCGCCGGAGGAACTGGCTGGGAGGGTGGAAAATGCCAAACTTGCTACCTCCCTGTTCGGTCTCCCGCTGAGTTCCCCCATCAACATCCAGAGACAGAACCTTGCGGGGGACAGAAGGAAGCTTGTCCGTTCACACTATTCTGTGAAATTCCGGCAGCAAAGCTTGTGACTTTTTGGTCTGCTTTGGGCCAAGAGGCTTGTCATCTGGCGGTTCAAGCGAAAATTTGCTTGGCAAATGCGCCTTCAGAAGTGCAGCTATCGTGCGGCAGAGCTCACAGGGATGCTCACTCTTAGCCACAGCACCAGAAAAAATTCTCGAGAACCGGCCCAGACTTGATATGGGGTGTGGATGTGATTGCCTGGGCACCCACCTGCCAAGGAAACCAAAGCATTACCAGCACGCAGAAACCTCACAGTTCTTGGGCGGTCCCCTCCTTTCCTAAAACTGCTGAAATCTTGAGAGTGCCCGCAAGTCACTTGCAAGTTAGTTGCCTCTCAAGAAATTCTGCTACGCATGACTCACATGACACAGTTAATGCAAGTCAGTTGCCTCTCAAGAAACTTTGCTACGCATGAATCACATGACACAACTTACGCAAGTTAGTTGCATCTCAAGAAATTCTGCTACGCATGACTCACATGACTCACACGTCGCAAGTTGTCCTTCTTTCCCTTACTGCAAACCGTGCGCTGTGAAGTGTTGCATAGACTGTTTGATCACTTACGGTGAGCTGCACCATATTGTGTATATATATATATTAATATATATATATATATATATTCATGCTGTATGTGTATATATATATATATTTATTTATATATATATATATATATTTATATATATATATTTATTTTTATATATATTTATTTATATATATATATTTATGTATATATATATATATACATATATATATATAGTTTGCATATAGATATAGATATATAGATATTATTTGCATTTATATATATAATGCTATATCAAGTGTGAAGTGGATCAGAATCAGATTCGTTATCACGGTTCTATCTCTCTTGGGCCTGAAATGAAATAAAAACAGCAAGCCTAGAAGGTTCATTTCAAGCCATGAACAAAAAGCATTTCTCTGAGGATAGGGCACCCCCAATTCCAATGGTGTATCCTCGTGTTCCCCGCTAAAAACGGTACTGTGTGGGTAAAACACCACATTTTCTGGACAAACATTCGAAATATCACAATGTTGCTGGTTGCAAATATCCCTTTAATATCCAGTATCCAATCTCCAATCAAATGGCCTCAACAATCGTTGAAATCAGTTATATTATATATATATATATACATATATACATATATATATACATATATATATATATATATATACATATATATATACATATATATATATACATATATATATATATACATATATATATATACCTCAAGAAAGCAGCTGGCTGGTCGTATTCCCGTTAGATGGAGTCTTAAAATGAAGGATCCCCAATAGCTGGAAAAAGGCTTATGATGGAAAATCTTATTAAAATTCAATGATTTAGGGCTACCTCTTCTGTTTAGGAAACCTCCTTGTCCCTCCAAAAAAAATACCATGGCCACTGGGTTCTCCCAGCGCTCGGCGCAGTTCCTCGCCATCGGCAAAGTCGCAAAGGCAAATGGCACCTCGGGCCCAGCAAGGCCGAGTTTCAAGTCGCTTTATCGGGTGCCAAAAAGTGTGGTAAAAATAACGGCATTTATGGTAAAAGGAAGTTACCAAATTGATTAGTAAATGTGGGTTTAAAAGTTTACCGCATTAGTGTTGTGATTGTTGTCATTATTCCAAGCGTATTTACTGTTGAAGTTCCGCGTTCGACCCCTATATGCGAAACCATTTAGGGGTGTTTAATATTAAGGGAATCGGATTAATGTGGTAAACCCACTAATAAACCTCCAATGTAACAAAATAATGAGACTTGAGAATAATACCAACGATAGTAATAACGATGATGATAATGGTTATAGTTATAACAAAACGATGAGGGAAATAACAATCACATAATGAGTGTCAATGGATTAATTACAGCAAGCCATTGCTTTTTTCAGGCAAATCGGGAGGTTTTCCTGATTTGATTGTGTTTCCCATGAATCAATTCCGGGAAGAGGGCTTTCACCCGTGCGAAAAAGGGAATGGGGATTTCGACAGTGATTTGGCAGTGATCATATGAATAAACAAAATGGGGATCTGGGTCAAACTTATAGGCTGCTTATAGGCTGCTTATAGGCTGCTTATAGGCTGCTTATAGGCTGCTTATAGGCTGCTTATAGGCTGCTTATAGGCTGCTTATAGCCACACTGTGGATTTGGCCCATCCAAAATCAGGATGTTGACCTTGCCATTGGGATACGACGTTTGGCACCCAAATAGCTGGTCATTCTGCGCCCTTTTTTTGGGGGGTTGATAATTTCGACCCATAGCCATATACAAAGACCATTCTCAAGCAAGTTGATGACCAGCTACTTGACATGATGGAAGGCAGTACCGCGGAATACGTGACACAAATGTGAGTGAGATTACATACCCGACTTACAAACTGGGTGAACATACAATATGGTTATAGATCAGGTGTAGTGGGAACATGACTGCCGACGGTTGGTCGTGAGTCTTTGCTGTCTACGACTATCTATCACTGAATTATAAATCAAATCATGAACCATCCCATAAGCCGAATCAATTCCGAACAGCAAATGGGAATATGTTCGATGGTGGGTCATTATAGAACCAACAATTGCTGACGATCAGGGACAGAACCGACCAATCATGGAAACATGCTCTGGACTCCAATGGATTATGGTAGAGATGTAATCAACCAAAGAAAGGTAGGGGGGTGGCTTCAGTCCCAAAAAAAAGGACAATCAACTTTGAAGACAGCAAAACTAGTGTTGGATATGATGTGGTGTAAACCCAATAATAGAACAATCCCCAAATTCACCAGAAGTGGGGTTTACAATGGTTTACATGGGTTTACCACATGAGGTTATGTTTTGGGATGTGATATTTCCGCAGAAATCACTCGGACCAAGGAGCAAGAGGTGTACTCCCAAACATCAGGATCACGGCCCAGACTATCTGGCCTGTCACATCGTTTTTTTCTAGGGATCAGTTGATGTTTGATCAGTGTCCAAATGAAAAAGTGGGCATCATTTATTATTTACTCTTGGATTATCCAAGGCAGATGAATGTCATAGTGGGTAAATATGGTAACTATGAGCCCGGGATTGTTTCCGAATGTAGAGGCCGTTGCAAAAATGCTCCAAGTTGCAGCGTCAACTTGCTATGGGTGTGTCTGAAAATCAGCATGTTGGGGATTGGGGTCTGTAAGCGCAAATACGCCGATACGCCGTTACGCCGATCGCTGTGTTTACGCCAAAACACTGTTATGCCGAACCCTGTGTTTACGCCGACACGCCGTTACGCCGATCGCTGTGTTTACGCCAAAACGCTGTTACGCCGAACCCTGTGTTTACGCCGATACGCCGTTACGCCGATCGCTGTGTTTATGCCGATATGCCGCTACGCCAATTGCTGTGTTTGCGCCGATACGCCATTACGCCGATCGCTGTGTCTCCGCTGATACACCGATCGCTGTGTTTACGCCGATACGCCGCTACGCCAATCGCTGTGTTTGCGCCGATACGCCATTACGCCGATCGCTGTGTCTCCGCTGATACGCCGATCGCTGTGTTTACGGTGCCCCATCACCAACCCTAAACCAACCCTAAACAAACCCTAAACCAACCCTAAACAAACCCTAAGCAGACCCTAAACAAACCCTAAACTGACCCTAATCGAACCCTAAACAAACATTAACAAACCCTAAAATACCCACGAACACGCAACCCCTACGGCATTCGGTGTATCGGTGTATTCGGGCGCGCGCGGCAATCAGTGTATCGGTGCGCGGAAGGCAATCGGTGTATCGGTGTATCGATGCGAAAAACGCTTAGCGGACCCCAATCCGAAACGCTATGCTGAACATAGGGTACACTCCAGTTGCAAACAAACCCATATCAGAGTTTCTCTTTAAGGTTCAAAACTGGACACCAAGTTGTGGGAAACTGCTTTCGAGGACATTCCATGGGTCAATCAAAGATCTCTAAATCGCATCTTCGACCCCCTAAAACAACACCCAGTCAGTGCTACCAACCTCAAGCAACATGTTCAAATCATACCCATCCAGAAGCTACAGAATCAAAAGTCCTTCAAAAATGATTGTTGTCGAGGTTCAATCGCATGTACCTCCCCATTTTCCAAGCACCCATCAATCAAAACCGCTTGAACCAAACCAAAAATGTAGCAATAAACAAAATACGATGGTTTTCTTAAACATCCCAAAAATCAGTCATTCTGTGGGTCACACGATCACTGGGAAGACCCGGCATCAACTTCCTCAAATCCTCCTCCTGCGATGCAGGAAGCTGTTAAAGAACACTATGTCATGGCTTAGAAAATTATGCTCCTACTGTAATTAAACCGGCCATTTGTGGGCATATCCTGCATAATCAAGAACAGTTACTACACTTGATAGCAAGGCTGGTGACATGGAGACTGCCAATTTGCATCAACCAGTTGGTAAAAGGCATTGTAAAGAGCATACAAATGTACCCGCATACGGAGCGCAACGATAAGGTTGGTCTTTAAAGGATGTGTTTAAATGTCAAGTTATCGCCCCCAGAAATATCTTTCCAACTCCAAATTGACCATCACATGGACGATTTGGAGATTGGAGGATTGGAACATGTTGGAGTTACCCATTCTTCGATCATGCAATTTTGACCTCGAAAACCACTCACACTCTGCCCAGATCAGAAATGTCCATTCCTCCTGCTTAAAAGAAAACATCCATGTTGCCCATGTTCTGTGCTTAAACCGTTCCTTTTTCTTGGGGAAATCCCATGGTTCACCAACGGCTTCACTCGAAAAACCTCACCTCCTGCGAGGGCCTCCGGCGGAACTTGCAGGTGATGCAGCGCCTGAAACAGCCGATGAAAATCCTTGCAGGACAGTTCATTCAAACCTCGATTTTGGAGGGAAAAAATATCTTCAATGTTGGAGAATAACATCCTTCAATCTTGGAGAAAAACGCCGAAATTCCAGTGTTTTTTTTCTGTGAAACATAGATGCGATCCAACAACCTAGAAGATCGCATGACGCTATGCAAGGAATTCCTCCAGACTGCATCCACCCATGAACAGAACTCGAGATCCGCAGTATACATAGCTCTATGTTTGGGTGCTGCCCGTGTCTAACAATGAAATATATATACCCAACATATCAAGAAAATACGTGGGTATATGTTGAATCTGTCATGTGATGCACACACATTCCAAAAAAAGAATTGAAAGTGCATCACCATGTAAACGTCACGGGTCATCATTTGTGCAAATCTTTTCCGAGACCCGAGGGCCCCATGTATATCCATCTATATTATACATATGTGGTATCCTGATCTCAAGCTGGAACAAAGGGCTTGAATGGTGTCTACTCAAATTTCAGACAAACCTAATTGGTTCACAAGAAAAAACTAACGCCGTTGGGCAAACCCATTAAAAAAATGGAAACCCCTGGTTCCTGTGCTACCAACAAAATCATCTCATTAAACGCTTCAAAATTGGGTGGTAGAACCCTGGTTCCCATACAACAAACAATCCTTTGTGGTTGGTGATATCCCGACTTTTGGCGGTTAAATCATCATGTTTGGCGTGTTCAATCCCTGTTTTTGATAGTCAAATCATCATGTTTGGCCAGGGAAATCCCACTTCCCACCATCAAAAAAGTTGCCAAAAATCTGGGCATTTCGGACGTAAATCTCTCGAGATTTGCCAAGCGCTCCTCCCTGGGCTGCGAGAGGAGCGAAGTGACCTGGCGCGAAGCAAAAATGAAGCAGCTCTTGGGTTCAAAATAGGCTACCCTCTGCAATCATCAGGGCAAAAATCGTTGTTTTATGGGAAAATAATGGGGAAATATATAATAGGAAAATCCCATGTAACTGCAGGTTTTAATGGGAAAATCATCGAAGTGAACGGTGGAAGTTCCATGGCCATGGTTGATTCCAAGAGGGTAGTGTGGTTTGCACGCAATGATGAGGTATCCCAGTAACAAACCATTGGGGGTTCACTTAAAAGCATCCCAAGTAGGCAGTAATAAACAAAAATTGCGACTGTTTATTCGTGGGTTTACCACATTATGCTCCGAAATAACATATTTAATGGGGAAAGTGATGCCAAACCATCATTTTTTCAAGGTTTTCCACTATATTTTCAGACAAAACCACTTGGAGATACAAAAACCTGTGAGTTTATGGTAGTCATAATCAGGAAAGACGGGTTTGCCAACCATCAAACATGGGGCTACCAACCATGAAGAATTGGTTCACAAACCAAAAATCCTGATCTAACCAACCAACAAAAATGTTGATTTAACCGACCAAAAGGAAGATTTAACGGAACAATGATGGTTTAACAACTTAACAAATCAAAATGGGGTCATAACCAGAAAAATGCGGTCAGTCAATGATTCATAATCATTGAGAATGACAGCTATCACAGGCATGTATGTACGTACGTACGTACGTACGTACGCACGCATATAAATATATATATATATATACATATATATATATATACATGAGTTACTGATCAAAGGGTTACTCATCAAAGCTGTTTCTGCACACCTGCAAAATACATGAAAATACAATTCCCTTCTGAAACACGCAGTTTCATACAAAATCTGTTTTTTTGATTTCTACCAACAACAAACCACTGACACACTCTATCACCCCAGTCGCGGGTATTTGGAGCCGCAAGGCATGACAATGTACAATTTGTTGCATCCCACATGGCCTCAAAACATTCAAAGAAATGCAATAAAACGCAAAACAGTCAAAAAAATGAGAAAAATATTGTTTCGAGCCCTCTGCAGGGAAAATTAAACCGCATTTCATTATGTTCATTCAATTTCAACCAAAATGAAATTGGATGAAAATGAATGAAAATGAATGACATACCCCGAGGTCAATCAGTACCCATGAGATCCCCCTACCTCCAAGAAGACATATGTACATACATTGGATAACCGTAGGACTTGCAAACAACCAAGCTTACAAAACAATTCTGAGTTCGTAACCACACGCAAATAGTGATACAGACACTTACTTCCCTCGTTCGCGCATGCCAAAGGCACGTTCGACCAAAGTAAATCCACCAGGTTGAATCACATGCCCGTAGGCGCCCCAAAAAAAAAACAAACGCCGCTCAGCACTTCTTGTCCAGCAAAAGGGGCCAAACCATGTGTGTCAGGGGCCAGACACAAAATGGAAGCAGTCTGCAGGTCTTTTTGTGGTCTTTGAATACCCTAAAGAAACATGAAAATTTAACAACTGGCCGTGGCCCACGGGTTTGTCTCAACATTCTTGGACAAACCCATGTGATTACCTGAATCCCGATGTACACTGGCTACAATTTCATTGTGGTAAAATGTCCGGCCCTGCTTTTCCAAAAGTTACATCCGAAAAGTGCGGTTTCACAAGGCAACATCTGACCATCGGCGGTGAACTCATGCCAAGGACACGTCATTCAGTGTTTCAGCATGTTCACCTGGCGCATTGGAGCACACGCCACTGTCGAACGAGTTTTTGTTGTTGGTATGATTTAGGTGGTTCAAGAACAGGAGCAAAAACTGGAATAATTCGATGTATAACCATGTAATAATGTAATACTATGTGTGCAAACATAGACTACATTGTTACATGGTGCCCGGCCCCCAGACGGCCGTAGGATTTTCAGGCCATCTTCAGGAACGAAACTGTCATTTCACCGCAGTGAAATGAGATTTGTCCTTTCCAGTCCTGAAATTTAACGTTTGAAAATTTACCCGAACTACTTCGTTCTTTCATGATTTGGGTATTTGAAGATCATGTTAGTTGATCTGACTTGTCCCACTGCTCTTGTGGGCTCGAAATTTTGAGCAGGTTCGTTTAGATGAGAAAATCATAGAAAATCCATGGAAACCAATTCATCCATACCACATTTGCGCACTGTGTATCGACGTGAAATCATTGAAACGAAACAGTAGACACATTCCAAAGGGGGCACTGTGGTGGTTGACGCCACTATTTCGAAAGCAAAATAAAACATGATCCTGTGCCCGGCGTAAACACTGGAGAGATTCCCAAACAGAGTAATGATTGTTGGCATTTAAATTCCTGACAATCGGACATCTAACCAACTTCGAGAAAAAAACAATTCAATTGCGAATTTTGGCGTCCTCGATGTTCCAATCATTCAATATTAATCCATATCCAATATCTGCGCATCGCATTTTTAGTCGGAATCTCCTCAGAAATCCAACGCTAAGTTCACTCAGCCGCTGCCAAAGTGTCCACCTGTTAGAAAGGTTTGATTCGAACCTCAGCACTGATCCGCGCAAAAAAAATATGTGTCCAAATGGCAAATTCCAATGAATGGAAAAATGCAAAAAATGAAAAAAAAAATAGAAAAACAATGAAAAAATGAAAACGTATTTGCGAGGATTGCGTAAAAATGTCCAAGTCGTTGTGGAGAACCAAACAAGGGTTGTCTCCAAACACTGAAAATTTGTGACACCTCATGTCAACCTAGAATGATTTAATGATGCGAAAACCTTCGTTGAGTTCCACACCATCGTTTTCTGTTTCCATAGCACCCACATGCATCCGTGAATGGTTGAACGTAGCGTTTCGACCATAGATTTTCACAACGTTGCATTGCTGCATTGCCGCATTGCCCGTAAAGAAATTACCTAACGGATATAATCAACATGCGAAAACCTAAAATGTGTATGATCAAGATAAAACATGATTTGGTGAAAACGTATGACTACAAGAGCCAAAAGGAACATGAAACCAATTCGTTAGACAAAATGTGAAATAAATTGAATAATAATGCACTTGCCGCTTTCCAGTGTTGTTTTTTTTGGCGTATCTATACAAGGTGTGGTGTATATCAAAAAAAAACAGTTACACTGACACAAAATAATTGAAACTACCATGGGGTTGTGTGTTTGTGGTGTGGGATCATTTAAGAGAAAAACTGAGCGATCCATTGTAACACGGTACAAAAGTGGAGCAAAATCAGCGTTTTCAAGACAGGTTGTTACTGAGTGTTCATATTGATTTTGTGCCGTTTCAAACTCCAGTTTGCAAAAGAAAAACTGACAGAACGCCTAACCAAAATTAGAGCGATGATTGTCGGGTGTAGAGCGCGGAACGTGGAATTGTAGAATGCGGAGTTATCACTGCGGAGTGTAGGGTTTGGAGTCGGGGGTGGAGTGTTGAATCTGGAGTGTGGAGTGTGTAATGCGGACTGCGTTATTGTGAAAAGTCGGAGACGCCCCTTTCGTCCTTGCTAATTGAGCCATTGTATGCGGTATGAATCACATTGCTGCATGCTGTCATGGGTGCAACTATATGCACTAAAGTTTGACACCCCTCCTTCAAAGTTTGCGTTTTGCACACTTTAACCTTTACATGTTTGACAGCATTGTTTGTTTTGTTTCTACTGGCACCGCGGGACTGCTTTAAGTCCATGTTGTTTTCTTTCTTGGTGCCTCTGTGCTACATCCTAAATTCCTAACTCAGGCAGCAGCGCAGCGCTCGAAGGTCTGCCACCACGCGCTGGTCCTTCTCGATCTCCACCATCGCCATCATCTTCGTAATCGATCTTCCATCTCTGTCTCTCTCTCCACCAGGCTGTGAATCATCATTTGTTCTTTCATCTTCTTCTTCGCCTACTTCGTGTAGCGAACTGCCAGCATCTGCGTCCGCCTCCTCAAAGAAGTCGATGCTCCGGCCATCATTGACCCGAGCAGGCACTTGTTCACTTGCTTCTATCCAAAGTTCTGGTTTGTCTGATTGCGATTTGATAAACAAATTTTGAAGGTTCCGTAGACGTCGTAATTGACGATTTTTTTCTCTTTGATCTGGTTCTAGAGGGATTCTTTGTGAAAGATTGCGACAATTATGGACCACAAGGTTCTTTGGTCCAATCCCTTGCATCAAAAGATCCCATCTGTAGTCGTCCAGTGCCAAAAGTTCACGAGGTACCGGAGAAATGCACCAGAAATTTGCCATGGGAATGCTGCTGAGGAAATAATTTGCATCTGTGCGTTCGACAGTGTTCGGATCTGCCGATGAACATGAGGGTCCAACACTGTTTGAAATTGCATCTGCCATATTCATTGCAGTATCCATAGCAGTACGACGTGCAACTTGTTTTGCTAAAGGCACAGGCATAGATTTGGGTTGTGGATCTCCATGCCTTTCTGAACCACGTGATCAGGAGCTTGGTCAAATAGCTCCAGATTCTACTTCTCCTTCTCCATGAACTGGGTTGTCTTGAGTTGCATGTCCATAGTGTATGGCACACCAGTCGTCAGGGTCACTGACTTCCTCCATTGTTGATTGCAGACATCGCTGATAGCAACTTCGCGGACTTTCTGGTTCTACTTCAAAACTCTCATCTGAATCAGAATAATCTGCTCCATGTTCATCTCCATCACCATTGGCTGCTGTATGAAGTGTTTCTTCCCGAACAACACGATGACGGATGATAACTCCGCGCATCAGTTCAGTATCTGACATCGTCTCATCCTCATCAAGAGGGTATTCTTCTTCTTTTTCTTCTTTTTCTTCTTCTTCCATGTCTTCTCCTCTTTGTCGAAAAAAATCCACCTTCATTGCACAAAGGATCACTTTCTTCGTTCATGATGATTGCCTCCTTCACTGTCTTCAAAGCAAATTTGCACCTCTCCAGCTCTTCCATCTTGGTCTCCAGCTTGAGAAAAAGTCTCACTACCAAAACCAAAAGAAAAAGGATCACCACAAATGCCCATGTCAAAGTCCTTGACGTAAATCCATTGCCAGCTTGAACTTCTTCACATCCTTGTAGACTGCTCGCCATGATCATGTTGACCAAAAGTTTCACCAGCTGCTTCTTCTTTCCATTGTAGACCGCATCATGGTTCTCCTCGAAGTTTTGGCTTTTCAATCCAACTCTCTTCATCAAGAACTCGCGCCTTTCCTTCGATAACACTTTCGTGTTCAAGTCAGCTGGGTTCTCCTTGGTCGAAATGCGATCCACATAGAACCCCCCTGTTTTCTTATGGCTTGTTGCGTTCAAAGGAGGCGGGTTGAGAGATGTGTGGCCTTTACAGGACCCAAACGAGTAGAGTCCAATCTCAGTCTCGTCATCACCTTCTCCTAGTTGCCAAGACCACCAGCTTCATTGCCCAAAAATTACAAAACCTGCTTCAAGGATTGCCTCCGTCAGCAAGCTCGTCGCAGCAAGAATCTCAGTTTCCATTGAACTCAAGGAAACCGAAGTCTGAGATCGTGAATGGCTGTGGACCAGGCAAGCATAATTCGCCCATGGATTGGCAGGCACCCGAAACTGACTTCCCTTTCTGGAGACGACGTGGCCCCTCTTTCAAGATCACGACCCCGACGAGCCATGCTGCAAACAGTCTCCCAATTTGGTGCAACGTTGCGACTTCTCACCTGCTCCAAGGGTATTCACAGCACCCTTATCGTCAGATTCAGGACCCGACTCACCTGCACCCACTATACAGTCCTTGTCGACGTTCATATCTCAACCCTGCTTCCCGTAAGGCAGTGAAGCCATCATCCTGGGCTTGCAGCAGCACCACAGTCGTGCATTAGGTGGCAAGTTTCTTATCAGAATCAAGGCTGATCTGATTCATTCAACATGAAATCTGTCCCAGGCACAGTTGGAGGAAGAGTACTGATCAACTTATCACCTGGATGTTTCAACAGTTATTGCAACCTCAGAAAACAAATTGCTTCTGAGCGGGGGTTCGCAATGAAAATTCCAGCTCTTAGACTCGCAACAACTCAAATCCGCATGAATCGAAAGGTGATATAAAGTCTAGTTTCCTAGAACAAACCCAAGTTCGGAAATCAGAACCTCGAAAACCTAAACACGAAGTTTCAACCTCGACTCCTAAGCGCAAACGTCAGCTTCAATCTTTTGCTCGGACGCGACACAGAGGAGTCAGTCTCTCAGGCGGTTGCCTGCTGGGACCAACGGCTTCCATCTGCAGGAGAGGCTTTGTTTCGACCTCACCAGCCAATTAGTCAACCTCTGTATTTAATTTAGAAGGCTGCTGGCTGCTAGCTAACATCATTATTGGACCAAATCTCGGCACGTATCTGGCTGGCATGGTAGGAATCTTATCTTCTCTACCACAGACATCAACTTTATCCCAATCACCCATCTGCAGGTTAGTCTCGTAATCATCCAGGGTGTGGAACTCCTCCTGCTCTAAAACTTTCATTATTTAAACTTGTCGTCTCATTCTGTTCAGCCACTCGCTCTGCGCTGCCTCTATGCAGTTCTTGCACGTTTGCTGTCATGAACAACCAGTTCATCGCGATAAACTTTGTAATCCCTCGGTGTTATTAGTATCAAAGATGGACACAGGTGCTGGTGCTGCTGCTACTGAAGAAGCAGCAGGCCTCGCATCAAAGAAAGACTTTCTCTCCTTCTTAACCGGAGTCTTCGGCTGCTCGCTTTCCACTTCTACAACTTCTCCAAAAGAGACTTCTTTGGTCTTAGCCCCATCAGCTAGAACCTGCAGAGAAGCCCGGCCACGCATTGTCATCTTAATGGTTCCCTTCTCTTCCTTCTATTCTTCCAAGAACTTCAGTCTCACTAGCTTAAGGGGTCGATTGCTCATTGGGAAGCATCAAAGCTTGCAGCTACTGTCGACCTTTGAGGAATTTCCATGGCGATCCACTCTTCGCATACTCTTTGTTAGCACCAGCGTCTCTCCGTAATTCTTTTGGCTGGAATGAGCTCGTACATGTTTCAAAATGGCCAAAGAGAAAATTGATACCATTAGACTATGCCCATGCGTCACCGCAAAACTGACTGTTTTAGAGGTCTTAGCTTTCGGACCTTGGTTTCTTTCCAAAGAGTTTTGCAACGCACTCACAGCCAGAAACATGTCTATGAAACCTTGGATGAAACGCACAAATCGAGAAGTGCAACTGCTGTCCACATCACATGACATGTGGATTACTTCATGTTTATTCGTGAGGCCCGGCGCTCATCGACGCACCAGATTTACTGCAATGGCAGCTGAACCAAGAACCCCTCCGACATTTCCGACCTTCGAGGTATGCACGTTTGCCGCAATCTTGTTTTTATTTGTTTCGTTATTTATTCAATTATTTTTATTTTTTCTTTATTTCTTCATTTGTTTGCTTGTGTTTTTTGGCATTATCTTTTTAAATCAGTTCATGAATTATTTCGTTCATTAATTAACGAATTAATTAGTTCATTCATGCATTCATTAATTAGTTCATTAATTCATTAATTATTTCATTAATTAATTCATGTATTAATTAATTGACTTGGTAAGAACTATTGCTGCATATTTCCATTCTCAAGTGCTGATGGTTTTGCCTCCGGCTTTCTTTTGGGAATCCCTGGATTTCTTGAGGCTTGGAGTGTCAACTAACTGGTTTGGCCTTGCCTGCCCATCTCATTGCCACCCTGCCAGCTTCTCGGCCCTTGGACTTTTCTTCCTGCTTGGATTTTGTGCAGGCTCAACCCTTGCTGCTTGGCTGATCCTTTCCTTCCTCCGCATCCTCCTGCCCACCGCCCTGTTTTTCCTCATCACACTGCTCGATTGTACTTCAAGGAGAGGGCATCTCGAGCTTGGGAACCTGGGTGGTGGGCCAAGTTCTGTGCTGAGGGACGTATGGCAAGGTCAGACCTTCAAGACCTATCGGGCTTGCCAACACTTGTTACATCATTATCAGGGCGGAGGGCTACACCCATCCTTTGCTGTGCCAGAAAGCAAGTGATTACAGAGCGATGGTGGGCAACTTCAAGAGGAGTGAGTCCACTGACAAGTGGCGTTACAGAGCTCCACGTCATAGCTTGGCCGGCTGCTGAAGAAGTAGCCCACTATGGATTTTTCATGGTTGTGATGCTTCGGAGAGATGGGGCCCTACTTGCAGTTCCTCCTGGCCTGATAAAATCTAGCTACTCCTAGATCAACCCAAGTTCCGGAAGTCAGAACCTCGAATACCTAAACACGGAGTTTCAACCTCGACTCCTAAGTGCAAACGCCAGCTTCGGTCTTTTGCTCGGACGCAACACAAAGGAGGCAAGTTCTCAAGCAGGACACACCCGCAAGGGGCAAAACCCCAAAAGCGTTCGTGCGGGGAAATGCATTTTTACCCAATGCTGATATGTCGATGTGGAGTTTTGCCGCCTACTTTTGTACAGCTTACGGGATGTTATTATTTTCTTTTCTGTGTAATTTATCCTCACCTTCAGGACCGGGCCACTGAGCTTCATCGGCCAATCCAGAGGACAAAAAAAACTTGTTTGGTTGATTTTGCTGCCACAGCTGCGGTTTTTGTATTGTTTAGTCACTGAGTTTGTCCTTCTTCAGAGTGATTTACGTTTATCCAGCTTTTAGGACCGAGCCTCTGAGCTATATCGGCCGCACTCCGGAAAAAAAAATGAGCTGGTTAGGCGCCGTGGCGCTGGGCAAGTTTCAGAATTATGGAGATATATCTGCAGGAAGTTAATGCGGCTACATAAATGAATGACATGCTGCGAAAAGGTGCTACTGGCCTGTGAAGTGTTCCCACAGATTTTTGTCCAGTGCAGAAGTTTGATTTGTACAGGATTTGCTACATGAGTCCTTGACTTGGAAAGAACGATTGCTGCATATTTCCAATTCTCAAGTGCTCCCACCGCCATCCCCATCTCCACGTGTCGCCACGCTCTGGAGTTTTTTTTTTGTGACCATGCTGCTGCAGTGACTAACAACTGCCTTCAGCAAAGTCACCACTACTAGCTACAACACGCAGTGGTGGAAAACAAATGGAAGGCTGCTGCATGAGTCCTTAACTGATGCGTTCATGAATTGATACATGCATTCATTAAGCAATTCACCAAGTAATTCGTTAAGTAATCATTGAACTAATTATTTCATTAAATCAATTAATTACTTCAGTATTAGTTGGTTAATTACTGAATTGCTTAATTAATTTATTTATTTATTTAGATTTAATTTAATTTAACTTAATTTCATTTCATTTAATTTCATTTAATTTAATTTATTAATCAATTAATTGATTCATTCATTATTTCACCCAGCAATTCATTAATTCATATTCATTAATTCATTCATGCATTAGTCCATTAACTCATTAACTCATGACTTCATTAATTCATTAATTCATTAATTAAGTAACTAGTTTTTATTATTTTTTCAACGTTTTATTTAAAACGTTCGTTCGATCATTCGTTCGTTCGTTCATTGATTCATTCTTTCTTTCTTTCATTCATTCATTGGACTGACCCCCCCACACTGACAGCGGAATAATGGATTTTAATTGCAACTTCTCACCCAAAATTGCACAACAACCCAGGGACCAACACAAACAATTTGAGAGGCGCAATCTTCTCAATCCAATTTTTTCTGATGTTGAACCGAAGTATGAAATCACTCTGGGGGCAGCCTGCTTGGAACCAGATCAAATCTATTCAGTTGGAGCTTGCAGAGATTTTGTTGGATAAAATTCCTTTTTTGGGCAAAGGGAAAGGCAGCAGTGCAGGGACGAGTTTGCTAAGGGACAAGTTTTGCTAAGGGACAAATTTTGCTGACAAGTTTTGCTAAGGGACAAATGTTGCTAAGGGAGAAGTTTTGCTAACGGAAGAGGCAAAATTTTGCTAAGAAACAAATTTTGATCAGTGACAAGTTTTGCAAGGGACAAATTTTGCTAAGGGACAAATTTTGCTAAGGGACAAGTTTTGCTAAGGGACAAAATTTTGATCAGTGACAAGTTTTGCTAAGGGACAAATTTTGCTCAATGACAAATTTTGCTCAATGACAAGTTTTGCTAAGAGACAAATTTTGCTTTTTTTTCGTCCATCGCCTCTTAGCTTTCGCGAGGTTGATCAACACGGATGCATGAAGCTTATTAATTAAAGCAATTGATCAATTATGTCAGCCATCTCAGTGCAAAGATGGGGTTCTCACTGCAAAGATGGGCCCAAATCGCCGTGCCAGTATAGGACCAGATATGAGCTCGCGTCAAAAAGCCACAAATTTTACAGGTAAAATTTTGCTAAGAGACAAATTTTTCAGTCACAAGTTTTGCTAAGGACAAGTTTGCTAAGAGACAAATTTGGCTTCGAGACAAATTTTGGCAAAGGAAAACCCTTGCTTGATGTTCAAGGGAGGCCCCAACTCCGTCTCCAAAAATAATTTCTATTTCAGGTGCCAAAAACGAACCCAAAACTAGCCCCTTGTGCCAACAATCTTTCCCTTTCTGTTCTAATGCTGAAAAAGAGATCCCACGTTTTTAAAGCCTGCAATCGAGGCGCTTCGAGGCTCGAAATTAGCTTGAAATAAACGCTTAAAAAAAATTGCCACAATGAAAATGCCAAAAACTGGACCCTCCAGGGAGAACCACTTTTGATTTCAAGCTAATGTATACGGGAGTCATCTCAGTCCTCTCAGGCGTGCCTTGTCTATCCTCAAAAAAGTTGACCAGCTTCAAAGCTTCTGTACAATCCGAGTAATTCCGGAATCCAATGGCGCGCCTTGCTTGGGATAAGCTCCTGGTAGCACATACAGTGCTGCCGTCCCAAAGACAGGACGGCACCGCGGGGCCCACAGACAGGTAAAAGGCCAGCATATCAAGCGACTTGTTGAAGAAGTTGTGCAGGAGATGTCGTTGGAGCACCACAGAGAAGTTTGGCATTGGCTCTGCCTTGGAATCAATTTTGAACTGCAAGCAGGTCCTTCAGTATGACCCAAGTGCATGGCAAGAAAACTAAATCAAATGGACAGATGGTCATTAACTCAAGCCCCGGTTACACGATTTCGGGTCATACGAGACTCGGACTTTGGCGGGCTGCTACAAGACAGATATGTCATGAAGAGATAAGCAGTGCAGGATTCCCAAAACTCCTGGGTGCCACAGCAAGAACTGCCTTTCAATGAGATCATATTTTTGCTTCCGCAGCAGATCGTATCCCATTCTTCGATGCATAGAGAGTAGAACCCAAAATGAGCAATCCCAAGCGACTTGCCAAGCGCGCGCAATGGAGAAGAAGAAGTAAGGGATATACTTGCTAGCGCCACTAAGAAGCAAGCTGACGATGCCCAAGTACGCGCAAGGCTGCCACACTATGGTAAGGCAGTATGGCCCCATCCAACAAGCCTCCCGCAAGAACTGATTTTGTTCCTTGTTCTGCGATCCGCTATGTCATATGAGGCCTGTTAGGAGTCTAAGGGGAGAGAGTTGCTGCAGCCAGTCAGGGAAAAACTTTTGTCCTGGTGTTGTATGTTGCCTGGGTCGTGCTGTATCGCAATCGCCACATTGGAGCCAGTGAAGGGAGACGCTTTCAGGTTCCATTTTTGGGCCGGAAATCAGGCTTCGCATGTGCGGGCCTCCTCTGTAATGTGAAGAGCTTCGTGTGCAGGTCGCTAGGAGGGCGGGCCCGACCCCTTCG
>Ga0126342_10007264_pt1 | contig 19769 bp, 17 predicted proteins | sample Cyp1metagenome_FD_92528 | JGI IMG/M metagenome (GOLD analysis project Ga0126342, IMG submission 92528) | Coral microbial communities from Lord Howe Island, Old Settlement Bay, Australia - Cyphastrea 1 metagenome | ecosystem: Host-associated > Invertebrates > Cnidaria > Coral ... | reverse complement strand
CTGTTCATGCCTCATGTTGTTCATGCCTCATGTTGTTCATGCTCATGTTGTTCATGCCTCATGTTGTTCATGCTCATGCTGTTTATGCCTCATGTTGTCCATGTTGTTCATGCCTCATGTTGTTCATGCTCATGTTGTTCATGCTCATGTTGTTCATGCCTCATGTTGTTCATGCTCATCTTGTTCATGTTCATGTTGTTCATGCCTCATGTTGTTCATGCCTCATGTTGTTCATGCTCATGCTGTTCATGCCTCATGTTGTTCATGGTTTTTCATATTCATGTTTTTGTTATGTTGATGTTGTTCATGCTCTTGTTGATGATCATGTTGTTCATGCCTCATGCTGTTTATGATCATGTTGTTCATCTACATGCTGTTTATTCTCATGTTGTTTACGTTTTTGTTGTTCACATTTATGCTGTTCATGCTCATATTTTTTTGTAAGATGTTGATCATGATGGTCATGCCATGTCATGCCCATGTTCACATTGATGTGGTTCATGATCATGTTAATGTTCTTGCTATTTGTTTCTCTTGTTGTTCATGTTTCGTTGGCGTTGTTTGTTCTTGTTTGCTGTTAATGTTCTGTTCATGCTCATGGTATCTCATGGTTATGATGGTGCAGATGACACCCATCATAACAATGATAGGAACCGACATTGTTTGTTTTTGTTTTTGCTACAGTATTGATCAGGATTCTGCCGACAGTAAACTTGAGCCATTGCGTCTGTCTTCAAAGCCCCAGCTTATTTTGACTGTGAAACCTCACATTTTTTGAAAGGTGCTGTGGCAGCACAAAACCATACAAAACCAGCATCTTGACAAATGCGCTGAGACTATCGTTGAAGTTGGTTGGTTTGCCTCTCGGTTTGTGAATGGTTTTCTTTCCAGTCATGCTTGTTGCAACTGAATTTCAATGATAGTTGGTAGATTTGACAGTAGGGACAATAATGAAAATAACCAGTGGTTAATCAACGTTCCACTCTAGATATATTTTTTTCCCACTGGTTGGTTGATTAGCAGTAGGTGCAACCCTTCATTGAAAAACCTATGTGCACAGTTTTTGCAAGTGGTATCGGAAATAATCCGTGTTTTTTTTCCCAGAGCGTCATCATCATTGCTCTCTCCATCGACCATAAATCGGGGGTTTCTTAAAATGGGGGCATCCCCGAAACAATGGATTTCGATACTAAAACAGTCTGTAATGACTTGGATGATTTGGGGGTAGCCTCTGGTAACTAACATAGCCATGAAAAATCATCATTATTAATGGGTAAATCAACTATAAATGGCCATTTTCAATAGCTACGTTAAATTTCCAGAGGGTAGCTCTATTTTCGGAAACCTCGATTTGATCATGGCACCTTTGAGGCCTTTGGAAGTTGCTCCACGCGTGACGCTGGCGTCGGCATCACCTGGAGTGGGTCAATTTCCAGTTCAAATGGTTCTGCATATGGGGGTGGGTCAAAACCTATTATTATCAATTCTAATGGGATGAACATCCATTTACCAGCTATTTTGGGGTTCACTAGGTGCCAGGGTTTTGACCAATAGCCATATAGTTCTATTGATTCCCTTCGGAATGGAAATTGAATAATCATATCTTTGGTCAAACTACGCATTTGACATCATTTGATCAGTGTGTCCAACCGCTCGTTGTGGTGTTAGAGGTTTACGTGAAATTATTGACTCTCATATGCGGCACATGCTGCACAACTTGCGCCTCAAGTTTTCTTTCAGATCCTCTCCTTTCAACATGTTCTTACTTACTTATCTTTCGAAGCAACTGTTTTGCTGGGCTTGAATTTGTTACGTGACAACTGGAGAATTGATCCATGTCGAAGAATAAGCAGTGTCATCCCAGTTGGGGCCACTCTCAGCACCCAGGTCTTTTTGGCACTCTAAGGAGGTGCGGTGTGGGACGTTTCTGATCCTCAGATCTCTTCAGTCGGGAAACAGGACAAAACCCTTTTCTCGCATCCAATGCAGAATGGCATGGATGGTCATCATTTCTCAAAGGTATACGAAAACGGCTTGAATTATACGAATTATACCGTTAGTTCTTCTGGGAGGATAGTGTACCACATGCATCCACATGCCACATGCCTCTCTCTCTCTCTAATTAAATTCATTAAATTCTATCAGCCATTAGGTCCCTACTCAGGAACCATGTGACCCCGGCCTTCACAAAACCACTCGATCTTTGTTGCCAGGTGGTGGAGCATGTGCAGCGGGAAGATTTGGAAGGCAACTCACACATTTGTGTACAGGTCTAGCGCACGGCAATGCATAGAACATGGCCTTGAACACGGCAAGATTTACCGCCAGGTTTACCATAAGCAGCGTTGACCATTTCTAGACATGTCACATTTTTGTAGATGATTTACGTTCAGAACATGGTGGTGTTCAATTGTGATCGAAAGTTCCAGGAGGGAACATTGGTGGTATGAGTGTGGGTCAACATTCTAAATACTTCTCCCAACATATTTTTGAAGGACACCAACATGGGTCATATTCATTTGATGCGGGTTGCGCTATATCACATGGTGAAGGCTATGGTCAACCGGTGTGTCCAAATTGAAGTGAAGAGATCACCGGTGTTTAGGGAAGGCGGTCACCGTCTCACCCATTATCAAGAGCTCGGAACAACTCACACCATTCTGTGAAGGTTGGATCGTCTTGGCTGGTGACGCTGCTTGTGGGAAGCCGTTCTATCTTGGAACTAACTTGTAGAGACCTCAGCATTTCCAGGCAGCCAACTGTGTTGATAGGTCTCCTGCAATACATCAAGACCGTAGTGACTTCAACACGGAGCCTGAGCCACATGGCAATACCCATACCATCCCTGCCCTAGTGGCCCTAGTAACTCCTAGTAATCCTACTTTTCTTCCTATTCTTCCTGAGGAATGGGCATTTTCAGGACTCCATGTCCTTGCTGTCAGCGCCTCATGGGGTGCCCAGGGGTCTTGCGAGTGATGATTCTGCCGATCACCAAGGTCAGCCCCTTGGACGCGATGGCCACGACGGACCCAAGGGACCCAAGACCCCGAAGGCCTCGACGGGTACAACGGTGATGAAGCCGAGTCAACCCTGAAGGCAGTTGACTAAATGACCTCATGAGTACCTCATGTACAGTATAACTAACTGATACTGTACTAACTGACATGGATATGGTATGTTATGGTGTTGATATGTTTTGATTGGTTTTGTCCAAAAACGGGAAGTGTTCCAATCCCTGGTTTCCGCTTAAGAAAAACAGACCTTGGATTTTCTCTGGATGATCCAGGTCAAAGTCCCAGTGAAGGGATGCGCGATCCCTTCAAGTCTGATGCTCAAATCTCAAGCAAACAATCCGAAGCCTGTTGGAATCATTTTGAATAGTAAAATCTCTATAAGGAAAAAAAGTGGCGTAGTGTTTCTCTATATTTTTTTTGTTTGCTATACTTGATAACTTGATAATCATCACGTTTTTGTCGCAGTCCAAGTTGACTCCAGAAGCCGGGAACTTCAGTCCCGCTGAGGCGCTATGTCAGCGAGTATCGCAAACGCATCAGTGAAAGCCAAGGCTTGGCAGTTCTGGTGGGTGACGCCCCGTTAAAAACGGCCAAATAAGGTGATCAACAGGTGATCAACCATAGGATTCTGGATGATTTTGGGGTACCTTTCAGACAAACCCTATAGCAATTATATAATTCAAGATATTCAAGGGATTTGTTGTGTTGGGTTCACGTTTGGCAGGTTCGAACTCCTAAAGTTTTACAGAAGTCCTGATGTCCCACACTTTTCTGGCCCAGGTTTTCGCAAATGTGCCAGAGGATGAGCGCTGGCCGAATAACCTGAGCCAGCCAAAGATGCTGAAGCCGAGTTTGCCAAGCAAACTTCGTCGGTTTGTCCAAACGTTGGGGATAGGCCAAGATGGTCATTCTCATGCGGAAAACCATGATGATAAGCAATGGGATTTTGGGTTTCCCCCAATGAATCATTGTTTTAAGTTTTGAGAGAAACCTTGGTGTTTTATCGTTTTAAGGATGCCGTTGTGAAGTTGACAGAGGCCAACATTCTCAGCAACTGGCCATGGCCCCCTAAGCTGCTGCAGCAATGAGGATTCCCACCTGGTTCACATAGTTGGTTGTTGGATATGGGTTCTCAATGTGCCAAAAAGGGTACTCACAAAGATGGCATAAATTGTTTAAATGTCCCCTCCGGACCTTTTCCCCCCCAGGTCTTAAAGTTGGACGAAAAATCACCCCAACAATCCCATACAATCCCCAACCATGGATGGATCATGGATGGTTTTGGTACCTCATTTGCACCTCATTTCGAGGCTGCCGGAAGAGGTGAAGCCAACTGAGCCAAGCCTCGGGAGACCACAGGACATGGGATGTTGGAGGATATGGCTCAGGTACCCCCCAATTCTGGGCTCAGGTACCCCCAATTCTGGTGGTTTGTGGAGGATATGGCTCAGGAACACTGCAACGTGCCAGGTAGATGCAACAGATCCAAGTTCTTTTCTTCTTTTGTATTTTTGTTACATTTTTTAAATATGTTTTAATAGGTGAAAATTCCAAGGTTCGCTTTTTCTATCGTTTTCTCATATTTTCCCATGCCAGGACACTGCGAGCGCAGATCAAAGCGATGCCAGGCGAGGCGGGTCTTGGAGTTTGGAGGCACGGAATTTCGGGGTAGCCGATGATCGCCATCCTAATTGATCAGCGAGAAGGAGGTCAGTCAACATGTATATATTGGATAGCCACGGATTGAAGAATCCCCAAAAGTGCTTGCGGGCCATCCGCTTCGCTTCTCATGTGATGCGAAGCCAGTTTGGTTCGGCTATGCATTGATATTTACATGTATATCATGTATGAACCATCAACTTAGATGCTTTAACACCAACGACATGATGAAATTTGTGACCCACTTTGTCCCCATTCTAGGCCAATTCTCAGTCATAGCTATAGCATGCCTTAGCTGTTTGGAGCCATGTCCCGAATGCCACTCCAGGCAACTGCAAGAAATGCAGGCTCGACACAGCCGATTGCTTGATCGGGGAGAGCGAAGGGACCAAATTTTGAAGCTCTTTGGGGGCAATTTTGTTTGAACAGATAAGCTATTTGCTCCAATGGCAGTTCACACTTCATCAATCTTCATCACATCAATGGCTCTTTTTCACAGGTGACCTTGATAGAATTGAAGAAGCAGCTGGCAGAAGAAAGCCACGAGAAGGAAAGTCTGAATGGCGCTCTGGCTGAGGCAGGTCATAGCAGGTGATTTGCCCTGGTCATCCTTGTGGTATCTCCACTGCTGTCGATTTTCGTCCACTTCGATTATGCTTCAGAAGCAGTGCGCAGATCCAGTTATACAATTAGTATCAATTAGTATTAATTAGTTATTCCATTGTCAGTTGACCCGTGTCATGCAATTCGTGCACCCCTTCGAACAAGCTAAAGTCATTGGTTCTCCACGTTTTTCCCAGTCCAGCTCGTCAAGAGGCTCTGGCTGCTTTGGCTGAGTCTGAGAGGGCTACAGAAAGTGTCAGAACTCCCAGATGGTTCGCAGGGGTCACTACCTGGAGTTTTTGGCCACGTGCCACTACCGCTGTTTGTTCTAACTCTGATTGCTCCATATTACTCCGCTGTACTACCTAAGTGGCGCTCTACGTCACTTATTACATGGGGTAGTTATAGTATGTTATAGCACAACATATTAATTATTTTATAAAAGTAATGATACGTTGTAATCCTATTTGAATGAGAGGTTGAGGACTGCATAAGTATGCGGGAGGTCGATGGAGTTGAGCTGGCTAGGCTACTGTGCCATACTGTGCTCACATCAACACGAGCCCTCATGTCTTGAAGCAGCAGGAGTTGGGAAGATCCGAGTACAGACACTTGCGACATGTGTTGGAAAAGGAGAGTGACAGAGTTGGACAATTTCCCTTGTTGCCAATGGAAGATGCCCCGTTGCAGCCTCCATTTTTCTTGGATTTTCCATTGTCAAGCTAAGGCACAGCAGCAGCTGAGAGAGGTTCACACTCGAGGCGGAACTCGCATGGAAATCACCGAGGAGACTGAGCAGGACTCGGAAGCTGCTTTTCACGAGGTGAGTCCACTGGCTAAGAATACAGGCATAAGAGCAGCTAGCAAAAACCCTGTTGGTTGGTTATTGTAGGGTTTACACTGCCTGATACACTGGTAGTATACATATATACTATATAATTACTGTATATATATATATATACATACGGTGGATTATCATATATTATCATCATTCATTATGGGAATCCCATTAACACTGCTCCTTCGGATATTTTGAGATCCAATCTTCGTGATTGAAGTCAGTGGAAGATGGATATCTTGACACATTTTGGCATCTTTAGGTGCTTGTAGAGGCTTCCAAATTTCATCCACGCCCAGGAAGTGGATACAAGTCTTCAAGTGTCTCAGAGCGAGATATCACTTGGAGCGGGTCAAGGCTCGATGTGACGACCAGCACTGCGATGATAAGATCTGTATATACTCGTAGCATATTTCAATATAGTTAATGTACACAGAGACACTGGATATTGATGGATATTCTGCATTGTGCTACTGGTACAATTCTATAGTTTGAATATGTTTGAATACCATTTGTCACTGAATAGGATAGTATATCTATTGTATCTGTATCTATGTATTTACTTATTTTTCATCAAATACCGGTATCCAGCAAAAATGGAGACTAACTAACTCTATATAAACTATAGTTAACAGTTAACAGATTAATTATGTTCAAAGTTTTATAATCCAACATGAATACATACATATATATATATATATAATTATTTAATTATATAATTATATAATTATATAATTATATAATCATATAATTATATAATCATATATATATATATATACAGCAAATCTATCTATAGTTAATCGATGGTAATCTTACAGCCGTCTCAGCTCTGGCCGCGGTGTGAGGCCTTCCCTCAGTTTCAGGGCTCGGAACAGAGGCGGGGTCAGCTGTGAATCAGAAGAGTTATGACAGTTATCCATTGGTAAACTAACAAGTGTCGGGCTGGTAGAAAACCGCAATACGAAATGCATCTTTGGTAGTTTTGGAGGGGGGGTGGGGTGGGGCCAAGAACGTTTAAGTGCACTTACACACATACTTGATGTTATGCTGCTAGAGACATCTTTTCCTGCACATACATATACTTCCTGCTACGCTAGAGACATCTGCTCTTGCACTCACACACACACATATATTTTTTTACGCTAGAGACATCTTCTCTTGCACAAACACACGTACTTCATGCTACGCTACAGATGTTTTTTGTTGCACATGCCACATGCATACATACTTCTTGTGTCGCTATATATATATTATATTATATATATATATATTTTTTTTTTCTTGCACATACATACATACTTCATGCTACGCTGTAGATCTTTTGCGTTGATGTTATACTTTTTGCTACGCTAGAGATATCTTTTCTTGCACATACACACGGAGGAAAAAAACGTCGTGCTTCGAAGAAGCTTTGCCCTGTAAAACCCAATCGAATGTTACAATGGGTCTTCAAAATCCCCGGGATTTTCAAGGTGCAATTCTAACATGAAATGATTACTGCGCTGTGGCGCCAGGCACATTTGATTCCAAAACATGGACAACTGCTAGCACGTTTGTCACCCCGTCGGGATGTTTATGTCTTTTGGGTTTTACAGAAACCATCCCCACGTCCTTCAAAAGTTAGTTCATTTTGCTCTTCTAAACTCCAGCAAGACAAAAACTCTGTAGAACGCAGGGGATTTGATCATGCCCCCAAAAAAAACATGCGCGAGCTTCTACCAGCTCGACGCGAACTAAGATAGCTATGGAAAATCTGAAATTTTACAGGTCAATCATCATCTTTATCATCTATGAGATAATTGGGATATTTTCATCCATTTTCCATAGCAAAATGTGAAACCACTAAAGTAAAGGACATGAGATGTTGTGGGATGTTTTAGCCTGTCGGAATCAAATCTTCTAGGCATTTTTGCATATTTTTGCCAAACATTTGGAAGTAGGACCTGGCAGGGAATAGTGATGACGATGATATGTGCGCGCAGGATTTTGTAGAATCATGCATATAAGGGAGATATGGTCCAGGATGCAGTCATTGTTTCTCTTTGAATTCCTACTCCCGCATCAGCCTCAGGTCTGTATACTTGAAACATGACTAAAGGTGTTGAGCCAGTTTAACTTGCAATATCTTGCACCTTTGAATTTGAGGCATTGTGCCAAAGGCAACTAGTGGTCTGACAACGTTTAGTCAGAAAGGTGCGCCACTGCTGTATTCAGACAGCAGAACAGTTGGAAGTTCTTCACAAGACGTGGTAGGGCCCTGTAGACACCAGATGCACGTGACCGTGCCGGCTAGAGATCCACGTTTGCTGAACCACGCTTGCCAGCTGCAACAGCTGAACTCATTGCTTGCATCACTACGAAGCGTGACCCCTTCCCAGAAATCTGCTACCTCGCTAATCCTAGCTACGTAGAAGCCATCAACAAGGTGAAGGGCACGCCGGCGCCATCTGGAATAGCCCAGTGGCTTGACAGTCAAGGAAGCCATGGAGGAAGCCATGGGAGACATGGAAAAACTGTGAAGTGAAGACCGAAAGCATTGAGAGCAAGCCTTCCAAGGCAACCGCTGCAAGGAGAAAATGAAAAAAGATTTGCAAATGCAGCAGGATGTATGGAAGTGAAGGTTTTGTGGACCGTGTATCAGCCATGCCACATGTTCAGTTCAAAATGGTGCAACGCCTGAGACATGTTGGAACAGAGACCCTGAAGGGAGCATGGGTGATTTGACACAGGTGTTGAACCGGTAAGTATCAGACTTTCTTCTATCTGACATCTTCTAAATGTGACAGTTTGAAAGGGGGGTTCAAGAGACCCGGAACCAAATCCCTGCTCATTGGCCCCAGGCGCAGCAGGACTTCCGTCAGCATGCTGGTATTCAGGTGCACTTGCTCAAGTTGGCAAGTGTGAATTTGAACATCCATGATTTATACTTATATATATATGGTGTATAAAGTGTGTAATATTATGTATATATATATACACATTATATAATAACATTACGTTACAATAGAATGTTAAGAGGTTCACCAGTTTCTTCAGTAGTTCCATGTTCCAATGGTCATCCAAGGGTCATCCGCATGGTCAAACGGCAAGCTCCGGCAACGATCCAGGTGGATTTCGCCGATCCAGCACTCCTGGAGGTCCGACCCTTGGGGTTGTTATGGGTTATGTTTTGGGCACCCCAACATCCCAACATCCCAATGTGTTATCATCATTTTCCCCATAGGCATGTTTCAGGTTGCCATTTTTGGGTATTTTTGGGGTATCCACCATTTTTTTGGAGGCCGGGGCCCGGCATGATATCGCGGATGCTGATGGTTTCATGGGTATCATAGCTGGTGTACTGCACTTCCATGACAGGATCTGGCGGGAGGGAGCCCCTCGCAACTGCAAGCCTTAGAGAGTCGTTTGGAGGACGCTGCAGTAGATGAGCCACCTTCAATTGCCAAGTAGGATATCATTACTGTGACTTGCTCGTACGTTCAAAAACGCCACTCGGACTCAACCACTGTGTGGGATACACTATGTACGATGATGGTTGAAACTTTCGCTGGTTGTATGGGAGAGGAGACACAGCGACAGCTGGAGGCACCTTGTAGAATTTGATGCAGTTCCAGCAGGGTTTCCTTGGAAGATTTAATATCTGATTCCACAATGGTGGCTCCAAATTTCAGCAGTGGTTATGACATGTCATGGTCCAATAGCTAGTTTCAACTCAGAGATTTCATGGGCCAGATGGTAGGCGAAGAGACAGTCATGGGATGTCATGGGCATTGTTGCGTTGAACAGGCGTGCTTGCAAGCAGCTGCAGCGCCTTTAGAGGAGATTTCTTTGGGGCTGGGTGGATATGCATCTTGGGAATCTCAGGGGCACATGTGTTATGATGGGCTATGGTGGGTTGGCAGCACCACCGAGCATTTGGTTGGGTTATGTTGTGTGAAAGTGTACCAACATGCTGATTGGGGATGACCTGTTCAATCATTCTGAAGAAAAGAGAAGCTGAACATTTCAGTAGCGATCATAGACAATAACGAATCTTGCGTTTGCATCGGTTTGTGTTTTGTTGCATTTTTGCTGAATTCAGCAATCGCAAGCCAGAAGTGTACAACTACCTTCCACGCGCCAGGATAGATCAAACGCGGGGTATGCGTCTCAGCAACACAGATGCGGTGTCATAGTATCACAGACCGACATCTATTGGAAGATTGGAAGAACTCTGACTCTAACTTGTTTCCCGAGGATTGGACACGTTCCATCCTTTTCTACAGAAGAGGCTGGCCATCTCAACATATCTCAACAATGGAATTCGCCAGGGAGAAAGTGATTCGAACATAGTTCCAAAATGTAATGAGATCGAATGGCTGCAGTGCCGGCTCCCTTGTTCCAGGGATTGACATGCCATGTTAATGGTTGTTAATGACAAACTGTTAATGCAAATTCACGACCTTGTCATGTCGAGCAGTTGAGTCTTGAAGCTGCAGGTTTCTCTGAATCCTTTGGATGATAAGCTGATGGCGGTGGCTTTCTCAGTTTTCCAGGGCCTGGTTTGCCAGATGGGTATGTAATACTGGTCCAACATGCTCAATCCTCAAGTCCTGTGGCAGTTTGAACCAACATATTTCATCATATTTCTAGTGATTAGATTCTAATTCTAATGGTGAATACATGTGAAAACAGAGTATCAGGAATTTCGGCTTTCCGCATAATTTTCCAGGGTACCAAACCCATTTAGGGTTTGTATTAAAATAGGGTAGCCTTAAATCTGCTGGTTCATCATCATTTCCCCTAAAAGCATGGCAAAAAATGAGACATATACTATACCCATTTTCAGACCCAGCCAAGTGGACACTGTTAGTTATATCATGTTATATCCCTATGATCTCCAAAAAAATCCTGCTTAAAGGCTTAAACCATGTTACATGTTAAATCCCCCATTTTTCATAGGTAGCAACGCAAAATTTGATGCGACTGCGCTCTGCTATATCTCGCCAGTGCCTGGATCTGCGCTGCCTGGGGGATCTGCTGGACCCTCCGGAGCTGCTGTTGAAGGCACCAACTGTTTGAAATGGACCATGAGAGTGATGAACTCATAAACCATGGGGATGATTGATGATACTGTTGGGTTCCAAAAATCGTCGTGATAACATGGGATAACTGATGATACCTGTGGGATTTTTGTGAGATGGTATTATAGTTGCCATGTTCATAGGACAACAAAGGACAACTATATACAATTATGTCATGTCCTTTTGTAGCATTTGGCATAGTCTGTGGGAAGGCAGGTTTGCAGGCGTGGGGTGGCCCCCACATTGCCGGGGACGTCTCCAGTGTCCGCTGCGCTTGGTATTTGGGCCCTCTGGATCAAGGCTAAATGATTACATTCAACACACATGCTGCCAAGCATGGGTATATCAGCTGCTCTCCGTACATTGGTTACAAAAGAATTGAATCACAGTCCAGTCAGCCATCACGATTTCAAATCACACCATTTACAAGAACTGACATACATTTGGAACTTGGGAATTGTTAATAGCTGCACACAACATCGAAGAAAACTCACACGCGTCCTTTTCGCCGTTTGGGCAAGCAATGGAGCTTTTTGTTGCCATGATATGATCTCCGCCGATTCCTGAACTTGAGTGCTACAGTGCCACTGTTGCCACTGTAGGATGGACAGAAACGACACAGCTTTAAGAGAACCCCGAGGAGAAATACTCAAGTTGACCCAGACTTGTTGACGCTCCGAGGTTTGCTTTGGCCTGTGGCTCATCCTAGGCAATGCCGGGTACTGTACCTTTTTGGGATTCTTGTATTGTACAGGGCCAGTTGTTTGGAATTCATCAAGTATACAATTACCATTGCCAGGGTGCTTCGCTCACTTGTTCAGGCATGCTTTCAACAGTTATGGGCAGACATACTACTGGCACCACACCATCATTGGAGGGTCTAGATTACTGGATCGGTGGATCCGCAATTTCTCAAGAAACAGGCAAATGAAGTAACAGGAATTGGAAGGTAGCTTCAAACCAGGGAAGTGACAGTGAACGGTGAGTAGCCACAAGTATCTATCCATCTATATTATCCTAGATCCCTTCCCACTCCGATCCTGCCTAAGTCCTCAAGGCTTTCTTTTGGTCGATGGGCAAGTCTGCCGCACAGGGCTGAGTCCGGGCCAAGCTGTTGACCTCAATCCTGAGATGTTTCTTTCCTCTCTGATGAAACCTGGTTGATGTTTTCTCTTAATAAAGTTAACATCAAAGATATATATATACACATACAATATATAATATTACGCACAGACTCCCTGACTGCAACATTGAGGATTCCCTGTCGTCGAACATGAGAAGATAAATTGCAATAAATACTGCGTATACGCAGTGTTTTCTGCTTTTGGATTCAGAGTTTTCAGGGTTTTAGGGTTTGGGGCTTTAGGGTTTTAGGGTTTTAGGGTTTAGGGTTTTAGGGTTTATATAGAGTTTGTCGTCTGGTAAACACGAAAACACTGGCCCTGCGCAGGTTTTTGAGCATGTCGAAGGAGAATATTTGAACTCCATTCTAACCTTGCGGGCAAACCATAGGGTCTTGCCGTAATATTATATATTATATATACATATATATGTATTATATATAATGCAATATGTACACATTTCACTGAGGATCACATGACGTTGCTTCCACATCTCCAATTTTGAAATTACGCAAATCAGCGCAAGATCAATGCCAGCGGAACTGGTTTCACACCGGATTCTACATTTCAAGGTGTGCAGGTGCTGACCGAATTGGAAGGCAGCGACCCCAGGTTTTCATATGGGCACAGGGTTTGACCATTCAAGTTTATCTAAACGAGCCTTGGAGATCCTCTGAGATCCTTGGGGAATCTCAGCATCAGCAACCTCAGTGAGGTGAAATACGCGGGAGCATCAGCAGTGGTTTGTCAAGGTGATGATCTTCTCAGTTCAGTTCAACCTGATGCTGCACCAGAAAGTCCCCAATAGTGCTAACTTGAACACCTCCCTTTGAAATTAGCTTTAACTTCAACACCTTCCAAAAGTTAGAGCATGGTGCAGCAGAGTCTCGGTTTGATCCTTTTTCATCCTTTTTCCACTGTAGCCGCTAGCCCAGTTTCCATGGAGGAGCGAGGATTGTGCCTGGCACATCTTCCCTGGCCTGAATTTAAGAGTCTGAAGCTGAGGAAGTGTGAAACACTGGAGTTTCTCCTGAAGTCAGTTTTTTTTGGCAACCATTGACAAACCGCTCTCATGATCTCTGGAGTTTTCTGTATGAACAGTTCTTGACTGATCATCTCAGCTTAGGGGCTCCAAATTCTACCCTTTTTTTCACGAAAGCTAGCGGTAGCTTGCTGGAGTTTACTCTTGCTTCAGTAAGGGGAGGGGCAGGTCTGAGCCAGCTTAGTGATTTTTCACTTGAACCATCTCCTAAGCTCCCGGGGAATTTTGAAGCGGTGTTGGAAGCAGATGGTCACGGGCTCAAATCCTGCCAGGGGCGTGCCGAGACTCCAAGACAAAAGTAGTTTCCATATGCCATAATCCTAATCCATAATCCTACCAGTGTCCGGATATAGTTGCTCTGGACAATCTGTATTCAGCATATCAAAATCCCATCATGTTTCCATCATATGAACCTTTGCTTTCGTTCACCCCCCGGGCCTCAACTCCAGGGTCTGAAACTGGTGGATACCATTGGATACCCTCCGATTTATTCCATTTTATTGTCGTTTGAATACATAAAGTACCCTTTGATAGCTTAACGTAGCTATGGAAAACTACCATTTTTTTATATGTAAATCATTATAAAATATTATAAATAATCTATACATGGGTTATGTTCCCTAGCAAACTGTTAAATAACCAGAGGGTAATCATCAAATTATCAATCATGGCAATGGAAACTTGATGAAAATTGCAAATCCAGATAGGTGGTTAATTTTCCCAACTATAAACCTCCATTTACATAGGATTTCCCATTTCCCAGCTCGGGTCTGCTGAACATCACATCTCTAAGGCCATCGAGTTTCAGCTACTGGAGCCGGCTACCTTCGTAGGCAGAAATCAATGGTGGAGAACATGGGGATAGAAGATGATAGAAGTGGGGAATATATATATTATAATCATAAATGATGATGATGATGATGATGATGATGATGATGATGATATCGTAATATAGCACATATATATATATATACATACTTGTGTTGTTTTCAAAAAAAATCGAATGATTTCCAAGAATGGGGATGAGTCACAAACTATAATCCAAGTTTTTTTTTACGGGAGGAACATCCGTGAATGTCATCTATGTGAGAAGGGAACATCATGGACTACTCGTTGGTGATGTTCGCTTTAAGAATCCCTACCAATAGGATCCAGGATGATGATCGATGATGATCGATGGGTTATGATGGGTTCAATCCGCCAGACAATCATCCATTCAAAGTCCCATGGGCTTCACTGCAGAGGTTCCGACGGCTTGATGATCTATGGGTATCGGTCTCAAAGAACATCCGCGCTGGACGAGTCCTAACTGTGGATGTTGTATTTACAGATCGTTTGGCGAAGGTAAACCCATTTGAACCCATTTGAAAGGTTTCAATACTATGGAACAACAGATTGATACCACCCAACTATAATTACTATGATCATTTCTAATCATAGTTACATAATTATTACTATATATCATATTACTATGATCATTTCTAATTATAGATATTATAGTCAAATAATTCCGTGGGAGGGCCATGTCAAATGTTCATTTCTCAACATTGCGCCCAGTGGTGATGCCCCGAGGTCTCGCAGCATGAGAGCCTCCAGCCGCATCGCGACCTTTCACAGGACCAACCCCATCCCAGACGCCATGGTCCGCGGACCGCAGCGGTGTGGGTCAAAAATTAAGGCCAAACCACCACGGATGTTGTCTATTACTATTTCTATTGCTACTATTTTATTATTATTGTTATTAGTATTATTATTATATTAGTATTATCATTATTGTAATTCTGATTCTCATTGTTGCCGTTATGATTATCGTTCTTAGTTATATTGCTATAGTATATTTGCTGTTGCTATTTACTAGAACTATTGCTATTTACTATCACTATTATTGTATATCATGATTGGGTACCCCTTAAATTCACCATGTTTTCAGCCATAGAATCCCGCTGAGATGCTGACCGGCACATCGGAAGCAGTGCTGTGGCTCAATGGGATCCACAATGAGTCGCTCGGCGAATTCGGCACCTCGTTTTTTTGGGCCTTTGGGACTTGGATTTGAAATCTGATCGACTTTTTTTTTCGGAATTTCAGGAGCCTAAATAGAGGTACTGTACTGTAGCATATATAAATCCCTTTTTTTGGGGGGTATATCGGTATATCATGGTATATTCACTTACATAGCCCTTGCATAGGCCTTATACGCCTTATATTTGGTAGGTATCTACAATTTAGGTTCCCGAAATGCCCATTGATTTGTCTTTGTTGTAAAAGGTTCACTGCAATATGTGTAATGTCATGAGTCATAAACATGTAAACAGGCAAAGTTGAAATTGGGATGGTTTATTATTGGGTTTACTGCATTACCGATTTCGCAGCCTTGGGTGTCACAGCCTGTCACGGTGTGTCTTGGGTGGCGGTTGGCGGTTGGAATGAGGAGCAACATTCGACTGGGTTACGCTTGCAGGCGTGGCAAGACCAAACCCTTGGAAGCGGTTCAACCGGCTCACTGCACCCACAAAAACATGAGCAAATTCCAATGTATTCCAATGATTTGCTGCCATGTGCAGGAACCACATTGAGTTTGCACCAAGTTATACGTTTCTAGAGATCGTTGAAGAATTATATGCTTGGACGCAGCATCGTTCCTCGGAGTTTGCCAGGCCATTTGGAACACGGATTGGAGGCACCTGGTTTTCACCAGCCACTTGCACGAACTGGACGACTCAACCATTCCTTCGTCAGATCTCTAGTGAAGGGCTTATACAGACTAGAATAGCCTTGTTGAAAGAGAATATAGTTTCATATAACAGTATACGATAACCAAGAACATCGTAGTTTTGAGTCAAGGTAATTGAATTTCATCGTCGATATGTTGTATTTTTCCTCAAGTTACTGAAAAGAAACTGTGGATGGAAGAAATCCTGCACCACCTTAGATGGTTGAAACCCTATAGATAATGGGATCAACCATCTATGGACTGGTGCAGGATTCCTTCCATCCGCAGTATGGGAAAGGTTGGTCGGAGTGTAGCATCTCAGGTTGGCTATGCCTGTGACCGGACCTTGGATATAATTTCTTTGCGAAGCATGGAGTTTGTAATGTTTGTATATGTTTGTATTGATCCCATTTTCACTTGTGAGCACGGAATTGGATCTTCATTGATGTTGAAGAATGTTGAGCTCAATATTTTTTTTGCAGATGACATCATTAGTCATTAGTCCAAACATATCCAAACTGTTGGTGAGTCATTGAAGCCAATCAAAGTTTTCTTATGCCATTCATTTGAGGTCCTGGCAGCCTTCATCGTGGTTGGATTTGCCATGTCGCTGATGCCAGTATACCTGGTGTGCTATTGCAAGGCAAGAAGACACCAGGAGCTACCACAGCCAGGAATGATTTGGTTCTTGGGATTGAAAAAGCAGCGAAGGGAGGGCCTAGGGCATGACTTATGCCAGGACATGTGGTGGACCTGACTTGCAAATGCAGCACATTCTTTAAAGCTTTGTGTTTTCTGACATCCACAGCGGAAAAAAAAAAATCTATGTGAAAACAATTGTACGCTGCCAAAATTGGTACCATTTCAAAAATGCCAGCCTCTTCCCTACCCCACTTAAGCCAGGTTACTTTCTCCAACCATCTTCATATAGCTGTGTCTCAAAATAGCGGTATACCACCAAAATGGCCATATTCGTTTCAACAGAGAACACGAGGTTCTCAGGTTCTAAACCACTGGGGGATTTTGCTGTTTTCCCCTTAATATTGAGACAACCCCATGTCTAATCAGCGAATGGCAGGAGCTCTTGATGCAAGAATCACAGCTGATGATGCGCTCCGAGCTGGTCAGATTCCTCAGGGCAAAGACTAAGGGTGTGCCTGAAAAAACAATGCTAGGGATCGCTGAGTGCGGTCATTGTTAGTCAAGTGTGAATCCCATTTGTGGCACGGAATTATGTCAAGTTTGATGAACTTCGCAATCGGTATATCTTCGTGGCCGCAAACCTTCCATCATCTTCCATCATGAATCTGACCTACATCCTTACTACAGCTAGTACTTGAAAGATTTCAGATAGCACATGGATGGGTTTCAGCCCAACTCGAAGGCTCGCCGCATTCGGCAGAATGAGGCTGCCCGGTTACCCAGAACCATTGACTGTTGATATGCATATTATACACAATTAAAATATATTGTATGCCTGCCAATGTCTATCTTATATTTGTAATATAATATATAATATATAACATACAATAATTACTGTATAATATATATATATAATTATATATAATATGTACATGTGCAGTTTGGATTAAAGCTATCTCCACTTCCCGCCAGGAAGTTCAATAGGAGTGATGCCCAGGTCAGGGCACAGGAGCAGCAAGTGGTTGCCTCGTTGGAGGCCCTTGGGATGACTTGAAAACGAAGATGGAACCAGCAATTTTCAGTTCAAGAGGTAAGGGACTCCACCTTTTCAATCCTTTTCACTTAGCGTATGTTCGTATATCTTAGTTTTCAGTGAATAGTATTTGTGTATGTTAGTTTTCAGGGATTTTATTCAAGTGGTTTCGAGGAGGTGGCTTTTTGCCAAGGGAGAACAACTTTTTTCACATGTTCCAAGTGTTCTTTTCCTTCACGAAGATGATTGCCTTTGACGGTGAGCCTTGTTGAGGCTCCAACTTTAGAAGGAACGACTGGCTGCAGCCACTTCAAAAATCACCAAAAGGGGTTGATTTATGAAAAATACTGCTATTGGTTGATTATCAAAAAGGTTTTGTAGTTAGTTTTAAAAAACAACAATTGCAGAATTTCATAATATATTCCATAATACATGGGAATCATATTACCATAATATACTACCGCGCAATTACTTGCCTTAGATATTACATGATATTGCCATACTCCCATGGGAATCCCCTGTTGCACATCCAAACGCGGCTGGACACCTGCAGGCCTTGCCGTTGGAGAAGTGGAAAATTGAGGCCGTAGAAAACATATGAAAACATGGGATTTGTTTGCCGGGAAGCATGGGGATCTAATAGGGATACTGGTGGGAATTATAATCAAGAATATCAATGATGTCCAATTTTTCCCAAAGATGGGAGTTCGTTTGGGACTAGACTTGGAGCGTCACCAAAATTGATGTTGGTGCTTTCAAGATCCAAGATCCCAAATTCAGCCAGTGCATAATTTCAGAAGTGTTGGCTGTGGCAGGGTGGAAGGAGAAGAAGTACCAACGAGTGTTGCCTTTGCTTGGAAGACTATGGTGATGAGGCTGCCTCTGATACCTACCCTCTGGCAATCAAACATGGCTAGCTGGGAAATTCCATATAAATTGGAGGTTTTAATGCGGACATCATCTGCAAATGGGGGATTTTCCGTTGCCATGTTTGTTTACCAAGGGGTAATGATGTTGTCATTGAATAGATGCGCTTTCAGACCAAGTATGGGTTCTAGTTTGTGTGTGTTGGTTCTCCAATCAATTTTCTCTGGCAGTCAAGGCTTCGAAAATTGAATGCGATTCACAGGGAAATTGGAGTGGCCAAAGATAAACAATCGCGCACACCCTGCCAGGACATGTTGCGGGTCCTACCTTGTTGCCATTACTTTCATCAGGCAAGGGCATGTTTCTCATGACGCAAGTAGGGATCCTTTCGAAGTCAGCTTGCGGCGTTGGAGAGTTTCTGAAGAGAACCAAATCCAGTTTAAGGAGCCCCTGCATTGGTGATCAAAGGTTGGAGGATCATCAACCTTCACAGATGGTAGTTTCCATATTTAAGGGCTTACGCCTGACAGCCGGGCGCCGGCAGAGAAACGGCCTGAAGTCAGTGTAGGGAGCATGTTGCGCTCATGTTGAGGCTGTTGGCGATATCTTAGACCATCCGGATTGAAGGGCCGCCCTTGGGTCCAAGCTTGGGCCTATCTTGGGCCCATGTTGGGCCTATGTTGGCCTATGTTGGCTCTATGATGCTCTATGTTGGCCCTGTGTGTTGGCCTATGTTAGCCCTATCTTGGCCTATGTTGGCCCTGTCTTGGCCCTACTATGTTGGCCCTACGTTGGCCTTTGTTGGCCCCATGTTGACCCATCTTGGGGCCTCTGTTGAGGCTATGTTGGCGATATGTGAGACCATCTCTGTTGAAAATGTTGAAAGACGTCCAAGATGCCAATTTTTCCTTCCCGGACCCCTCCGCGGAACCAAAACCCACGTAAAAACCACGGTTTTATACTTTCGCCAACAAACATTAAATTGGGATTGGCCGAGGCTATGAAACACAAAAAAAAAGTTTTTGTGACCTCACACACGCACACACGAAACACCGTAAATTACGGTGACTTTGGTCGGTCGGGCTAGTTCAAGTGTGGGTCTGCCAGCGTATATAACCTTCGGTTACCACCGAAGGCCCTCCGGGCAGCACACGGGCCTGTGGCCGGCGCCCGG
>Ga0126342_10007263_pt1 | contig 19769 bp, 22 predicted proteins | sample Cyp1metagenome_FD_92528 | JGI IMG/M metagenome (GOLD analysis project Ga0126342, IMG submission 92528) | Coral microbial communities from Lord Howe Island, Old Settlement Bay, Australia - Cyphastrea 1 metagenome | ecosystem: Host-associated > Invertebrates > Cnidaria > Coral ... | reverse complement strand
TTCTTCTTACTCTTTCTCTTCTGATCTTCTCTCTACTAATCTTCCTCTTCTCTCTGCCTCTGCCCTGCTCTGCTTTTCATCTGTCCATATTGTCGGAAGTTTGACTTCTAAACTTCCTTCGACAAAGGGAGCGCAAGTGCAGCAAAAGTGCCGAATGAAATGGTCGATCTCCTCATTCATGGTTCCCGCAGCTTCTCCATCCTATTCTAGCCAAAGCTATAAGCTCCAGCAGATTCCAACATTCAATCAAGAGACTCTCAAGAGACCATCAAAGCATGATCTCGGTGCACGGCATGTGAGGCTTGCCATCACCTTTGCCATCACCTGTGAATGCGGCAGCTTGGCAACAGTAGCTTGTGGCCATCTGTTGGGGGCAATGAGTAGCTATGCGCATGCTATGCGCTTGTCGTAGCCCCAACACACGAGCCGCAATTCCAGTCCGGGAAGAGACTGCAGTCGCCAACCTCGTATTGTATGTGTCTTTTTTAGTGTGCTCATCCGAATGGCAACTGGTGTAGGACTTTGTCCCTGCCTTGTTCTTTCGCAGATTTTCAGTCGTAGATTCGCTTGCAGAGGCCCAGCGCAAGGATGGTTTCCAGCACTTGAAGAAGATGGATAACGAAGATTTGGAGAAAGATAGGAGCGCAGCTGGAGCATTGAGATGCATATCGGTTGTTTGTTGGAGGCATGCTGCAGGAACTTGATGGTTTAATCACCCGAGATTCCCCTAGATGCCTAAAATACATCAAAATCATCATCAAGCAGCCATCACTATCACACTTCATCGCCAGGAAGACGCCAGGAGAGCTGGAGCTGCCAGACATGACATCAGTTCCTTTGGAGACTTCGGTTCAACGGCGCTCAGTAACCATTTTCCAAGATCTTTTATATGTGATGTGATATGATGCAATTAGTTGCAGCTCATTTTGAAGTGCAACTCTTCACGGAGCACACAAATCATACGCACATTTTTTTTCTTTTCTGTTCCTTTCCTTTTCTTTCCTTTTCTTTCATTTCTTTCTTTTCTTTCTTTTCGTTCAGTTCTTTCTATTTTTTTTGCTTTCTTTTTTTCTTTCTTTTCGTTATTTCGTTATTTCGTTTCTTTCTTTCTTTCTGTCTTTCTGTCTCTCTCTCTCTCTCTCTCTACGCATCCATAAGCACACAAACACGCGTATACACTCATGTATGGCCCATGGCCATGTATGCATGCATGTTTTTGTATTATCCAACATTATCTAACCTTTTGACTTTCATTGCCGGCTTCCCATGATTCTGGTTGGCTCATTGCAAGCTCCGGACCGATACTCTCAATGGTGTGCAACCCCGAGGGAATGGTGTGTCGTCGTTGGTAGGTTATCATCATGCTGCTGCTGCTGCTGCCGCTGCTGCTGTTGGTGCTGCTGAACACAACTATTTGGTCTTGATTGCTATGATGACATGACAGTAAGGATTTCGATGCTGATAAGGACAATCAGAGAATAATATCACAACTGGCATGTGGCTGGGGCTGACATCTGGGGTGACCATAGGGCTTAGGTCTTGACCGTTCATCAGCCGTGTGCCTGAGGAGCGGAACATCACCGTGGAGTCAGGAGCCTTTGGTGCTGGGCTAGCTTCACGGCGCGCTAGTGCCAGTGCGACAACGGGTGCTAGCAGCTGGGCCTTGGCAAATCGGGATGCTGTTCAAATGGGGAACGGATGGGAACGGTCAGAACTGGTAAGAGCTGTTGCTGTTTTTAGTTACTTTAGTTGCCTTTGCAATTGACCATGTATGATCATGTATGATCATGTATGCATGTTTGGCTTTGATATGCTTTGATCATCTTTGATCCTTGTCGGTCCTTTTTGATCCTTTTCGCCATTAACCTCAGATGGTGACAGCAAGGCGCTGCTGAGGTAAGAGAGAAACGACGCTCGCATTTCGCAAAGCTGAAGATTTGCTGGACCAATTGAAGATGCCATTTTGGCATCCAGGCAGGGAACATGCAAGGTGCAAGGGATCGTTGACTGTCAACTGTTTGTTAGGTCGTTGGAGCGTTCGGAATTTCCAGGTATTCAGAAACATGACTCACATGACACATATTTTGTTTTTCATCATTTTTTGATTGCAGGACGTGTGGTGCGAACAACGCAGTTCGACGCATTCATTTGCGCTGTCATCATGCTGAATACTTTAGTGACTCTTTGTTTCCAAGAGGGGCGGCGCTGGTCCCGATTGTTTTCTGGCCACGATATCCAGGCATCCATTACTGCTTACGCATGTAGTGCATTTGCGTGTGCCCAAGGATGGCGTTTGAATCACAGTACCTGGGACTTCAGCGAGGATACGACCTTGGTTTCGAAGGCTTTACATTACCAGCGAGCTGCTTGGCTGCTCCGAGAGATGCATCAAGAATGATCAGAATCTGAACTCATCTGAGTCAAAATTATGAAAAAAACCAAAGGCAAGCGGATATTGTCTGATCGATTGTGATAGGTGCTGATAGAAACATGGGATGAGGAGCTGCGCGGCTTCAGGTGAGGAATGGCCATATGCTGACCTGGGCTTTTATATGGTTGCCAGACCCTCAGGCATTTCCTTGCCCTTTTCCCAAAAAGTGCGATGCAATACGTCAAGTCTGAGCTAAAACGAGGTGAACAATGATAAACACATTCAGCATGCATACCTGATGTGCTGCCAGCCAAGCCAAGGACTATGTTTTTGGGGTCATTTACCTCATCGAGATTTGCATCAAGATCTGTGGTCTCAAATGCAGTTTCTTCAAGGACAGGCTAGCAAAGGCATGTTGATCCACGCAGCTACCATGGGGAGGAAGACCCAAAAAAGCCGTCCGTTCAATCCGTTCCGGCAGATCAGGAGTTTTCAGAGCCATTTAAAGAGTTCTGCATTTGGAAGGACCCCTGGAATTATTTTGATAGCTCCTTGGTACTCTTCTGGATTATCGAGAAGGCCCTGAGCGCCTACGCAGTTTTGGACCAAGGTCTGTTAAGATGCTTGGCACAACTTCAACAATTTAAGGGGCGTTGTGGGTATATCATGGTCTAGCACGAAAAGGCACCGCACACTCTCCGACTTTCTTTCTTATATCTACATCTAAATACTTAGGCCTATGCCAAAAGATCCGGCTTCCTTGAAATGCACCTTTCTGTCTAGCATGTGAAAACTACTCATGGCACAAAAAAAACACATGGGATTTGACTGAGACAAGTAGGATAAGTAGGGCCAGACACAAAAGAATGCCTGCACCCAGAATTCAAGTCGCTAGCTGTTTCTCTATGTTCCCTTCGAACCACAGAGTGTTTTAGGAGAGCATTGATTAAACCCACCTCAGGCTGAAAGCCGCAACGCTTTACCCTGCCGCCAAGGAGTGCTGCGAATGGGAAGGGTGCTTCGGCTTTTGAGGCTTGTCAAGACAATACAGGGCTTTGATGCATTGTGCCTTGGCTGAAACTAAGCTCTGGAGCCCTCTCCAGACCGCGGTTTTGCACCCAGGTATGCACTACTATGTTAACACATTCTAATTATTTGAAGACTCCTGACCTTTTGAGTCACTGATTTCCGAAATGCCTCGAGCACTTGTGGCACCTGAGAGTCTGAGAGGGACAGTTTTCTTTTTTCTTTAATGTTGGAGATAGCGCGTCAGCCGCGTCCATGAGATGCTAATTTGTCTAGTTTCTTGTGGCACTGAGGTACATCATGACAACGGCCATGCAGGGCAGCGTCACGGTTCTTTTCTGGTCTTTTGTGCCACTTGGATCCACTTGGCAGCATCATCAGCATATCATCGGCATCCGACGTTTTGAATCTCACCCAATGACTGGGGGCAGATCTGACCAAGGCTGCTGATGGTGGTGCAGACCTTGATCGCTTTCACATTGAACCAGGCTCTGGACAGCTACTTCAGGGACAAGACCAAACCTGTTCTTCAGCTGATTGGGTCAACCGGGTTTCAACCGACGGTCAACCATTGGGCCTGGATATATGATTGATATGTGATGATATGTGTGTAGGATTGTGCGGCCATTTGCATGGGCCAAAAGGGGAGAGGGTCCATCACCAGCTGAGCTAATCCATTAGCAGCTGGGCTGATACCTGTATTGTTTTGGGTGTTTTGAGCAGCCTATGGGCAAGCAATATCAGGATTATCAGGCAATTTACATCAATGCACTGTATTATTGGGAAAATATTAGCAAAACACAACAAGCAAAATGCTTCCACCATGCTGCACTCTTTGAGGTTCATCAACAACATCAAGTCTTCGAGTATTTTGGCACGGCCGGCAGGGCAATGTTTACCATGTTCGAACTCACCCTCGCGAAACTTGGTAGATTTGAGATCCAATGATTGTACCATGGTGAAGCACCCTTAGGACCATATAATTTATAATATATAGTACCTCACAGGACTTGAACGCTCTTGCTATTCATCACATGCTGTGCTTGACTCTGTCTCATTTCGGAGTGAGAAGGTCTTGCAAGACTTTATCCGAGGAATTGGCCGACAGCTGCTCGAATTCTTCAAGAAAATGTAACTGCCACTTGTCAACCAATTCGATATTGATCATTTAAACTTAATTTATATTATTAGTGTTTTTTTCAATGCATTTTTTCAACTCATTTGATGCGATTGGCATCGACTGGCGGGCTTGACTGACATGAATCGCTTTGCTGAAGGAGTACTATGCCATCTTTTCCGTAGCCTACAAGCTGATCATCGGCTTCGCTGCAGTTGGAATTATCAACGCCGTGTTTATGCAAGAAACCTTCAAGGTCGCAGCATCGGATGACAAGCTCATGATGCGACAGAAGGCTCGGGGCCCCAGGCTATACTAGGCATAGCCAGCATTGCTCTGTACCTTCGTAGAGTTACATGCTGTCCTTTGCGCCAGGAGAGGGACCGAATGCTGCACACGAAGAAGATGCGGACTCTCTTTGCAGCAGCGGATGAATCCGGGGATGGAGTCCTCGAAGCTTGGACGGAAGGTGAAACAAGATAGACATGGAGAGGAAATGCACGTGTGTTCCAAAGATGTGCCAAAATGCATCAAAATGCACAAAATGCATCAACATGCATCAAAATGCATCAAACATCAACCAAGATCTCCCAGAGACGCGATATCGAGAGAGAAATTCACGAAGATCATCAAGCAAATCTCTGAGTGCTGCTCATGTTGCTAAGATGTGCTCAGGATCAGGATGAGTTCAGGGAGATCATGACCAGCCCAGATATCAGGCCACTCCCATTTTGCTTTCCGTTTTGCCTTTGGACAGCATAAGCATCAGAAATCAGGATAAATCAGGACTGTCTCATACTTTCTATTCGAACTCTGACTTTGCACAGGATGTGGCTGGCTGCACAAGAGCTTCCAATTCGAGACCCCGATGTTCTCTGGAAGCTCTTGGATGATGGAGATGCCGAACTAACGGCTGACTCTTGATGTTCAATCTTGTTCCATGGATACATGGATATGTTTGCATGAGATGGCTTGTTCTCGAGTGTTTGGCATCTTGCATGGATGTTGTAGACACAATATGCAGGATATGCAGGTAGTATCATGAGGAATCCGGATCCTAAAGATCCTAAAGATCCCACTCTTCCCACTCTTCTCACTCTCAGGATGAACTGGTTCATGGCGTCGAACGGCTCAAGGGTACTGCCAAAGGCATAGACCTTGCAGCCTTCATCATGGAACACCGCACCCTGGTGACACTGGGCACATGGTGCATCAGGAATATCAGGATGTCCAGGTGAGAGTCCACACTTTCACGATTTATTGGCTTAGTGGAGTGCACGAATGTGCACGATGTAAGGAGGTGCACAGGAAGATGCTCCCAAGGTCGTAAGCTCATGGCAGTTGAAACATGTGTATATATATAAAATAATAATAATATATAATGATAATAATATTAATAATAATAACAATAGCAATAACAAAAATAATCATAATAGCAATAATAATATAATCTATATATTTCTTAATGCAAGGGATAAGGTGCTGAACATTAGACAAAGTCCAAACAACCCCCACTATGGTCACACGAGTGACGCTGTTGTTCTTTACCTCTTGGTTTTGATGTCCATCAAGACAAGCGAATTCGCAGCAGATAGGATATCTTCAGTCATGCGGGCCGACCCCCCACACACACACAAGTCACACACACAAATATGTATATATATATACACATTGTGGCCGCTGTGCGGGTATCACATTTTTACCCGCAGACGAACATATACATACACATACACACACAAGTACATATACTGGCGCATACATAGATACATACATAGATACATAGATACATAGATACATAGATACATAGATACATAGATACATACATACATACATACATACATACATACATACATACACATATATATATATATATATGTATGTATACATGCATATATACATACATACACACACACATATATATATATATATATATGTATGTATACATGCATATATACATATGAAAGTATATGTGTTTTAAAGCACTGACATCATGTTTTGAAAGTATATGGCTTAACCATACTAACGTCAAACTTGCTGTTCCTCAGGACAGGGAAGCTGGGTGGATACTCCAACATCATCCAACATCTCCAATGTGAAAACCTTTTTGAAAATAGGACAGATTGGAGCCATCAAATCAGGACGCTTCCCGGGGAATGCCCCCCGAGGTACATTTCAGCAGAAAATTTGCGAGAAACTTGGGATTGAGGAGGAAAACGGTGATGATGACGATGACTGAATGTACAGCCTGTGCTGTCTAAAGGCGCCACATCCAGTTACCCCACATATGCATCAGAAGAGTCAGAAGAGGGTTGCAGAGATGCATTGCTGGTCTAGTGGGATTAGTGGGTCTACTGGGTCTAGCGGGTCTAGTGGGTCTAGTGGGTCTAGTGGGTCTAGTGGGTCTAGTGAGTCTAGTGCTTGAATTCGGACTGGTTTGACTGCCCCTTTGCCAGGCACACAGTGACAACTTTGATGAGCACTTGTGGCATGACATGCCGTGCTGCAGCGATGAGAAAACCATGCCCCGTCTTGCCCTGTCCTCGATGCCCTCACATTCTTGAACTATTTTGCACATGTTTGAACCGACCTTGTGCGATGAGACTCGATGAGTTGTGAGCAAAGAAGGGCCAAATATCTTGAAGTTTTTTGAGTGTCCTGGGTTACGTAGGCACCGATCGCTCAGCCATGATTACTTGAGATGGACTGCCGCAGCCATTGAATTCAAGCACGGCAGACCTGGAGGAGACTCAGAGGGCCCAGGCGGAACAGGCAGGAGTTGTAGGTAATTAAATGTGCAACATTTGCGTGCTGAATCTGAAGCTTGCATCATGCCATGCAGATTGAACGCTTAATCGTTCGATCATGTTTAGACATTTGTTCAGGTAACCTAGCAATGGATATCACATGCTCCTTGGCAGCTCTTGGATCTGTGTCCGACGGTACTTGATAAAGGACTTCTGGCAATAGCTGCTACAGTAAGGCTGGCTACGTTCTACATTGCAAGCCGAGCGTTCTTTGGTGATCAAGGCATTGCTTGATGCATGCTGGAGTTCTGACTGCCTGTGGGAAGATGTTGACATCAGATTTTCCCATCCTTCTGTTTCTATGCCTGCAGAATGCGAAGCAAGGCGTTGGAGGAGCATCATGATCAAATACTTGAGGAAGTCACTCAAAAGTGGCAGGCGCGGCAGGAGAGCAACTCCATGATGTTTCAACTGGGACCACATGCAAGACTATGGAATTTTCATACATGGGTTCCCTATGCAAAAAAAAATCCCCACATTTCCATGAGCTTCACTCTTCCTGTTTGTCCCTTCCTCTTTTTCTCGTCCTGCTGGAAACCGTCACATTTCATCGAGCAGATCTTTGAATCTCTCAATCGATCCAGAGCTGATCCAGAGCCCAACCGACACGCGGCTCGGCTCAGGCTGCGCTCTGCAGGAATGGGATCCAGCCCCTCCCTGGGCAGGTTGAGCCGCAGAGCCCGCAGAGCAGCAGCCTCAACTGATGTGGCCTCACAGAGACAAAGCTTTGCAAGTTGCAATCCATTCAACTTAGGCGGGTGCAGCTCAGGCGAGTTTGAGGGCTTTGGTAAGGAGGAACATGCTCAGCCGATGATTTCCTTGTTGTGAAGCTACATCTCTACCTTGCCTGGCTTTGCATCATACGCTGCCAAACAAGCGAAGGAATGTGATTTAGATGGGCTTCGGGCTGCTGGTGTTGGCAATGACGATCCGCACCTGACAAGGATTGCTGGCTGAAGACATTTTCCATCATTTTCCCATGTTTTCACATCATTGATGTCAAAGTCATTGGCGATGCCACACTGGGCCACACTACATTTTGCTCATTCTTTACATCTCTTTGCCATCACGGTGTGCCCCCAGTCAGAAACCTGAGAGAACAGGACCATCTCCGGAGCCACCCAAGCAGAGAGCAATACCCTCCCAACCGAACCTCGACGGGCAAGAAATGGCCAAGGTGATGACACGATATGATTCAGATGACAAAAGCATACATTAAAATAGAAGAAATAGGAAGTGGTGCCACCTGATGACCTTCGGACATCTTAAAATCTGAGGACTCCAAAGGCACAAGCAGCCAGCTACTTCCAAAGGCTGCAACCAATGCAACCATGTCGAGCAGACGGCAATCTGTGCTCCTCACAGCGATCAACAGAGGCAGGGGAGGGATGGGGCCTGACAGCCTGCTGTCCACATCTTTCCACTTGGATCCGAGTGGATCCAGTGCAGGAGGAAGAGCCAGCGAAAAGCTGACAGAGGCCTTGAACCGACCAATCTGGCACCCAGGAGAGGGAAATTGAGAAACAGAGCTGGAAATTATTAATCACATTATATCACATTTAATCACCCAACACAGTTTGGCTAAACATAGCTAAACTATGCTAGACTGTTTATTGATGTTTACTGCAATTCTGTCATCACCTTTGATTCAAGGTACTTTTGGCCAGACCAAGGTGAAGTGATTATATACATAACTTGCTGCTGATAGCCGCACTGTCTTGAGGACACTTCACGGGAACTACGCAGTTTGACGTATTCTTTTGCATTGTCATTCTTTTGAACACCATTTTGAGCCTTGCTGCAAGTCTAGTCAGTTTAGTCACCACTGACTGAGAGAGATTAGATGAACCGCGCCGCGGGATTTCCTGAGCCAAGTCACTCAGAGGATGGGATTTGAGCTGCAGTACGACGGCCTTCAAAGAGGGTTTGACTTGACCTACCCTCATTTCGATGCACCTGCCAGCCTCTTGCTGCAAACTATGGCTAATTCAGTGTGGGACATGTGGGAGTGTTGTCAAGATACGGCACGGAGGTGTTTTTTTTTTTTAACAAGGCGGATATTGCCACACATTTGCCACAGCTTCGGTTTACGCCCAGGAGAGCTGTGGCCTCATGCAGAGACCATCTTTTTGGTGCTGGCAGCTACCTTAGATGATTGAGATGCCGAGAAATCCGAGAACCTCTAAGAATGAGAGGGTTGCCTCATTTTTCCTGATTTATCTGATTTTGGTGTGTGTTCGTGCATATGTGTGGATGGCATGTTGTGATTCAGGACTGGATCTTTGGTGTCGTTTATGTCATTGAAATTCTGGTGAGAATCGCCGGCACAAAATGGGCATTCTTTTGCGACCTTTCAAATTTGTTTGACGCTTCTCTGGTGTTGCTTTGGCTGTGCGAGCTCACCCTGAGCCACTATTTATATGTAGATGCGGCCCTCATCAGAAGCTCGGTTACAGTTGAAGGCTTCACAACCATGGCATCCCAGTATCATGTCCTGTGTGTTTCAACTCCATGCCCTGACCATCCCTGACCAACTCACTTACATTTCAGGGGAGTATTTCCTCCAAAGAGGGCGAACCTTTAGGTGTTCTCTGATAGCTGGAGAAATGAAAGGCTTCCTTGCAGGACTGAACTCCTTTTCTTGCTGGTGCTTAAAGGCTTGGCCTGAGATTTGCCCTGCACCGCAAGGCGACAGTTGGACCATGTTGGACCCTACAAGCATGGTTTGGATACATTCACGGACAGGTCAGGCGTCAAGCTATTTTGGCATTGAATATCATTGAAGATCCCATCAAGTGAGTGTATAGTGAGTGTTAAGACAAGACATCTTCATACATCTTCAACATATGTTGATATGGGGGCCGTGCTAAAACCCACAACTGTTTTTAATTCTACGAGCGCACCATTCTTTTCAAATTCCGCATATCGCTTCAGTCGCGAAAGGTCGCGAGTGCCCGGCGACATGTTTTGCGAAAGCTGCATGCATACTGTTCGTCTAGGTTTCTACTCAGACGAAAACCAAAACCAAATTTACTGTAGATTTCCAACATCTTCTGAGCCAGGGTGGCAGAGAAATCGCCAATCGCGCACCGCATATGAAACAGACCCCAATAATCTCTCCACTGCGTTTCTCCAACGACCATTCACCGAGGGGGGCTGCGCAGTAGCTTCGACCTTGTTCACTGTTCCATTGACCCTACGATCTCCCAGAGCGCAAGTTAAGGAACTCTGAGGCTTGCAAGAGTCCTTCGGCTGTTGAGACTTATAAGGACGATTCATGGATTTGATGCCCTGCACCTCGACAAAGTATGGATGCTAATTGCAATGCTGATGTCATAGCTGGCAATCTTCGTCTGACTTCATCCCGTTTTGCATGTTTTTGCGCAGTGAAGCTGCAGGTATATCATGACAACTGCTATGTCTGGAAGCTTGGTGGTGCTGTTCTGGTCGTTTGTGCAGCTCAGCTTGGAGTGAGTAGAGTCTCGAGCGCTATGTTGGGCTGAGACTCCTGCAGTGAGATTCTTAGTGCCATAGTCTCAAAATGCACCATGAATCTCAACATCCCAGGCTCCTACTCGTGGTTCAAACTACAATCGCTCTGTCGCTAACCCAAATTCTAGCCGGCTTCTTCAAGAATACGGACGTGCCTGCGCCTTGCCTCACCATTCATGCTTTACGCGGCATCACTGGGCTGAGTGTCAATACACAGCACCCTTCCTTTTTAGTAAGCTTGCTGTATCTTCCTGTCATTTTTAATGCAGGGACCTGGTGCCCTTCCAGTGCAAAATGGTAAAGCCAACCTTGCCCACACCTTTGCCCTTGCGCTTGCCTCATGTGCCCGTCACGGTTTTGCAGGCCCAATAGAGCATTGTTCTTGAATTTTAGATAATGCATGACTATTTATTAAGGACACTAGAGGGACACGCCCCTGATTCATGGTATATATTTTGTCGGTGCTTCGGTTACATAAAACAAGGGGCCCATTCCAATCTGAACACATTTATTTTCTGTTGGAGTATTAGGCACACCCACACACAAAGGACGTTTCCAACATGTAAACGTGAACATTGGAAAAACATGTGCAAAATTGGGGTCATCTTTGATGGGTCGAGATTTCCTTTCCACATTGTGAAAGTTGGATGGTTCAGACAGCTTTTCCCGCACAGAATGGTGAAACGGATTGATGGATGCCTGGGCCCTGGCTCTTGGAGCTTTCAGACACCTTTGTGGGGGACCTTCTGACTTGTAGAATAAACAACAATTTTTCCCTCCTGTCGCTAAAGATGCTTAAAGCCAATAATAAACACACATGACAGCAACAACACAACTGAAAGAACAGAAACACATGGACACAAAAAATATATGAAATAAACGCAAAAATCACCTGGCTACTAGGGAGCAGAAAGCAACATTATCTAATAAGTAAAAGGCAACATCACATTGACTACATAAACAAAAAATTGGCATCAGCCTCCATTTTTTTTGTATCTTGGTCGGCTGCACCTGGACATAATCCAACCAAGGACCAAGGAGGATCATTTTTGCGCAGATTGTATTTTTATGGGCACAGTAGCGGTTCCCTTGTTTTATCACCCCAATGGAATCCACAGTTTTCCTTCGACATCTATGATTTATGGCATCAAATGAGGTAGCCCAGAGACTTGAAGTCTTTGAGTACTTCGGCACAGCTTCCAGATCTATGTTTACTATGTTTGAGCTTACTCTAGCGATGCTTGGCAGCATGCATTTGTAGGCATGTGACGGCATGCGATTTTAAGTGTATTTGGCCAATCACAGTAACTCCGTACTGGCCTGGTGGTGCACTGGTCACATTTGGTCACACATGTCACACTTGCAGGAATTGGACGATTGTGGGCCGCAGCCTCTCAGAGAATGTTTCTAAAGCTCGGCATAAAGTTATTCGCACGCTCGCCTGTCACACGCTATAGGTGCAGATATGTAACTGTCATCTCAGGAATACTTCGCCATTTTCAATGTCGGGTACAAGCTGGTGATTGGCTTTGCAGCTGTTGGAATCATCAACGCGGTGTTTATTCAAGAGACCTTCAAAGTGGCTTCATCAGATGACACTGTCATGATGCGCCAGAAGGCACTTTTGGATGCTTTTGGGGCATTGAATAGGAACACGATCCGATTTCCAGGCGCACTGGTCATTGGGCCATGGCCAGTTGATCTGCCAGGAGAGAGACCGTCGCCTGCACACGAAGAAGATGAAGACCCTATTTGAGGCAGCAGATGAGTCGGGCGACGGCGTCATCGCCCCCTGGCAGGAAAAAACACGTGGGCTCATCCCGTCTCGGAGCTGCAGACTCCACCAGTCCACATCATCCGATCAGTGTGATTGCAAAATATTGCAAATGTATGCAAATGTATGCAAATGTATTGTGACGAGCATGTGGGTCCGCATGCACAAACTCAAGACCGAACGTATGTCGCATGTGTCCATCACACTATCGTACAAATTCAACAGAGTTGTCAGATCTGTGAGTCACATGCAAAGGAAGCGCGCTACTTGCAACAAAAATGCAAGTTCAAAAAACTCTCTGGCTTTCGCGGTGTCCCGAATCCTTCATGTTTTTCGCACCTTCTTAGCTTCAGATTGACCGATTGACCTGTATGTTGATATATTGTCCCATGCCGAATCTGCTGTGCACATGTTCGTGATCACTTGATATCTCTTGGATCATTTATGTGAATCCAGCACAAGTATATAATCGGAAGGGACGAAAAAGAATCAGTTCTCAGAGCACACGGGGAACAATGGGAACATGAAGCTTGCGAGAGAGATTCAAACAAAATACAAAACATATTAAAGTGCTACGGTCCCATGATTAGCATATATTACAGTAGCATATTTAGCATATTTTGTGCAACGCATCAGTGCACAGTAATTCCTGAGTGGAAATGCGGCTTCATGTGCCGCAGGTCCAAATGTAGTGTGAAGACAGGAATCCAGCGCTGAGCGCCGTGCGAGATGGTATCTCAATACCACTTGTGCTGCTAGGACCCAGTATATACACCGATGTAAAATGCAATGGGGACTGACATGTCATGCACCACATAGGTTGGTTTAGTTTAGTTCAGTTACAGGTCCTACAAATCTGTTACCGGAATGAGGGAGTGATGCTAAACGCGGATTTGAACCATAGGCATTGACATGTATGGAAGCACCAACTCTGTGACTGCGGTCTCTTTGAGCGTGCTTATGGTGCACTGTGTGCGCCGTGCATGTTTTGATCAGCCAGTTCGATGGAGTGAGTCTTACGTGATGTGCTGTGATGCAGTGAGATTCTCAGGATACGGATCGTGGAGGGAATTTCTGACAAGCGGCACATACTTGCGCACACACACAACATGTGTATAATATGATTATGCACTTGTACATGCATAGGTGTTCGCAAAGGTGCCAAGTCAGCAGTCGGAGAGTCCAATCGGACACCAACCAAGATTGACCTTTGTGTCCGAGGATATGGAAGAGTTCAGACGGATTTTTGATCTGCCAGAGATTCGGACCCTGCAGTGCAGCTTCCTTTTGCTGTCCATGCTTGGGCTTGTCTGCACGTTTTGCTTCGCAATGCAGGTTTCCAGTCTTGCAGACTTGCATTTGCGCCACGGAATGTACATATGACAATATATAACATAATATAATATATAATATAAATACACGTACAAATATCAATATAAGCATAAATATAAATAAACAAATAAAGTAATAGTAATATATAGGCGATAAATATTTTCAATAAATGCACGAATGAATAAATAAATAAATAAATGTACACACACACACACACATATATATATATATACATATACATAATGTGTGTGTGTGTGTGCGCGCTAGGCCCCCCAAAACCCTACCTTTTGCCACCTTGTAGCCAGTAACTTGCATTTAAAACATGCTGCATTCCTTAAATAAGAAAGAAAAAACATGGTGCCGGGCATCTCCGAGGCTCGCGACTGTCATCACTTTTCAACAGTTTTATGCGGGGGCATCATCATAATCATAATCATCATAATGACCATCATCATCACCATCATCACCATCAATTCCATCTTCTTGATCGTCCTGGAGGTGGCAGCAGATTGGAGCGCGTTTTTTTTTTCAAGCGTAGCATGACATATGTGTGGAAGTGGCAGAGAACCTACAGTAGCGTGGAACGACGTATGTGTGGAAGCGCAAGAGAACCTAGAGTAGCATAGCATGGCGCGTGTGTGGAAGTGCAAGAGAACCTACAGTAGCGTAGATTGGCGAAGGTGTGGAAGCGCAAGAGAACCTAGAGTAGCATAGCATGGCGTGTGTGTGGAAGTGCAAGAGAACCTACAGTAGCGTAGATTGGCGAAGGTGTGGAAGCGCAAGAGAACCTACAGTAGAGTAGCACATGAATGAAGTGCAAGAGAGTGTACAGTCCTGCAGCATCACGTATGTGTGGACGTGCCAATCACCAAAAACATGTGTTAAAGGAACATGCTGCTTACATGTTACAATCTGCCTTGAAGAGAAGAGATTCCCTAAAAAAGAAATAATGTTCTTGCAAGAAAACTATAATTTGTGGACAGGTGCAGTACATCCTTTAATGAGGCTCAACCTTCCTCATTTTTCTTGTATTTTTTTGTTGAAAGATTCCACTTCTTCAAAATAATTGCCATGAAGACAAGGTCTTCCCTCAAGTAAGAAGCAGTATTCTTGCAGAAACATACCATATGTGGAAAGATGAAGTTCAGCCTCCCTCGCGTCCCTCCCATTTTTCTGTATGCCATTTGTCTTTAAGGAACAACTTCACTTCTTCAAAACAATGTTGCGTGTTTAGTTTTGCTCAGATGTTTCATTCATATGGAAGGGCATATTGCACACATACAACGATGACCTGTCTCTTTCAACAAATACTACATACACCGAAGGGTTCTACTTCATAGTAATGCTTTTCTTATATTATTGCATGGTTTTCAATCAAATAGTTCACTCCCTTGTGAAGGAACCTTTACACATACTTGCACGAAGACTTTCTTTGAGGAATGCAATAATCATCGGAATACTACACCTACACCCTCTATTTTTCCAGAAATGTGTTACTATTCTTCAGGAAATATTGCAAAAAGTGATGCTATACCGTACGTTTCCACACTTCAGAATGCAGAGTACTGCATCCATTCAGGGATTTTTTGAAACTCAAACTTTATCGAAATACTACCTGCATCTGTCGAGGCATTCTATGCCAAAGCAATGTTGCATTTTCTTGAAGGAATGCCCCACCATGTTTAAGGAATGCATCACTCTTTTCAATGGACCATTACAAAAAAGTAATGCTACGCTACAACTCGTTTCTAAATCTACCACTTTTTTTTTTGAAAGAATACTGCGTAGACTAAGAGAGCTTTCTTATCAAAGTAATTTTGTGCTCTTTCAAGTCACTTTTCTTCACAAGGGGCACTGTTATATAATCTCGCACAGGTAGCATTTGTGAGGTTTCTGTTTAAACAAAGATGGATCACATTTTTTCGTTTCAAGTATGCATTATCACTATCAAAATGAGTGCATACTGACTTTAGAAAGCATAATGTAGCCGTACTTGTGCCACATGTGCAGCATTTTCTTTCAATCATCCGCTTGTTTTCCAACAAATAGAGTGTTACTTAGAGAAAAACATGCATGTTCTTCAAAGTAATGGCTAAACTTTTGAAGATACAGTAGTCTTATTTTCTTTGAAGACATACTGCATTTGATTGAAAGATGCCTTGTATGTTGCAGGGACTTTTTGTGCAACGTGTTTCTTCCTTCCAGAAGTATTGTGCCACGTACGTTATGAAATGGGTTTGTGCTCATGTTTTGAATTAAACAATGCATACTTACATGTTGGAAACATATTTTCAAGAAACGTGACTTTCTGCAAAGGAATGCTACCTATTGCAAGGAATACTCTTTTTGCTGAAGGAGTGCCACACCCTTTGAATGAAAGTGTTTGTTTGTAAAGCCTGCTCTTGTCAAGTAGAATTGTTTCTTCAAGAGGAAGATGCATGTTTGATCGTTTTTTGTAGTCATTTACAGTGTTCTCACTGCCTTTTGCAGGTTTGGGGAAAAGAGCGAAAGTTGAGACTTTTTCATGTCGGTTGAATCACTCGTCCCTACTGAAGGGAAAAGTTGCAGAGAGGTGGAGGCACTAGGAGGTACATAAATTATACTTAAGACATCTTAAGACATAGTTTGGAAGGGGTAAGAACTAATAGGACCTCCTAAGACCTCTTAATGCCAGAACCTTCATATCTCACAAGTTTGTCTACATCTATGGTACTCCGAAGTATATGTGTATATATGTATATTGAATAGATACATACATACAATTACATACATAAATATTATACATATATGTATATGTATAAAATTTACATACATACTGTATATATGTATATGTGGTACATACCCCTCTTGAAACTACTGCTAAAATTTCTTCAAAATAGGCTTCGACATTATTCCCCAACATATTGCAAAAAATACCGTAAATACCAGTAAATGTAGTCAAAAGGTAGTTTTTTTTTTTTGGGGGGGGTACCATGTATATATATATATATGTATGTATATATATATACACAGACCGTACATTTCAAGCTTGCATTTGCATGCATTTGTCACCTTCACAGATCTGCACAGTTGCACAAGTGTCAGGACTTGGCTTGCAGCGCAAGATCTGCAAGTCACAGATCCGGATGTGTTGTTTAAGCTCTTGGATGACGGGGATAAGCAATTGACAGCTGAAGCTCTTTCGCAGGGCCATGTAGTGCCATTGTGAGATTTGTGAGTGTCTTGTGCTTCCTTGTGCTTCGGAAAGTGGTGAGGTGACAGCTCCCATGCCAGCTGCTTGTCACTCAGCTTGCAGCTCAGGAAGAGTTGGTTCGGGGAGTGGATCGGCTGAAGGGAAACGCCAAGAGTGTCGACCTGGAAGCCTTCATCATGGAGCAACGTTCCTTCGTTGCATCACGTCGCATCACTGCAACAGCATGAGCAATTTGGATCAATTTGGTGAATTTAGATTGATTTAGTCTTTAATGTTCTTTAATCTTGATGGGCTTCCCACGTTTCGAAGTGTCACGCACAAACATTGGGGCACCGGAAGGGCAACAGGGTCTTGGAGATTCTTGGAGTCTTGCAACGGGCCAAGGTGCTTTTGTATCGCAAGTCTGTGCAGGACTTGGTCTTCCGGCTGTCTCACGCATTTCTTTAGTCGGCCAGAATTGATCTCTCTGGCGAGTGCAGAGCCACAAGGCGAGTATGGCGAGTGCTCACTGCACCATTTCCACTGCATGGGCGTTTCGACCATGCTCAGCCCTTTTAAAGGATTTTTTCGGTGCTTGACAAGCTGATCGCAGCACACTGAGTTTCGACTCAATAGGAGTGTTGGGTCCTGTGGCACAACCTTGAGATGACAGTCAAATGAAAGATGTTGAAGATGTCAAGAATGCTGCTTGATCCGAAGAATGATCAGCTTGCCAAAAAAGCACTGGACACTTTTAAAGAGGTCAGGAAGGCCAGGCCCAAATCCTGCAAGTGCTTCCAAGAAGTGCTTGCACTTGCTCGTATGCATCCGAATTTGCGGTATTTTCAGCTGTGTAGCCATTGCCTTCAGTGGTTGATGAAGTAAACAAGTGGTAGCATGTAGAATGTAGCGCAATGTAGTGAAAAGCATCAGGCTTGTTGTCATCTAGTATTGATGAGTTGTCTCTTGGCACGAAGTACACAACTGCTACTATGGCACACTTGCCTGCATAGATCTACAAAAGTATTCTGCGACTTCAGTAGGCAGGTATGGCTGGGTGGTGAATGGGAGGAAGAGTCAGGAGTTCTTGCTTGTTGTTGGAGACAGCTGTGGAGGTCTTGAACGTCAAGCTAAAATGGCATCGAATATGCTGGCATTCTTTCAATCAGCTGCACAACCCTTTGGTTCTAGCAAAACTGTTTGGTTGACTGCTTCTCTAAAGCTTGTTGAAGTGGCTTGGAGTTCGAGAGAGGGTGCAGCAAGTTGGTGGGCTTGATGCGACGTTTGCAGCTTGAGTTGATGAGGGGAACGGGGCAGATTCTGTCCCAATTGAAGTGTGAATCTAAAATCACAACCACTGCAAGAATTAAGATAGCCACCGCCAAAAGGGGGCAAAGCAGATTATCAAATCAACCAAATCAGCAGCAGCATACATCATTTCATCACATGCACTCTAATATGTTCTATTGACTCTATTAGACTGCTTCAAGCGCCAATGCGCACTGCCAGCACTGCATGTTGGCCAGCCTCCGACGAAGAATTGCTGGTCCCAAAGGATGACTGCTCTGATGACCTGTCCTTCGACCGATCTAATCTAAGCCTGACACATCTCTAGACGACTCTGGAGGGACCCTGGACCTAGCTGTGTGGCACCAACTCACCTAATTCACCTAGGCTCCGGGTTGCTTTCTGATTGGTCCTCCATGTCTCTCCTCACCTTTTCAACCCTTTTCATATACTGTATCATTTGTAATTAGTCGCACATGTTGCACTTTGCTGCGGCTGAGGCTTCAAACCAAGATGTATGAGTGGTTGCCTGATTGGTTTAGGACAGGGGATAGCTTCTTTGGCGTCGACAAGGCAGTGAAAATCAGGCTTAACGATGAAAAGCAGAAGGGGCAAGGCGTCGATGCAAAACTGAAGCAGTTGCAGGACAGCTGACAACGGGCATTCACCTCCAATCACCACCACTCAGAATGTTGACCAAACATGTGCAACACTGTGCAGCAATGGTCTATGATTTTTGCAAAACTTGACGGGAATGTCCTGGGTGGGTCGGGGGGTCGCATGTACACGCGAATTAAAAATCGCATGTACACGCGAACGACTTTGGGGAGAAAATCGCAGGCAAGATCGCAACTACATGCGAATAGGCAATGTCTCTTTTTTCCTTGCAAAAACCAATGAAAATAGAGACTTGTGGTATATGTGACGTTTCAATCTGCAACCATGCGTGGAAGTTGGTGGAAGCAGGCTATTTGTGCGGCCAAGATCGCAACTACACGCGAATAGGAAACGTCTTTAATGTAAGTTATCTCTCTATCTATGTATCTATCTATCTATCTATCTGGCTAGCTAGCTATCTATCTCTCCATCTATCTCTCTATCTATCTATCATCTATCCCTCTATCTATCTATCTGTCTATCTATCTGTCTATCTATCTGTCTATCTATCTATCTATCTATCTATCAGTTGAATGGAGACAATGGTTTAGTGGAACGCGGGGGGGGTAAAGTTGAAATAAAGAAGTAGAATGGAGACAATGGTTTGGTGGAACGCAGGGGGGGGAAGTTTAAATAAAAAAGTAGAATGGAGACAATGGTTTAGTGGAATGCAGGGGGGGTAAAGTTTAAATAAAGAAGTAGAATGGAGACAATGGTTTAGTGGAATGCAGGGGGGG
>Ga0126342_10007262_pt1 | contig 19770 bp, 15 predicted proteins | sample Cyp1metagenome_FD_92528 | JGI IMG/M metagenome (GOLD analysis project Ga0126342, IMG submission 92528) | Coral microbial communities from Lord Howe Island, Old Settlement Bay, Australia - Cyphastrea 1 metagenome | ecosystem: Host-associated > Invertebrates > Cnidaria > Coral ... | reverse complement strand
TGTAATGTATTGTAATGTATTGTAATGTATTGTAATGTATTGTAATGTATTGTAATGTATTGTAATGTATTGTAATGTAATGTAATGTATGGTAATGTATGTATGTATGTATGTATGTATATATATATATATATGTTATAACTGGTTGGTGGTTTGGAACATTTTTTATTTTTCCATATATTGGGAATAATCATCCCAACTGACGAGCTCATATTTTTCAAGATGGTGGAAACCACCAACCAGATTATAAGTATGAAAGGCAAACTGCTATGAATCCGTTAGTAACTATGATTCCCACATTCTCCCAAAACCAGTGATTAATCACTTATAACCCAGTGATAACTGAGCTTAACCCACTTTATAACACTAATATACTTAGACATACTTAGATTATATAACGAAAATTCCCATAACTAGAATATAACTAGACATAACTAGACTACAACTATCTATACTCCAACTGCTCCTTGGAAACGGCGTCATCATTTGCGTTGCAGCAACGGCCACGCCTCCGTCACGTCATCCGTCAGGCGCAAGAGGCTGTTGCCGGACGCCAAGACCTTGATGGGTCAGTCTTTCCACATGCAGTTCTTGGGCAACCCAGGTGGGGACGCCAGGGACGAAAAGTGGCTTTTTTGGGCCAAAATTCTGTGCCGAAACTGTGGCAAGTTACGGCAGTGTTTGATGAAGTTGATCTAAAATTGCCAGTTTGTCTCAAATTTGGATATTTGGGAAGTGTACAGCAAATGATAGATTCTGATGGACCGAAACATGATCTAAATAGTAAATAGATGCTTTTCCAGTCTGCCAGTTTGCTAAAGGCTAAGCTGCCGACAATTAAACATGGAGGTTTCTGGGTATCATGTGCCATGATGGGTCCTGTCTCATCCAGAGTTGCAGGATCTTACGTAGCCATTACGAGAAGGTTTCTCATTAGAAGATGCAAGTGCCACCTAAGTAGATACCATCTGGTTATGACTCACAGTTCGCCATGGAAAATCCACCCATTTTTAAGTTCGGTAAACCATCTATGGGCCATCTATACCATGGCGAACTGTTAAATAACCAGAGGGTATATGATGTATTGTATGGAGATGTATGGAGGGCAATGTCAGCCCCACTGAAACCATCTGTTTTTCTGCAAGGGTGGCAGCCGGGATCAGGGTGCTATCCGAAACTCGTGGATTCAGTCAGAACGTATGAGAGTTGAGCTCGGATGGGGGACGGGGTCTCCCAACCGCCGCAGTGGCATAGTCTTGTTGCAACTTGGAACCAACTACATCAGATATCCTACGTGACCGGGTTCAGTAGCACTTCAGTCAAGACCACTGAACTTTTTTGGGATCATTTTGAGCATTTGGGTGCCACAAAACGACTTGGTTTTTCGTTCATTCTGGGAGCCGCATCTCTCCCAGTTTCAATATTTGGATGACCTTTTTATGGGGGATGGTCCAGTTTTAGATTTTCGAACAATTTCTACTGGGCTAATTCGAGGTTTGGCAACTTCCTATGTTTGATCATTCTTGTTGATGGCATCCATTCTTTTGGTTTGGCCTTCCCATGTTCCACCTCAACCCAATGGTTTTGTATGTTTTTGAACATTCTTGATGTCAATTGGGTATGGGTCAATACCTATAGATACATTTTTAGTGGGATGAACATCCATTTACCAGATTTTTTTTGGGGTTCACTAGGTACCAGGGTTTTGACCCATCCCCAATTCCCTTCAGGCACTGGCAAGACGGTCGTGGCACGCATGGTGGGACAGCTCTTGGTGGAAATGGGCGTCATCAAGAAGGCTAAGCCCAGACTGATGTGGCCTTGAAAAAAATGGCTTGTTTCATATGAAGAGTATTTCCCAACATCATGATTCGATCAGATTTTTTTCAACGCCTGACAACTTAAAAAAAATAAAACCACTCAACAGCAATTTACACCCAATAAACACTGACCACATCTTTGTTTTTCTAAAGTCATCGCCTGTGGATCGGGAGACCACTGGGATGTGAAAAAATCCCATCCATGGACTGGTCGACATTTTTTCAGCACATCCTTGGAAGCTGCGGTTCCGAAAGCCAGGTCCGTAGGTCATTAAAATGGCTTCATGTTGAGCTTGAAATGGCGAACAAGAAAACATCTCCAGTGGTTCCTGTTTTTGTTTTTTTTCGGATCAAAGATCCGCCATGGTTTCAGCAGCTTTCCTCCGAACAAACGGTGGTTTCGCAGCCGCGCAGCCGCGCAGGTGGAGAGGAAAGAAGAGAAGGTCGGCTGGTTAGTTTGGAAGGGGACCTTGGTGAACCTGGTAAACCGGCTGGATTGATAGCGATTGATGGCTTAGTTAGGATTACAGGTACCCTCTGGTAAACGTTTACATAACTATGGAAAATCACCATTTTTAATGGGAAAATCCACTATAAATGGCCATTTTCAATATGTTTTTTGACAATCATCCTACTAGAATAGTGATAATTTACTATCTGCTATCTTGTTTGGGTGTTCTATATATGTCTTCATTTGATTTCACGTGAGTATAACGTTAATATAGAATGAGTGTACTATATATATATGAATATTATATCTAATCATAGTGATGTATGATATATCATATGATATGTATAAAACTGTACATACTGTATTATATACAAATACGAGATATCCATAGATATCCCCAGTGGCCCCCAAACGATTTGTCAGTTGGTTACCAAATAACTTAAGGAGTTATGGTGGATACATTACTATAGTCAGATGGGTTTTTACATAAACCAACCAACTTATAACGGGCCAGGGGGTCCACCAGGTCCCTGTAATCCTATCATCCTTACTAAGCCATCAATCGCTATCAATCTTTGCGCCGGTTTACCAGACCATTTATAGCTATTCTCGGGTAAACAAACATAGCTATTAATATGGCTATGGATCAATACCTATACATACCATTTTTAGGGGGTTATTCACATCCATAAATCCCAGCTATTTTGATGTGAACAGAAGGGGGATAGGGTTTTGACCCATCCCCATATGAAACATCATGGATGGTATATATGCTAACATTGGGGGTATATTGATGGTAAATGTATGTTACCATATATACCATACATGGATCCTATGGGATATTCCCCATATGAAACATCAGAACATAGCTATGGAAAATCACCATTTTTAATGGGAAAACTCACTATAAATGGCAATATGAAACATCATGAATTTCCATTGAAAACCTACACTTTCCATCCGACCATCAAGTCTCAGTTAGCTCGACAGGACAGCGACGTCTTCGTGGAGGTCTCCCGCGCCGACCTGGTGGCGGAGTACAAGGGCCAGACCGCCCCCAAGGCGCGGCCGTCAGAGAGGGTGGAGCCAGGGTGGGAGCCCCCATTTACCATATGAAAATATCGGGAAAACGACGATTTTTACCGAGAAAAACGGTGATTTGTAGCGATTTTTGATGGAAAATGGTGATGTAAAGCAAGACATCTGGGGATTTTGATGGGATTCTACTGCTAGAAACCATGCGACAAAGGGTGTTTTCGCCAAGAAATATCATGATTTCATGAAATATATATATATGCACTTGTTTCGCTGATTTGTGATAGGGTTCACGAACGGTGAACTGTTGGCTTGATTAAGGGGATATAACGAACTAGTTGAGGGGTTTAATGTCAACCCTGGATTCATAACCCCCAAACGGCTGTTTAATTGGGGGGTACCAAAAACCGTGGTCCCTCTTAATCCGGAGTTGACATTACAGTAACTGAAATTATAATGGGGGTATAACCATGCATATCATACTGTATCCCTTCAATAATCCAGGATATAACCCATGAGTCGAAAACTGGTGGCAAACATAGCTGGGGGCCAACATAACTGGTAGTAAAATTCGAGGTTTTTTGGGATCAACAAACTATTGCTGAAGGATTTTTCAGCCATGATACCCCAAGATGTTGGATTTTGGGTGTCTTTCAGACAAACCAAAGCCATCTTTTGGAACCACATTTAGTAAGATATCCTATACTAACAATTAAACATATCTGAAAATAGTGGTAGATTCAATGACTTTTCAATCTTTTTTGGAAGTGACTATAAATTAGAGTAATTAAGAGTTTTAAGATGATTCAAGCCATAAAACAAATGAAGAGCAGGGAGTTCAGTACAAAATCCAGAATGAATATGATTAACGACTAATCATCCCTTCCCTCCTAAGTTAAAAAAAAACCCTGGAAACCATGATTTAGTGTGGATTTGCACTTATTTGGGAACATTTAGGAGGTGTTTAATATTAGGGGGATGGGATTACATACCTTGCAGGGTGGTTGAATCCCCATGGGGAAAAACAGAACAACACCTTGTTGATGGATGATAATCAGCTTGTTGTTCTGATTGCTTGTTGATTAGCTTGCTGGCTTCTTGACAAAATGGCTTGATCAAGTTCTAAGATGCACCATCTTAGAAGGTTGGCTTGCTCTTTAAAAACAACTGAACATCGTTCTCGAACATCCCCAGCTTGGAGAAAAGATCGGAAACCCATTTTCCGAAGCAAGATTGCGACAAAAAGGGTCGGCTGTTTCCCACTGTTCGATCCATGTTGGTATGGAATACCACCTGACCCTGATGTTTTTTGTCATTCTCACTGGCCGCGGAGGTTTTGGGAGCAGTTGCAAAAGCCATGGGTGGAGTCCTTTTTGTGGATGAAGCCTATTCTCTGAAGAAGGCCCAGTTTTCATGGGCCGGGGATGGGCTAAGTAATGGTTTCTGGGTAAACAAGGGAAATCATCCCCAAATGATCGCAAGATTCAGGTTAGTGAAATATTATAATTTACCTATATACCTATATAGATTGTTTGGTAGCGTTTTGGAGGAATGGTCATTTTCAGTATGACATCATCCGTTTTGTCAGGAAATGGAGTCATATGGAGTATACTGGCACAGGCATACCCCCAAATCCAAATGGTCATTTTACATGGGGAAGGTGATGACACACCTGCGTGTATATATATATAGACATACATGTATTCATATATATATATAATACAGGTCATATTAACATACATTTTTTCCAAACTTCCAAACGGGATTTTCACGTTTTCCGCCCACGGAGCCAGGAGGGCAAGGATTCCTTCGGACAAGAGGCCGTCGACACACTGATCAAAGAGATCGAGGATAAGCGCGATCAGGCCGTGGGGCACCAGTGACATGTGGTTTTTATAGGTTTTGCTACGGCTTTCATGGGGGTTTAGTGGGTTTAATGGGGGTTTAATGGGTTTAATGGGGGTTGAATGGGTTTAATGGGATTTTATGGGGTTTGATGTGTTTTATCGTTTTTTTTTTGGGTTGAACGTGTGTTTTTGTTTCTTTAAATGTGGTTTTCAGCATCAAACATATGGGGATGTAGTTGATAAGTGATGGTTTAACAGTTGGCCGGTAATTGCGCAGTTCGCGATGAAAGCCGGGGCTTATATATATATAGATATGTATTTGGATGATTTATACTCCCTTAAACTAATGTAGATGTGGAACACATGTGGAACACCCACCATTTACAATAAATCATTTTCCTAAAGAAACCATGGGTAAACTCCACATCTTTTTGTATGTTTACCGCAGGGTACCTATTGTTTTGATGGTGATTTCCCGTGATTTCCCATCATGGTTTAGAACAAAAAAAAGAGGGCAAGGAGCATGGCTATGGGCACCTCACCAGACTAGTTATGAGACAAGGGAGATTGAAGAAATAAAATTGGTTTCAACCATCAAAAAATATTCGGATGTAATGGCTAGATGATGTTTGGTTGATCATCACTGAATTATCCAATTTACAACTGATTATATATTATGATCAACTGGGCATCGGATGAAAACACAGGTTTTTGACACTGCTTACCTGAGATTATCTTGGATTTTCGATGAACATCTGGCTTTACGCCCGTGAAGATGAGGAATTCGCATTCAGAATGGGGACGCGATCCTTTGGTTTCATCGAAAGGTCAGATTGCACGTTTTGGCTATGGTGAATATTGAGAGACCGCATCACGTAAATCGCCTAACTTAAGTCAGCTTTGGGATTAGGATAAAATCATATAAAATCTGAAGATAAATGGCTTATCCAAAAATGGGATGCCCCGATTCATAGCCATCGTTTTGAGGAAACTGATTGTCAACCAGGAGACCTTTCGATGCACTATTTTCAGACCAACCATGACATACCCAAATTACCTTTTGTTCTTGGTTTATTTACAGTGCTGACTCCCACCATGATAGAGCAGGAGAGAACTCCAAAGCATCAGAGCTTGTCTTTCTTAAAACATCTTAGAACACATTAAGTTGAGGGATTGTGGGGTAACGATCCCTAGTTGGAACAGGGGTGGCTCAACCACCAAGCAGATGAAATGGGTTCCTTCCACCTTTGATTTCTGGGGTCTACCACCGCCGCTGAACCATGGCAACGCAAACTTTCAGTGGTTTCATAGGACATTTATCTATCAATGGAGAGTAAGAAGGACACTGGCATACAATTTCATTGCCAGGTTAGATTAGCAGAAGGGACCAGGGAAATTCACAAATTTTCTTGTTTCATTCACCTTACCATAAACCCTAGTGAAATTGGAGTTAAAAAGGCACCAACTTATCGCAAATCAGCTATAATATGCTATAATTAAATCCCATTCAAAAACACCATATGTTCGTTGGCGAAATCACCATTTTCCTATGGTTTTCATCGTAAACTGGGGCACCTTGGTGCCCCACCTTCAGGTCATTGCCATCTTTGCAGGTGCGGACCTGCGAGATTTTCCAGGGAAGTTGTCTGACTTGGGAAACTTGGGAGTTACCCCAATAGCTGGATGGTTTATAAAGTTTAGAATGAAAAATCATGGGCAATCCAATTAAAATGAATGATTTACATGATATTACATGTATATATATATATATGGAGGCAGTTATTTGATCATTGGATTGTATAAACCATCGTGAATAGGAATTCTTCACATTTATCATCTAACCAACAACTACTGTTACTGATAATTATTTCATATATATATGTATGTGTGAGTGTTTTTTTTCTTCCAAATTTAGGATTTACCCCCAATTGATGGCAACGAAATTATGATGTGGAAAATGATGAACATGCCTGTAGATTTGCGGGCAAAGCTCAAGTTTCAAACATCATTTGGTACTTGTAGCTCTACCGTCAACCAGGTTACGAGAAGGAGATGGAGACCTTTTTCGAAGCGAATCCTGGATTCAAGAGCCACTTGGTTTCAGCGCTCAAAATCGCAGCCAAAGTGGTGGACCTCAGCAACGAGATTTTTCGTGCGGAAACAGATTTTCTTGTGCTTTTTGAAACGGAGTCTTTTGAAGAAACCATGGTCAATGGGAGATCTTCAGGATCCTAAAATGGAGGTAGCTACCATATATAAGGCCTATTGTTGAGGCCTATGTAAGTGAATATCCCCAGAAATTCCCATTGACATGGGAATCTCCCCGAGCTGGACCAGCCCAAAGATCACGTGGGATTTGTTAGCCTAGTTTGGTAGATGAATGGGTTAATTCTAGCCATAGCGTACTGTAAATATCTAAGGTTGGACATGATTTGGGGTCATACGACACGCGTGTATTGTGAGATATTGTGACATATTGTGACCATGGCCTGTCTTGCTTCCAGTTTGTCCTTGGAGTAATATATGATCCAAGTAGCTCCGCTGAAAAAACTACTTGTCATACGGCCAATTGAAATTCAGGAAGTGTGCTTATGACAGTGCTGATACTTCCTCATAATTTGGGATGACCATTTGCGTCATTCAGGAGTTTTATTCATGCTGGAGTTGATTCCTCTGACTCGCAGGTGAAACACACCCCTCTCCGGATCATGTTGGATACCCTCCAAACGAAACCCTGGTCACTATATGTATCTGGGTAAATTATAACGACCTCACTGTTCTCCCTCACTGGAATCATGGTTAATGGAAATCATCCCCAAATGGCCAAACATTTCAGGTTAGTGAAATATGAAATTTTACCACGATGTATCATAGATATTGATCTATCAGATTCTTATATCCCACTATTTCCCACTTATTTTTCCATATTGTATCTATATGTATCTATATGTCACTATGTTTTTTCCCTTTTTGGTTGGTATTTAACAGGGGATGGGATGTATTCGTACAGCAAAGTCATAGGAGTCATACTGGACATGATGCGTCGAAGATCCAAAACATCGTTTGGAGATGCTCGGAGCATGACTTTTGTAGTGGATGATATACTAATAGCATTTTTAAGGGGTTCCATTTCAGATTTCTTTAAATTGTCATCCAAGATGGGTGAATTCAGTGCCTGTCTCCCGCATATAGAGCCCCAACAGACCGGTGTGTTGTTGGTTCCCCAGCATCCCGTGGTTTAAAACCTGGGGGAAACCCCGGGGAAAATCTGGCAATTTGTGGGTAAATACCGAGACAAACCCGGATCTCTGTTCAAAAAAAAGTACCCCCAAACTGGCTCCAACTGGTAACCCCCCTGAAGAATCAGGTCGTGTGCCCTTCAAGTTTTACTTCGATGACTACACCTGCGATGAACTGAACCACATCGGTGGTATCTTCATGGGCGACAAGGTCCATGCGGGCAGGAATATGGGCTTTCCAGTTTTTGGACTGGCTTAGAAGTTTCAACCGACAAGCGACTATAACTGAGCATATTGTGGGTCATAAGCATGTCATAAGCCACTTGCAAAGCAGTTCACTAAGTCCATGGTCCATAGCAGAGCAGCTGGACTTTGGGCAGGTTTGAAGACTTTCCTGACAGCTGTTGTGATCAATGGATCGGTGGGAAATCCATGGAAATCCTCAAGTTTTGATTCTTGAAGAAGTGCGGCCATCACCAGTCCCACTACATGAAGAGGATCAGGTCCCCTGGATGACCTCTACCCTATTAGGATTGATGACGATGATGGGATCGACAGGTCATCATAGGTCATCCGACATCTGCGTATCATGGGATGGATCTGCGGATCTGCGGCTATAGACCAAGCATCCCTCGACCCATAGTCGACTGGTGCTTCGGAATCCTAAGGATGCACAGAAAAATCATAGCCCTGATAGTTCCCTTAGTTCCCTACAAGCCAGGGAATCCTGGCATTCCAAGCCACCCCAAGCACAGCATGGCACAGCAAGCACCGATGAATCCCTCGTTTTGGGGATGATCCCTGCATCATCCAATCACGCCAACCAGGGGTGATTGTTACCGTTTTCCTGTAGCACATGGCAGTAATTCTTGGTGCTGAAACCAGCAAGCTTTGCTTTGGCTCAGGCGGTCTATAACATTTTATAACTATAGTTAGATGATGATGGAGTAATTGTTGGGTCTATGGTGATTCTAATAGTGGATCTGGGTAAATTCTAACGACCTCACTGTTCTCCCTCACAGGAAATGATGATGAGTAAGGGGAATTATCCCAATACGGTCCAACATTTCAGGTTAGTGAAATATTCTAATTTTCCCAGATAGATGGGTTAACAACCATCTATTGCATCTGGGAGTTGAAAACACCGCCGGACCACCACCAGGGCTTCAGGACCTCCGAGGGCGCCACGAAATGGTTGAACCGCACCATCCGTTTCAGCAGCATGGTGCGAATGACGGGATGCCAGGATGGTCCAAATTGTCGCTCTGGAAACCATGGGCCCGGGGCCATTTCCCCAAAGTTTAGGTGATTTTCCCGTGATTTTCCAAGTTACCCTCTGGTAAGTAAACATACAAAAAACTATGGAAACTTACAATTTTTAATGGGATAAGTCACTATTTCTATGGCCATTTTCAATAGCCATTTTGACATGACCAGAGGGTGCATCCTCAAGTCCACCAAGTCGTGGTCTCGTTCAGGTTGCCCCATGGGCTTCGTCTAAGCTCCGCAGGTTTTCATGGTGAATTTTTCTCAAACATGGCAGGTGGGTAAAACAATCATGAAGTCATAAACCAGCCATGACTGGGAATGATAGAGAAAGCCACCTAGTTATTGATGTTGATTTGGGGGATGGTTTATTGTGGTTTTACCCACATTAAAACAAATTTCACAGGGACCAACATGGAATCACCATTTCTGCTGAAATATCGTGAGGGGAGCAGCCCCCAAAAGTCGTGGTTGATGTTGACTCCATGAATGATGTTCAGCAGATCACCCACCCACCAGAACAGCCAGAAAAGTTGCGGCTGGAAACGCAAGCATTTTCGTGAAGAGGATGCCATGTCAATTGGCGGGTATAAATGATCCTGTCAATCATTTGCATGGTCAAGTTGGGGATGTTTGCTGGAAATACGGCTTTTCTCAGTACCACTGTCATGGCTACAAGCAGCAATAGAGGCCTGGAGAAGCGGTAGCAGATGATATACCCACAGCCCATGGGAGCCTATGGCTTATAACATCTCAAAATACTGGGTCCCCAAGGGGACATTGGGTTAATTTCAAATTCGTTTGCATCAAAACAACAATGTATGCACATCTATGCACATGTATGCACATAAATCAGAAAAAGATAATAGAGAATGCTAAGATATGCTAAATCCTCGCGAAATGATGTTTTTTTTTGTTCTTCCCATCTTTTTTGGGATGACTAGACATGACCGCAACGTTTTTCCTTGTCGGTTCCTGCCATGCACGTTCTCGTTGTTTTTCCCCAGGCACTGGCTGCTGCGATGGCGATCAATCCGAGTGCGAAGCGTGCCATGGTCATAACTTGGACAAATGGCTGTTATTGGATTCATAGGGATTTGTAATGATTTATAATGAGTTATGATGAGTTATGATGACTTATAATGATTTATAGTTATTTATAAAATGACTTATTATGACTTACAACAATTTATAATGAGTTATGCTGATTTATACTGGTTTACATTGATGTTTACTGACTTATAATTTATAATGATTTATAATCATTTATAATGATTTGCAATGATTTGTAATGACTTATAATGATTTAATGATTTATAATTATTGATAATTACTTTTAATGGTTTATAATGATTTATAATGAATTATAATGATTTGTAGTGACTTTTAATGAATTATAATGAGTTCACATGATTTATAATGACTTTTAATGATTTATAATGATTTTACATGATTTATAATGATTTGTAATGTTTGTAATGAATTACGCTAATTCATAAATATATATATATATACACATCCATTTTCTCGGATTTAAAGGGATTTAGATACGATGGTCATCAATCCATTCTGAGGAGGATCACCCCGCGGATACTGCTGGTAGTGGGCGCACTATTGCACCTCTTAAGGGAACAACTGGAAGTTATTCACCAGGCGATGAAAAACCAGAGATTCACCAAGTTTTTCAGGCCTATGTAAGGCCTATGTAAGGGGATATACCCCCAAAATATGGCCAAAAATATGGTACAGTACCTCCATTTTAGGATCCTGGAATTCCCATTGATATGGGATGACCCAATTTTTGGATCTGAATCAACAGCAACAATCAGCAAGTACAGGCTTGCAAGCCCAAAAAGGATATTAGCAGAAAGATGGGATGCAACCAGGAAAAGAGGGATCTTTTGGAAACAACACTTGGAATTAATCACATTGAAATACTTTTGATTGTTGTTGCCTTTTGGGGCTTACATTGGGGCACCGTTAATGACCAAGATGAGTTCTTCCTGATTCACGTGACTCAACACTTTCTTGCAAACCCAGACATTCACCATGATCATGGTCATGGTTTTTCACCTTGGGTACTTTTAAATATTCTAATCTTTTGCGGTTTCCAATCCATGCGGGTACCCCCAAATCATCGATATGAATGGGATTTTCCATGAAATAAAAAATAAAATCATCCATTTTCATAGGATTTTCCATTCACCATCCAGCGATTTTTCGCTACGCCCCATGACTTTGGAAACGCCAACCAGGTTACGCGACAGCGGCAACGGTCGCACTGTGCGCAACATCTTGGAGGTGGCATCTTTCCACGTGGCTGTCGGTGGTGAATGTTCTGAAGTCATCATCTATGTCGCCATCATTCTATGATGACTAACTACCATTGTCAGGATCATTCTCATTCTCATTCTCATTATTATTATCATTATCATTATTATTATGAATTATTATCATTGTTATCACTGTCATTCATTTTTATTATTAGCATAATGATTGTTATTATCATTGATGATGGTGATGCCTCAAAGCCAAGGTTTGGGAAAATCTCCCACTGTCCTGGAACATGTTCCGTACGTAGAACCGGGGATAGGGAACTCACAACGTACGTGGCTGGCTTAAACAGGTTGGTCAGAATCGATGGTAGCACCCACAAGGGTGGGAGTCAAATTTAGGTACTCATTCATTTCTGTGTATTTTTGTTGGTTAGATACTGACAATTTGCAAAGGTGGGCGAAATTCTACTCTTGGCCACTTCTAATTCTTCTTACTAGCAACATACATCAACATTTTGCCGATTGAATCCCCATGTTGGGCCAACATAAACCCAACATGTTTTGCTGCTGAAAATCTGATTGACACTTTGTAGGCCTCCTACCGAAACTTCGCTGCACGCATCGTGCCGCGGCTCTACCACAGCCTGGCTTCTCAGGGGTGACGAAGGGTGGTTCAGGTGTTCAAAGTTTGCAGTTGTCCACTGCAACCAGGAACCCACAAAAGATAGGTCGGTTGGTTTATATCTAACCAACTGACGGATTTTGGTGGATATAGCCATACGCAGATGGGGTTATAAAGCAACGTGTAACTGTGGGAAAGGGCAGAATGGGAGATGAGCCCCAATTTATGGCTGTTTCAATGAGCCCCAATTTATGGCTGTTTCAATAATCTCAATGATGATAGCAGCCCAATTTTGATATATATAGATTGTCTTGACATGTGGCCTGGAATCTTGGGATTGACCAATGTTGAATATGCAAGTGGGTTAAACAAGTGGCGGATAATTTCCACTTTCAGGTCAGAGACACACACACACACAAAAAAAGTCCCATTTCACTTGCTTGATCCGTCTATGTCGATCTCAAATCCTTTAAAATCTGGATGAATTTTGATCACAACCTCATGTCGCGACATCCCTGGACTGAGCTTGTGAATGTAACGGATAGCTATCCCAATATAGCCGAACTATTCAGGCGAGTGAAATCTTGTAAATGATCTCGATTCTCCTTGACCTTCTGGCCGGTTGGAACCCCATGATATCCTTAGATTTGGTTATCCCATTGTATTCCCATCATATTCCCATGCTATCTCCATGACATTGCCCAATGATATCCCAGTACAGTGTACGGTTGCTTATCCCGATATATTTCAATTGTAGTCACTCCCAAAACGATGCTGAACATCGATACTTGTCACTATTTCAGGAATTGATTTTACCAAATTCTATCTTGCGATCAGTTTCTCAAACGAATCCATTGATCAGCATGAAAATTACATAATTTCGAACCAACCTTAAAGTTACATTAAGTTGCTATTTCTTAAGTCTATGTTTACATCATTATCCCGCATGTTATCCACAATTATCCCAGCTATATGATCATTATCTCAGCTAATTCACCTAAAAGTTATGTATTATTTTTTTTCGGCAACTATCGCCATATTATTCTCCCCATATTCTCCCCATATTCTCCATGTATTCCCATATTCTCCCCATATTTTTCCCAGCCCTGTCCTCGAGGCAAGGGCGTGCGTCCCGTGCTGGATCGCATTGAGGAGTTCGCGAAGGCCAAGGAGGCGAACTGATGACACCGCTGTGGGAGTCAAGCAACAACCAATGCGGGTTTAAGCAACAAAACAAAAAAAGGATGGGGCCCCATAGTTCCAGTTCGTTCGCTAAGTTGGTTTGTAACTATACTAACAATAGTGTTTGATGCTTATAAATATGTTTAGACGGGGTTATATTTTTTTCAACTTATGACTAGGGAGTCCCATCCTGTAGGGATCGAGATGCCGGGGGTTAGAGATGCCGGGGATTTCGCGGCCTTGGAGCTTACCAGAGGCTGTGAAAAAATGGATAGTTCACTTGGGGTTAATAGGTATAACATGGTATAACTATGGTGACCTCAGCACCATGAGTTGGGATATGATATAATGTCAACCCCGGATTAATAAACCATGGTTTATGAAAATTGTGGGGGTACCCTCCAAATAGTCACTTTATATGGTACATAAATGGTAGCCTCCCAATTAAACAGCCGTTTTAGGGGTTTATTCATCCAGGGTTGACATTAACCACCACAACTATGGTTATATCAGATATGATCCACAACTAGTTCACTGCAACTGCCCAAAAGAGATCCGTCAAGGATGAACCCTTGGCGAATCGACAGGAGAACTACGATGCCTATAAGCTGAAGTATGGCACGGGCAAAATCTTGCGAAAGAAGTTGAAGAAGGACTTCGGCTTAGTAGCTTGGTTTTGGAATGGAAGGAATGGGGACTTTGCTGCTGCGAGCTCGTGTATTTTTAATGTGTTTGTTGCTTAATGATGGTTAATGTTTGAAAAATCTACCAGGAAAAGCCAACAGTTCACCTACCATAGACCAAGGCTAAGTCGGGTGGGGATCTCAGGGCAAATCATTGGGTTTTTTGTTGAGAATAGATGGGGATAGGCAACCAAAAAGGGAATCGCATGGGATTTTTTTTTCGAGGCCCAGTTCCACATTCACTTTTTTGTGGGTTCTCAGAAAGGGCATCGGACCTGACTTGAAAAGCAGACCCTGAACAGGGTAGTGGAATTCCGAGGGGGATGGCTGGGGTGTTTTTTCGATGGATTTACTGGTGGATTTACCAAATACCCCGCTGAAGGTTAGTATTGCAGCGCCAGGCTCTGGGAGTACCCGACTGGATGGGATTTTTTTGGTCACCAAGAATCTATCGAGCAAATGGGGACATATGGAGGTTTCCTGCAACAGGGGTGCCCCAAATCATACAAGTCATTAGACCAGTTTAGTATTGACACACATTGTTTTTGGGATCCCCCAGTTTTTTAGAAACCCCCACATATAGGGGCACCGACTTTTTTTGCAGGGCGTCGTTCAGATTGGCAACGAAAAAACTGGCCGCCGGCCCTCTTTGCGAATTAGATACACATGTGAAGCAAATGGGATAACACTTGCAGATCTGTCAATTCACCATAGCAGTCTGGAATTTCTACAAGGTGACCAATTCTATCCCTTCGGTACAATTGATTCCTTTAATGCTACCGAGGCAAAACAAGAATTGTCATAATGGTCTGGAGTTGGATGGATGGTTTAGCACATTTTTTTTAAATAAAAATATTTTCTATTGTCCGAAACTATGAGAGAACTAACCAGCTCTTACGAAAATGCAGGGTCTCCTCTTAGACTTGGCGCTTCGGAAGTTTTACAACCACCCGTCTTATCTTATGCCCTCTGGTTATTTAAGAGGTAGAACTGGAAAATCACCATTTTTAAAAGGTAAATCATCATAAATCATCGAACTAAATGGGCCATGGCTTCAATAAATTACACCAAATGGCTTTATTTTAGGTTGGTGAATTACGATCATTTTCGCACATGCTTGACCGTCAGTTCATGGTCCAAGTCAACAAACCTGGTGAACCAGGTGGATTCTGGTGAACCAGGTGGTATGGTCAATAGATGTCACTAGTGTGATAAACCCAATAGCAAACGATCCCCAATTGGTTGTGTATAAACTTGGGTATAGCCCGAGCAATGGGATTTGATCCATTTTTTTCCCCATCTTAAAACAGCCATGGTTGGTTGGGTTGATGGCATCATGACATTCCCCCAAGACTCTCAGAGCGGATTGTCGCCCAAGGATGCGATCTGTTCCAAGCAACCATCTGGTCATGATGGCATGTGGAAGGATCTCTGTTCCTAGGTCTGATCAAGACCTCCAAGCCGGAGCAATTTTTTCAGGCTGGAGATACAGAAAATTACAGAATTTAACATTTGGGGTTCCAAGGTGGCAATGGAACATGGCCTATGTCCTATGTATGTACCCTCTGGTAAACTAACATAGCTATGGAAAATCACCATTTTTAATGGGAAAATCCACTATTTCTATGGTCATTTTCAATAGCTATTTTGACATAACCAGAGGGTATGTTTTTTTCCCATTCATACCTCCATTAAGAAAAAAGGATCGGGGGGATTTTCCAGCCATTTTTTGATTACCAGGCGGAACCTGGATTTGATGGCGGTTTTTCAAGTTGCACATGCGTGTATCCAACCGATGGGGAATTAACCGAGTTGCTAGAGATTAGAAGCAAATCCAGAATGGGCCAAACCAAGTTAACCCCTCAGGTAATTTAACATAGCTATGGAAAATCACAATGTTTTATATTGTTTGATTGGTAAATCATCGAACTAAATGAGCCCTTTTCAAAATCACTATGTTCAGTATTGCTTGATTCATAAATCGTCGAACTAAATTGGCTATTCTCATCCATTTTCCATGGCAAACTGCAACAAATTATTGGAGGGTGGTAGTCACGCACGTACTTGGGAAACTGTGAACTTGACCATAGACCAATACACGAAGTTTTTCTGAACACTACCCGTAGCAACTGATTGCAGCGGCAAAAAGAATCTTAGTCTTACCAAGAAGAACTGGGCCTAGACGGGCCTAGATGAATTAGCCAACTATTTCATAACCAGATCCGGATTTGCATTGAATACCAGGCTTACTAACCAGTTCCGATCTGTCGATGATCCTCCGAAGCGCAGAATTTGGGTGTTCACAAGTGAGACTTGGGGTATGCTCCAAATGGGTTTCATCATAGTTAATAAGGGTTGTATCCCACCTTATGGGGGCTTAAATTCCCATTGTTCTACCAGATTCTACCAGATTCTACCAATTTTGCACATGAACCACCCCAAATGCAACCCCAAGTAGTGAGCTAAGTCCTTTTTTAGTGGCTCAATTGGTACATTATATTTAGTATATAGTATATGTTCCTATCAACCGGGTATATTTTACAAGGTGGTACCCCCTACTTAGCCAAGTTGCTGACCACAACTGGCTGAACTGTTGGGTTGATTAGGGGGATGTAACGAACTAGTTAACATTCAATGGATTGGTTTAAGGCAAAATCTACAGGCAACCATAGATTTTCCCATTAAATATGAGGCCTTCCTGTAATTTTTCCCTTAAACCAATCAATTTACAATTGGGGCACCACGTTGTCCAAGGTGAAAAAGCCAGAAGCTCGCTGAAGGTGCTGCAAGGTGCAGCTCCGAAAGGGTCACTTTCCAGAGCATCACTGATTCATTTGAAAAAGCTCCAGTGAAAATAGAGGCTTTTTCCACCGGGATTTCATCATCATTTCTGCGGGTGTGATATTTTTTTTGATATGTGTTTTTTTGGTTTGGTGGTTTCAAACATTTTTTTATTTTCCATTATGATTATATGGGATAATCCTTCCCATTGACTTTCATATTTTTCAAGATGGTTGAAACCGCCAACCAGTCCATGTTTTTAGTTGGATTTTTTGAGGCTTCAAATACATGGGGATGTAGCTGATGATTGTTGAGTTCCAAGGTGCTGCCGCCGAAGCCAAGGGTTGATGTTCACCCATCCAAACATTTAATGGGGGTTTCCATAGTCATGGGGTACCCCTTTATCGCTGGATGGTTTATTTCATGGAAAATCCGAACATAACATCGATGATTGAGGGGTTCTCCCATTTATGGAAACCTCCACATATCACTCTGCATCTACCATAGACCCAATGGTTCACCGAGTTATTTGCGACCAATTCAACCGGAGCACCATTGGATTTATTTTGGATGTAGGATGATGTAGGTACAGGATGGGGCACCCTAGTTACAAGTTGGTTTATAATCCTATCTAAACATATTTATAAGATTTTATAAGTATCAAACACTATTGTTAGTATAGTTACATTGCCCAACTTAGCGTTCACGAACTGGGGGCCCATCCTGGGTTAGATGGGGTAAACCAACTTACAGAAGTGAGCCCCTTCTCACACCTTCCGATGGCCGAAGTGGCGCGCGGATGTGATCCATCCTGAGTCGATGGCCATGCGGAAAGTCAATTCACATAGCTATGGTCCGCATTTGTAAACCGTGTTTCGTAGCGAAAGCCCATGGGATTTTTGGTAGGGTCCGCTTTTCGTTGACTGGAACGACATGCATGACCCCTAATGATTCGGGAGAAACAATGGGATATGATTTGGTTAAAACAGTTACTGCTTGGTGGTTTGGAACATGAATTTTATGACTTTCCATATATTGGGAATGTCATCATCCCAACTGACTTTCATATTTTTCAGAGGGGTAGGTATCCCACCAACCAGGAAAACATCTTAAAACAACTAACCCTACCGTCCCATCCATGGTTTTTGCACCTGATCTTATTCGAGAAAATGGGAGGAGAAGACATTGCCCTGGTGGCCGCAAGCTGCTGGGCAATAACCAGTGGCGATATGTGGTCAGCGACTGGATGGGCTAGTCGCTTTAGTCACTGGATGTATCTTTTGCTATCTTTTGCTATGGGCGAAAAACACTGACAAACATATCTTAGTAACTGCATGTAACTGCTATGGGGCTATACTTTTGCGACATTTCTCTGTCCCTTTTTTTGGTCAGAATGTGAGATAGATTGGCGAAATGTAGAAGTCGAGACGAATCCATGTGGGCTGAAGATATTCCAAAGAGTTGGATTCTTCTTGATGTTGACATTTCACCATGAATCAACCAGCAGTTGGACGATCAACTGCTGAACTTTTTATGTCAAAAATGGTGGATTTGTTGATCTATACCGATCAAACATACGTCTATGGGAGATTCATGGGTTTATGACCCAAGATTCAGGATCTTTCGCCACCCGGCATTTGGTGATTCACTCGGCCCAAGCCTACCATCCTGTGGTTCAGATTGTCCAACCAATTAGGTCTGTTCTATCCCCATTATATATCGCCATGAGCTGTTTGAATCTACTACATATATTATATATATACAGTGTATCAATATATATATATAATATAATATTAATATTAATATATTATACATATCTTGGTGATTGTTGGCCATTGGCAAATCCGCCTGATCTGCCAAGGAATCCAAATATATCGGGGTTCACTGTCCTTTAGCTATTACCCAAGGTCGCATTTCGGAGAGTCTCTTGAGCTCTTGTCGTGAAGCCAAGAAGGACCTGCCAAATAAAAAAATCGATAGGATGCTGGATATTGATTGCTTCTATACTTCATGGAACTGAAATGTTGATGTTTTGTTGTGTCACGCATCTGTTTGCTTTTTTTGGGGGAACAATTTTTTGAATCAATGGATCTGTCCGCAGGTAGCCATTTTTTTTTCGCAGGACATGAAGGTCTTGGACGAGTTGTCTGCATCCGCCCTGCAGGCTACGGCTGGTGGAAGTTCAGTGGAAGTTCCATATCCATGATATATGATATATGCATATATATATATATGTACAATATTCAATGGGAATTTCAGGATCCTAAAATGGAGGTACGTTAGTACCACATTTTTGGCCATATTTTGCGGGGATATTCCCTTACTTAGGCCTTATATAGGCCTTATATGGTAAGTACCTCCAATTTAGGTTCCTGAAATGGCCATTGAAATATATCTATATCGCATACATATGATGTGTATGTACAATATATCTATAGTCTGCAGTTTGCAGCCTGTGTTGGACCTTGGTCTCGAAAAAATTGGTTGAGGATTTCACTAATATTTATTGTGTTCAACCGTCCAACGGGAGCTCCGGCCTGCTGAACAAACCGGGGTGTCTGTCAGGTC
>Ga0126342_10007261_pt1 | contig 19772 bp, 13 predicted proteins | sample Cyp1metagenome_FD_92528 | JGI IMG/M metagenome (GOLD analysis project Ga0126342, IMG submission 92528) | Coral microbial communities from Lord Howe Island, Old Settlement Bay, Australia - Cyphastrea 1 metagenome | ecosystem: Host-associated > Invertebrates > Cnidaria > Coral ... | reverse complement strand
CAGCCGTGCCCACTCAGATCGGAAGCCGGCAGTTGAGGTCCAGCAGTGCCCACTGCGCGCGGAAGTTGGCGAAGAGATTGGCGAAGAGTTGGCAAGGCGGAAGTGGACGTGGAAGTGGAGGCAAAGGTGGAGGAGAAGGAGGAGGACGAGGAGGAGGTGGAGGAGAAGGAGGAGGAGGAGCCGGAACAGCTGTGATAAAATCTAACAACCCTCACCTGGCAGGTGGGGAAAAACCAGTGCCAATCTAGACCACTGGCATGTTGACCCACTACTTAGTTTTGCTGAATCATGGAGAAATTCATGGCAAAAGCGCCATGCGAATCTTCGGGCTTTTCCCTTCATGTTCGGAAAAAAATGATCCCTCCCAACCACAAATGGTCGATTTATTCCATGCGGCAGCCTTCTTCTTAATGGGACTCACATGTTCTTATAGAATCTCGACATACTGGTAATCTTTCTTGGCGGTTGAAATCTTCATCACTCACGAGACTTGAAATTAATTGTGAAAAATATGAGGGGAGTGACACTTTCACCTGTAATTAGCAACTGGCAACAATCTTTGCAAATCCTGCTTTCGTCTCTGCAGCCTGGCAGTGCTTTTTCTACTCTAGAGCGTTCTTTGATTGTGTTCTTTGCAATGTCTCTCTTGGCCAAAATGGCCTGTCTGGGGGAAGAGTGTTCAGCCTTTGCCTTCTGATTCTTTTTTTTTTCGCCTTTACCTATACGTTTGCAAAACAAGGAAAGCAATTTGGGCATATGGTCACCTCTGACGGCTTTTGGATGTCGTTCAGATTTCGTTCAGATGTCGTTTCGGACGTCGTTCAGATCACCTGGGATTTCCAAGAGACCTTTAGAGAAAGGCGGCTGAACAACTTTCTTTTCAGCAATCTTGTTTTGCTTATTGCTGTCTCAAACACATGATGTTTTTGGCATGTTTTGGCAATCCTTGTGGTGGCTGCGGAGTCAGCTCACGCACCAACGCTAGCTCCCAACACCTCTACCTGAGCCTTTTGCAGGTAGTTTCCGCTTTCAAACTTCATACGTACATATGATTTGAATGTCATTTCAGATGTCGTTCCGGATGTCGTTCTCCACCTAAGTGGAATACCCTCAAAACAGTGAAGCCCAGAATTAGGTGCGGCGGTGTGGCGAATTATGAACCAAGGATCACCCAATACATAGCTGAGAATTACGTTTTATTCACCTCAAATGATTAAATCATGTTAAATCACAACATTGCATGGGTAAGTTACCAGGTTTCGCCCAGAAACGGTCCCAGCCATAGGCATCCAACTGCTTGGCAAACTCCTTCTCCTTCACCTCCCCACGTTCCCTGGCGCCACGCATGCCACTAGTGGCTGCCCGCGTGCGCGCGTCTACGCCTACTGACCAGGTAGTCATCCACCATAAGATCAACGACAAAGCCAAGGAGAAAGCGAAGGGGATCCTCGCAAAAATAAAGGATCTTTCGTGGCGCGGCCAGCTTGTTGGGCTAGGTTGGAATCATGATAAGCAATGATTAATAGTGGTTAAGAATGATTTGTAATGAATAATATAATGGTTGATAGATGCTGATAGTGGTTGATAGTGGTTGATAGTGGTTGATAGTGGTTCATTTCATGCTTATAACAATTGTGAGTCAATCCACTTTTTCAGACACCAAATCAGCGACAAACACCACTGATTCTGGCTAACGGCCTTGGGTACAACATGCGAGCATTTTGGTGGAGCTATGACCCTACACCGATGGAACATGCGAGCAAAACTTCCATTTTCTCAAACTGGTCCTTTGCTTTATCAAATACCTCCCAAGTACAGTAACACCCTTAGGCCCTAAGCTGTGGAGTGGAGGATCCATCATGTTCTAACAGTGCATCTCTGATGAATCAGCTCCGAGCATCACAGGGATCAAACTCGTGTCGTCAGTGATGCGCATGAAGAATTCCACTGGCATCTTGAAGAGAAATTCCACAATCAGCAGTGGAACCTAAGACGATCTTGGGCTCCGATCTTGACAGCTGATGAGAAATCGGCTGTATCACATGGGTTCCTACCTCAAAACCAGGAATGATTCATCCGTGTCTGAAAAAAAAAAGGTATGGATTCTCAAGAGGCACACAACCCCAAAACCAAAAAAAAATGCGTCGAACAATGCCCATAACTTTCACCCCAGCAGAACTCACCCACGATGCTCCGCAAATTTACCAAAGGAACGAGGAGAATCAGGGCTGCTGCCATTCTGGAACAACCATAGGTGAGTATGACCTTAGAGGGAAAAATCCAATTCGGGTAGTACATCCCATCCCCAAGGCTCAAAAAATCATAAAAATCGGGTGTACCTGGTACCACATTAAGATTTTTGGGAGGTGCAACATGGACGGGTTAGATTGCAGGTGATGTGGAAAACTTCCATTCACACATGGATCCGAAACGAATATATATATATGTCCTGTCAAACATTCCATCATTGGGTCTGTTGTTTCAGAAAGAACACGGGGTGGGATCAGTTGGGTGAATGGCCGAATGACCCCTTCACATTCGATAGACCCTCTCCTGAAACCAAATCCCATCCGTGGATAGAGGATGGGAGTGGATTCTGGGTCTAGAACTAATTCTCAAACAAAAAGCCATAACAATTAATATACAGTTGCATCAGATTGCATGAACTCTTTCAGAATCCGATTAGAGAAAAGCCTGCGGGGAAGAAGGTCTCCTATAGATATTCACCGAAACCAGCCCCACTGCTCAGGTGTTCTGTTTTCTAGCTAGAAAAGGTCATGCCTGCCCCGTTGGCTGAATGAGTCACATCACAAGCAAACGTCTATCATCATGCAATATTGTGTGTATTTTATACTGTGCATACATGCCTCGATCTTCCAGGTATAAAATACATATTTTTACTAGGCAGAAAAATGTCTGCTCAAAATTCTCAGAATCGCCTGTCTTCAAAATGGCCTTTTGGGCAATCAATAAACCAAAACTGCGCTAACTAAATTTCTCCAGTAGACCTGTCTTGATTTACCCAAATTACCTTAGTACTCAATACATGTTCATATATTTCTGACGGTTTGCCAAAACTAACCCACCACATTTCTTGGTTCAACCAAACATAACCAGACTATCCCAACAAGTTTCTTTGTTTGTACAAACTACCCCACTGCATTTCTTGGTTGACCCAAACTATCCGACCCGATCCCAAAAGAGTTTTTTCTTTTACCTATATAAACTATGTCAGGGTCTTATCAGCTGTCACACACTGGTTTGTTACAATTGAAAAAGTTTGTTCTGGCATGTAGTTTGTTCTGCCTTGGATGGGTTTCAACTGGAATATGCTCCTGCCCTAGTGGGAAATCATTCAGCAAAAAAACGTCTGGTTTTTGGTCGGGTGAAGTCACCCGTGGATCGGGTAAAGTCGCGCGTTCCTTTTTTTTTTGAGGGTTACACTAACGGTTATACATGTCCAGAAAAAGACATTGGAAATACCAGCAAAACCCAATTCAAGGGCATTCCAACTAGTTTTCCCATTCTTGCGGCAGAGATCCAAATCACCATGCCTGGGAACGCCCTGCATTGGCAACAGCCTAAAATCCTAGATGTAGGAAACTAAGGTTATATACGTTCCATGTAAAGAAAGGGTGGGCTGTGCTACGGCCTTGATGTTGTTGTCAAACGGTTGCTTTGCGGTTTGGCGAGGTCTTTTGAACAGTTAAACCCAGTTTCACCCATAGATCTGAGGGAATTTGGTGAAAAGATTTAAAAGATTGCCTTGTCTTTGGATTAGCATATTTAGAGATTTCTGCCACCATCAAAAAAGTGGCCCTAATTACTTGAAATCACAAAAGTCGCCCTCGGTCGGGTAAAGTCGCCTTTTAACCACAAAAGGCAGCAGAAACTTCCTTAAACAGCAGAAACTTCTCACATTGGGGATATGTAACTGGTATCATAATGGGATTGATTGGGGATATATGTATATATATATAATCATGGTATCATAACTGGTATCCCATATATAGAAAGATGTAGCTGTAATAATGCACCATGGTATGGGGATTTCACCAACCCCAAAGGTTACCCCCCCCGGATACCAAGACACACCCGCTTTGCACATGGCCATGTACAACCACAACGTTAAAACCTGTCAGGGGTGAGGCTGCGGAACATTGGCGTTTCGTTGGCATAACCCCAGGTCTTCCTTGGAATATATAGTAGAATATTATATATATAATTATATTATATTATATATTATAGATAGATCACATGTATACATATTTATATAAATCTGACTCAAATAATTAGCATCAATCTTGAAATGTATATTATATATGCTATTATTAGCACGATAGTTTCTGAAAAAAAATCAGAACAAGAGAGGAAACTAGTATTGGAAGGGGATTAACGTTGGAGATCTCGCTACAGATGGACCATGACCGCGAAATGTTCAACATGTCAAATATGTCAAATCTGCGAAGCACAACAGAAATGATGAGCAAACAGGACATGCGGACACATCTCGTTGTTTCAATATAAAACTATTCGGGCAATTTAAGTTTAGTGGTTACGCTTTCATATCTCATACCCTCTGGTAAATGTTAACATAACTATGGAAAACCACCACTTTTAACGGGTAAATCAACGATTTCTATGGGCCATTTATACCATTGCTATGTTACAAATGACCAGACTATCCTCAAGTGGTATTAGGGGCAATGCCAACCCTATTCAGGTGGTATCTAAGCAAACAATTGGTTGAAGATGTTGGTTTGCAAAAAGTTGCGGACCAAGAGCTATCCAGAACAAGCTCCGATGGTCTGCACAAAAGTTTTGTTTTTTCTTTGGAGGAGTCTCGGGAAAGAAACCAACTTGTAACATTGGTAGATTTGTAGATGTCATGTCTGTAGACAATCCTATCATTGCCTTTTGCATTCCCAAATAATTGCGAGCTTCCCAAGAGAAAGGCTAACCCTACGGTAATTTGACATAACTATAGAAAATCACCGGTCTTTAAATACTTGGATACGCTTAAACACCCAAACATAAGACATATTCCCTTTCCCCAAGTAATGCATTTCCAAATGGAACAAAACAAAAAAAACTTTAGCAAATCCATGCATATGTTAGTTCACCCAAGGCTATAACATAATCGTCCATCGTTTCTACCTTGCAATCTCCACCTGGCAAATCACCATGAAATGCGCCAGATTTATGGCGACATTCTTGCAGGGTATGACATATCTTAGTCGACTAGACTTATTTTATCAAAACAATTTGGACAACTTTGACACACTTTGAAACCATCACTTGAGTTTGTCTGAAAAAATAGGGTCCTTCAAACGTTGATGGCTAATCACGATTTTCTCTAGGCATAAACCTGCCAATTACAGTAAATTATGTGTACACCCTATTTTCAGACAAACCATGAAAAAACCATTTTCTTCGAACCGAACCGTTTACCTCCCGGCAATCCAACCATTCACGATCTACTTTCGATTCACGCCTTGCCAGCTTAGATTGCGCAATAATTCCCCGCATGCCAAACATTCCCACCGAAAAACACTGATGAATCCAGATAAATCCAGGTTAAATCCATCTTACTCCTCTTTTTCATCTGCTGGTTGGTGGTTGAGCCACCCCTCGAAAGTCAGTTGGGATGATGACATTCTCAATATAAATGGAACAAAAACATGTTCCAAACCAGAAACCACCAACCAGTCTGTAAATTCCCGGTTTTTTTCTTGGTTGAAGCTCCCACATCGGCGTCGCATCGTCGCTCCACCATCCCAGGCACTGCGAGAACTGGCTGATGCGCCAAGCGGATCGAGCAGCGGATCACCCAGCGGAGCTGCTCCTAGTGGAGAAGTAACCCTCATGAAGCACATGCAAAAACTGGCTGGTGGTTTCAACCCCTCTGAAAAAATATTATATATTGCCAATATATAGAAAAACAACAAATGCTCCAAACCACCAACCAGAAAATGTACAAGTAGGAGTTTCCATTCATGGGGATACCCCATAGCCATGGTTAACGGAACATCCTATAGAGATGGATGATTTAGGGGTACCCCCATGACTTTGGAAACCACCCAATATCATCAAAAATCAAATGGAGATGTACACGGTAACGGTACACGTACTGTGTATATATATAATTTAAATATGTGTGTCTAGAATTATGTGCATACAGTACTATTCATAATATTCTGGGTTTTGTAAAGCAACAAACCATGGGGAGTTTTCCATATCTTGAAATGATTTACCAGCAAAATGAGAGCATCTAAGGGATCTTGTTCAGTGGAAACTATCAAGTAATGGCAAGGTTTCTATTTCGTGGTTCATATTGGTATGTAAAGAAATGCACAGCAACAACAACCAGCTTAGCATGTTATTTACGTTTACCCTCTGGTAAACTAACATAACTATGGAAAATCGCAATTTTCAATGGGTAAATACTATGGAAAATCGCAATTTTCAATGGGTAAATCCACTATAAATCACCATTTTCAATAGCTTTTTGTATGTTTACCAGAGGGTATAACCTACAATGTGAGGCCCCCCAGTTATAAGTTGGTTTATAAGCCCCAGTAACTATAGTTATAAGTACCATAAACCATAGTTATTGAAGTTATAAACCAACTTAGCTATCTTAGGGGCCTCACATTGTATATCTATATGACAATATGAGATGCGGTCCAGGAACCAAATTGGTCAGCTCCTAGATGATCGTGAACGAGTAACGTACGTAGGCTCGTGACACATGACACGTGGTTGTTTAAAATTACACGGCCTCTAAAAAATCATTGTTAATATCTAAACATAACAAATTAAGACTAAACATTAGACCTAATATTGTTATTTTTAATGTTTAGTCTTAATTAAGACTAAACATAAAACATTAACAGAACCTGACCTCTGGGTTCGGGCCTCAAACTTTGACCTACCTAATAATGTGTGACTGTCAACAGAGCTTGTACAACGCAGGAAATGACACCCCAGTTACCCACTTCAAAGGGAAATCACTTGATCCATGTGTGTAACTAGCCAAGACCTGGAAATTAAATCTTGAGTTCATATATTCATCTTCAATATTTTCTTTGTATTTTCCCCAAAAAAAACTCAGATCTTCCCAATGATGGGTCAAGATCAAGGCTTATTTTTCCGTAGATCATCTCCAAATGATGGCTCCTCCCCCTCCAACTGCACGTCGCCGCCGCTGGGCCCTGCAAAGGCTTCGTTGATCCATAGACTGTTCAACGGCATCAGGGCAGCGTAGATCAGTGTCCTGGAGCTGGGATGGAGCTGGGATCAACCTGAAGGGGCTCATGGAAAAGTAAAACGTATGCGTATACAATGGTTTTTCCATATGGGGGTTTACATAAATGGGGGTACCCAATATGGTTTATCATGGACAATTCCATCTACAAATGGATGATAAAATGGGGTAGCCCTATTTTAGGAAACTTCCATATTTATGTATAGAACTCTCAATGTATGCAACATGTTTCGTATCATGAACATTACACCAGAGAGGTTATGTGCAGTCCAAAAAACAAGGCAGTATGCCAACTATTCCCATTACCATCCCAGTACCACAGGAGGCCGAGTGGTGTAAAGGGTGTAGGGTCAAACATTAAAGATGAATTAGACATTATATTGATATTGACATATTGGTATCGATATTATTGATACTAATATCAACATCATATAATAGTAACATGATGCGATGTGATAGGATATCTATACTGGATATCTCATGATTTCATGGAATGTTTTGGGTAGGGACTCGAGGATGTTGAAGGTTTTGCCCCAAACCTTTCACACAAACCCGTGTGGCAGAGCGGCAACTGGGTGAGCAATCTGTGGTGCCATCAATCACGAGTACATCATATTCAGTTCCGGGCGTCACGGCTAGGATTCTTGTTTCGCATGCCAAAAACCTATTCAACCGCCAAAAGATGGTCACGCAAGTATAGAGCCATCACTGATTTACTTCATTCAAGAATCAAGGCAACCAAAAAGGGAACCGAGACTGGTCAACGCTTTGAGTCCAGAAAGTATATGGATCATTTCAATTTCAATCATATATTTTTATAGTATAGGTAGGGTATGTTATGGTGTGGTATGGTGATGTATGATTTATTTATTTGTATATATATATAAAAAAAAACAATTATACACATATATAAATGTGACAACAGTTTCAGCTACTATAAAATGGAAACCCATGACGTTGGAAAATAACGGTTTTCCAGAGTGTATATATATATAGATAGAGTCTCTATAGAATATTATAGAATGGGAACCCATGACGTTGACGTTGGACATGGCTGTCACCCAGCAGGTGAACATCACTATAAAATGCTGATCTGACCACCCAAAAAATATATGTATAACATGGGGGACTCACTCGAGCCCTAAAACTTAGAGAAAATGTGTATTTTAAAAAATCTTATCCAGGGGATGTCCCACCCATTATATAGAGGAAATTCCTAAGGGGTACATATATATATATATACTATTATATACTGTATTTTATAGTCATACCAGTAGTACCGCACAAGGCGGTGGCGGATGTTTCAAAAATAGGAAACCTATAGGAGAGGTTGGTTGTTGTGAATCACGGATGGCAGAGCGAATCCTCTCATGGACCGACAGGTGGTTGGAGCCGTGTTTTTTGGAATGGTTGCAGTGGTTGCAGTGGTCACCTCACCACAACTGCTGGATGTAGCGTGGTGTAGCGCAGTTGTAGTTGTAGTTGTAACTGTAGCTGTAGTGTAGTGGAGCGGAGTTGTAGTTGTAATGTAGTGTAATTGGTGTAGTTGCAAGTGCATTTGCAGTTGTAGTCGTGGTGTGGTGTAATTAGTGTATTGTAGTGCAGTGTAATGTCGTGGAGTGTAGTGTAGTGTAGTGTGGTATAGTGTAGTGTAGTCTAGTGTAGTGTAAGGTAGTGTAGTTGTAGTTGTAGTGTGCTGCAGTGTGATTAGTGTAGTGTAGTGTAGTTGTCATTGTAGTTGTGGTAGTAGTTGCTGTAGTTGTAGTTGTAGTGTAATTGGTGTAGTGTAGTGTAATTAGATGTAATTAGCGTAGTGTAGTGTAGTGTAATTAGTGTAGCGCAATGTAGCGTAATATAATTGTATTTGATTGCATTTGTAGTTGTAGCAGTCATGTAGCGTAGTCGTAGTTGCAGTTGTAATTGTCTATCTATCTATCTATCTGTCTGTCTGTCTGTCTATCTGTAAGCTTGAAAATGCAGCAATTCCGCGAAACTTCCTCAATTCTTGAACTTGACAACATCCAAAATGAAGCAATCCTGCGAGACTTTTTCAATTTTTGAACTTGACAACATCAAAAACGAAGCAATTCGGCGAGACTTCCTTCAAAAATGGAAAGTTGACTGCAGAGCTGATGGCCTCATACCAATGCGTTTTGCGATTTCCCACTCCACCTGTCTAAAGTACTGCGCCTGCCAGGAAAAATTGATTAACACAGGTCATACGAAGTGCTGCACCTGTCACGCAAAAACATCTTAGCAAACCTGAAGATCTGATGCTCCAAAATGCAACCCTTCTCAGGAAATCAGCGCCCTAACCTCCTAACATCTCTGATGAACATGTCTCTTGTACAGCGCCTGCCACGGAAAATGCATCTTTGCAGATCTTCTTCAAATGTTACACGCCTGCCATCGTTTTTGGGAATGCGACAAACCCTCACGTTTTGCTCACTTTTGACAAGGTGCATAATCCCTTGCGCCTGCCACGCAAAACGGCGCTTCAACGTCCAAAAGTGGCGCGAACATGTGGTGTTTTGTACATGTTGACTTCGAAATGTGCTTCGCGCACAAACGGCGTGCACTTTTTCGACATCTCAACTTCCAAAAGTGCTCCAAACGTGAAGAAGTGGTTTTAACTTTTTCACTTGTAAATGTGCTTCGCGCCACAACGGCGTGCACTTTTTCGACATCGCAACTTCTAAAAGTGCTCCGAGGCTGGTGTTTTGTACATTTTGACATCGAAATGTGCTTCGTGCGACAATGGCGCGAACTTTTTCGACATCACAACTTCAAAAAGTGGTCCGAACTTCGTGTGCTTTGTGCATTTTGACATCGAAATGTGCTTCGCGTCAAAACAGAATGCAATTGTTCATCTCTCATCTGGCCAGCTGGCTCCGCACCCGCCGCTTTAGCGAGTCTACTTTTCGACCCTCCGGAGCCACAAATCACTGGAAAAAAACACAGTGTTTTGCGACTTTCTTACCTTTTCGCGCACCTGGATCTTCTCTCTTCTGAGACTTTCTCTTCTTTGATCTTCTTTCTTCTTCTCTTCTCTTCTCTGACCCTTCCCATCTCTGCTTTTCATCTGTCCATATTGTCGGATGTCCATATTGTCGGAAGTTTCACTTCTAAACTTCCTTCGATCAGCCATCCAAATGGGGTGGATCAAAACTTTAAACACCAGGGCCGAGCCGCATCGAGTAGGTCACGTACCAGCCGCCCCCAATGGAGCGCATGACACTGGAAGCCAAGTCGTCGCGAACGTGATGATCAAAACTGTCCAGGGCAGCAGTTTTGCTGCTTTTCCCATCCTCACACCGCTGAGGCCAGAGCCCCGGCAGTTAAAAAACAGGAGCCACGGATGCTGAAAAACCAGGGCTCAATCCATGATTTCACACGGCGGATTGAAAAAATGGGGCCAACCATGATATACGGACAATGAATAGTAAATCATTCAAAAGGTAGTTTTAATGTTTGGATGTCTTGTCAGCTTCTGCCTTCGAGTGGGAATGGGTTTGAGCACCACAAATGAGATCAAGCCAGCAAACATGAAGGGTAAACTAAACAATGGAACTGCAGCAAAAATTGAGGATGGATGGATTTACAGTAAGCCGGCCAAAAGGGCACTCCAAGGTAACTGGGGGTGTACCCGGCAAAAGTAGGATTCCAGTAAATCAGGAAATATGAGGATTGAACCAGCAGGTAAAACCAACGAAATGGGGATAGTGCAGCAAACATAGGCCGGTTGAGCGAACAAAAGGAATGGGCGAAGGTCAATTGAATTCATATGAAGGCATCTGAAAAAGGGACACTTCCTCAATCCCAAAAAAGGACTACTGTATACAAATGCTTGGTTCAATGATGACCTCTTTACAGGGTGCGGACATACCAATCAACAGCGGGTGCCAGAGTGCCAGTAACATATAAAGATTGAGACCGCGCAATTTTGGTTCTACTTGCTAGGGAAGACGACTGTGATAGATTATATTTGATTATTATAATGATTTTTCAAACCATCCAACAAGTGTTCAAACAAGAAAATATTAGATCTTGCCGTCACTTCAGCAGTTTGTCCCAGCCTGCTGAGCCCAAGTGGCTTCGCTATACCAATCCCGAAGTTGCTTGTAGACCGCGCGGCGATCACAGGGCAAAGTCGCTCCAGACTTTGGATGCTGGTGCTTACCTCAGGCACGTGTGTCTGGCCCTGCCACGAAGCTGAAATTTCATATAGATGCCATGGGCTGTCACTGAGCTATCAAATTTAAATACTGGCTGGTGGTTTTTAACCCCTCTGAAAAAATAGTAGTCAATGGGAAGGATTATCCCATATAATATGGAAAGTAAAACATGTTTGAAACCATCAACCAGTAAATAGAGTGCCCAATTGTTTTTGACATATCCAGTGCATCATCGGATCGTCACCCAGAACATCATAATGTATCATAATGTATGTTATTTTTTCCAACATTTGGGGTGTGCCGGTTCCATCCGGTGCCACTATCCACACCTGGAATGCAGCCAACCATATTTTGAAACTACTGAATCCTGTGACCAACAAAAACACAGAATGGTACTATGATCTTTTATTTCTATGCACCAGCTGCACACTCATGCAGTGAGTTAGTTGCAAGGCAGCAAACATAGATGCACGATGATGCACGATTTGGTTTGGGTGTCACTTGGAAAGTAAATCACAAAATCGAAGCACCTCAACCCCAATATCACAGCTACCTCTTATGTGCGTGGGTGTGTTTAAAACAATTCTGGAAGGAATCAAATAGTTGGGCACATCCTTCCAGAACTTATATTATTAAACTTGTTCCACGTGTTTTCTTTTTACCAATGTCGGTGTTCTCCTGAACTGCCGGGGAAGGCACTGGTGCAACAGAAACATTTGGTTTTTCGTACCTGGAAGGTTTGGAGCTGCTCCGGCAATTCATCCACCTGGAACGACTTCATGTCACTGTCACCAGGGTTAGCTGGAGCTTAGGACTTTTGATCTTTTGACTCCTGTCGTATCTATCCGATCTATCGTGTCTATCCTATCTATCCTATCATGTCCTGTTTATCCTATCCTATTCTAGATCTCCTATCAATTCTATACAATCCTATCCTAGCTAGGCTAGGCTATCCTATCCTACCCTGTCGTATCATAGCCTATCATATATCCTATCCATCCATCTTGTTCTTTCCTTCCCTTCCTCATTTGTTCGTTCGTTTTGTTTCACCTATCCAAACGTCTATTGTTTGGACCTGCTATCCTCTCCTATCCATCTGGCTATCTAAACATCTACACGGAATGTAGCTCCAATAGAAATTGGATTCGTTCAACCTTTTCAACCATGGAAACGTTCGTTGATTTTGGGCTCGCTAAATCGCTTGTTATTGCGCAAACCAATCTGTGGCTGGAAAGTCAGCTACTCATCTAGCGAAAAGCAAGGTTGAACTCGGCTACTCTGACCGGCAAAGTTACGTCACTACATATATGGGTTTGTCAAACAATGAGTTTCTAAAGACAAATGTAGAATAATTCATATAGACAAAATTTGCCAAATTATGTTTCGTACAGTAATACTTAAATTTGACAACCATGATGCTATGATATGGACGTGAAAAATACCATGTCATTCTTTTGACATAGCATTATGACGTTTTTGGCCATACCATAAGCATATCATTTCTCCATTCCAATGGTTCCCCTATTGGACCGGCCATCCCCATGGCCTCCTTCATGAGGCCAATACCGATGTAGAGAATCAACGGCAACATCCTCGGGCTGCGGTTAGGGTCTCTTTTTTGGGGCTCCTCCGGAAGACGACTGAAGTCTGACGACCACCGAAAATGAGTGTGCCACAAAAAGGAAATCACCATGAAGTGCCACATGTCAAAAACTGTTTCATGTGGGTAAAACAATGCCATTTTTACTAGCCATGACTGGGAATGCTAACCATAACACCTATAAAAATGCTACTGGCGCATGGTTTATGACATTGTTTTACCCACATTAATACCTTCCACGTTAACTGTTGAATTTTAAAGATGCAAAGATGCAAGTCTGACGAGGTTTGACTCACCAAATGGCGCATCCATCTTTGTCAGTGAAATTCAAAGGGAACCATGTGCTTCAATAGTCGAAAGCAAGGTGTCCTTTTCTGCAAACTGCCCCTGGAATTCATAACCTCCCCGTCTCCCCTGGTACTTGTTGGTCGTATACTGTAATTACTGGTTGTAGATGCAACACCACCAAAATTTACCAAGGTGAGCCAGTTGTGCGAGGTTGGAACATCATCACCTTTTGTACTTCGAAAGTGGCTGATCGAAGACTACAGTAGGTGATGTTTGCTGAGGAAATACAAATGAATCATCAAAAGATAGGCACCATCTTTAGTTTGCAAAACTGCAAAAGCCCACGAATTCGATGGCCTGACTAGTTGAGCCATAAACAAATCACCGTCGCTTTTACTTCGCCAAGGATCAAAAGGCTCTCCAGAAAGATTATCAGCAGGTTATCAAAGAAACCTGGGCTGTAGGCTTTCATTTGTGCATTTCCAACTCCTGGAGTACCCAGAGGAATATCTGAGTGGCTATGGTGGGCGTTTCTACCTTGAATTCACCAAAACCAGTCGGATTGAACATACCCCTAAAACAAAGGTTCAAGAAAACCATCCGATACGGCGACCAAACATGGCTGGAAAATCACGCGTTTAGTTCAATGATTTTCCCTGCTATCAACCTCCATGGCCAGTTTGGGGATTTTCCGGCTGGTCGCGTTTGATTACAGGAGCCAGCTCATGACGAGGATCCTCAGAAAAGCCGTTCTGAAGTGCACAACGCACCGATTTCGATGTGGAACCCCATGGTCAATGACATCATGACTAGGTACCAAAAACATCCAAAAACGTCATTGTCAAATGAAGGGAATGCCACATACAAGGCCATGTTTTGGGGTAAAAAAACAACTTGTGGGCATGACATAGACCAATGACCAGAAATGAGATAATGCCAACACCGGATTAATAAACCCCCCCCTATAGGTCATGGTAGACCTTGCAAAGTCTTTCCTAGTTTTCCCCGTAAATAAACGCCCCCTTGGAAGGTGTTGATTAATAAGGAGAACCCTCTGATTGTTTTTAATGGGGCACATGGGCTCATGGGGGGTACCCTCTGGGAGCTATCGAAACTGCTGATTTTTATAAAGAATTTAATTAGAAATCGATCATTTGGGGAATAGTTTTTTTCAAATTTTCAATGATCAGCAGCGATGGATTCTGGTGTTCATGAGGTTTCAACTTAAGTATTGAATAAGGAAACCATTTGAAAATAAAGAGAGTTGGAAAATAAAACAAAATGGGATTTCAACACTGGTGGTTGATTAATCATGTCCGGCAAAAACGGTTTATTAATCCTGGGGGACCACCTGTTTTTAAATTGCAAAAAACATGGGAGGAGGTTGGTTAATAACGGGATGTTGATTAATCCTGACTTGACATTACATCATCATACATCTGTACCCATCCATGGCCCTCCCATATCACCTAGTGGCTGGACTCTGCTACCTCAAATTGCTGAATGTGCAAAGACCAGTGAATACCTCGAAACGAGGCTTGAAGCACAGTGGTGAGCTGCAAGTGTTCACACAAAGGTGAGAGGTGACTAGATATATCACTGGAACATGCTGGAAACTCGTAGTTTACACCTGTTCTTGACGGTTGGCCTGACCCTCCATTTTGTGCAATTCCAAGGTTTAACACAAGCGTCGTTTGGCTGCAAGGTAGATATGCTTTGCTCATCTCGAAAAGGACCCCGGATCAACCAGGGCTTCACTATTCACAGACCATGTCGTCATGTTTGGGTGTCTGCATGAGGAATTATGTCAAAACCCTTCAGTTCCGGCCGATATCCCTGAAAGCACAAGTAGAACGTCCACGTGACCATTAACAATTTCTATTTTTTTCGGCTTTCTGGGAGATTGACCGGGATTCTATGGGCAACAATCGTCGGTGCAGGAATCCCGCAACCAAATGAACCTAGCAATACCAAGCAATGCATCTGCTGTGACATAGTGAAACTACACCCTAGTCATGTATTGATCGTGCGAGCAACCCTTGACCTACAAAGTTTGCGTACAAAATCACACACACAATGAACCTATTGAACTATTGTAATACGAACGGAGCAGTGATAGCCCAGCGGCTCATGGCTTGGAACTTCATGTGCAGAGCCAGTAAGATCAGCAAGAGAGACATGCCCACCGGAATGATATCCTAGTCGCTCCAGCGGAAAGCGAAGGCTCTAAAAATTGAACGGAAAAAATGGTCCGACCATGTTTAGATCCTGGAAGGGGACATAGGTTGAGTCCGGTTGAGCTTAAAGGGACCTTTGGGGCATCTTGTTGTCAACACCCATCATCAGATCTCGCCATACTTGGCGGTTCCTGGGAAAACAATCAAGTGGATAGTGACCCTGTAGTGATCCTGTAGACCAACTCATTCAGAACCAGTCGCATGAAATATGAAATATGCATATAAGGTACCCCGAACCTGATGGCTGTTCATCATTTCCCTAGGAAAACATATTGAGGCTACAACCAAAGAAAAAACAAGTACCCTAGGGTAAACTAACGTAGATGTGGAAAACCTATAGTTTTCCTAGGACAAGTACCAAAAATGCTGGGAAAATTCCACTTCTATGTTAGTTTACAGGAGGCTAACCGATGCTCCGCAGATCAAGAACAACGGGAAAAACGGGACCAGCCACCGGTGGTCGTATCAGAGCCCCTTGAATGTCCAACAAAGAACGGGTCCAAGAATAGCATTCTAAGAGTCAAAGCTTTGGCCATCATGGATAAACATGTATATATATATTAACATTATATAATATGTACTGCCATGTATTGACATATATTGACACAATACATGGACATGTATTGACATGCTGCATGTATGGACACTGTATTGGTATGCTGCATGTATTGACATGTTCACACCAACAATTGCCGAGGTGCGCAAATAAACATACAGCAACACACACACACACCGTCCTGAATCTGAAATGATTCCTATGGTACCTCCCTCAAACGTTAAAATTGTATTGGATGCACTTACATCTGCGGGTATCAAATGCGCCATCAAGCTACACAACTGCACAGTAGGTAGGATAGTGAAAAACAGAATGTTGGACATATCAACATGAAATGCATGTATCTAGAATATGATGATAGCACTGCACGGTTTGCATTTTATGTAAGTATAAAGAAAACGTTTTGGACATATCAACATGAAAAAATGTAAGTATACATGCACAAGAACATGTATAGTGTGTGTATATACATATGTGACTACAGTAGTTATATGCACTAGTTTCATGGCAATGGTGTCATTTCAGTTTTCCTCCACCTAAAGACCCACGCGACCCATTGTGGCAGCCTTAAAAACGGCAAGTATCAATATTCTTCGTTTGTCCCTGGTTCAAGAAGGTTGCAACTTCGAAGGTACACCACCTCAATGGGACCATGGTTGTCAACCTGATATTAAGGAAATTATGTGTATATACATACTATATCTGTATTTACACTATATGTACTATCTATATTACATCAAATATACACTATCTCCATATTCTAAATACACTATATATATACTCTCTAAAGTGTAAATATAAAAATATATAAATACATATATATATATTATACACTATTTATACACTACATGCATATACTATATTTATACTATATATACACTTTGAATACATACTATGTATCGACACTATTTATCTGCACTATATATAAATATGTATATGTATGATATCTATATATATAATATAAAAAAATGCAATAGATATATATATATATATATAAATAAAAACATTATATATATATATATATGCAATATATATATATATATACAAGAAATTGAGGGGCTCGGATCCAATGCGGGCTACATATGTTCAGCTATACCAAGGACATAGTACTTTAAGAATTTGAGGGACCTTGGGATAGGACTGCCAAATTCTTAAATATGTATATATATATATATATATATGCTATATGTGTAAATATATATATACTATATACACTCTATATATATACTATACATATATATATAATATACACTGTATATATATATAGAGACTATATATATACATATATATATATGTACACTATATATATAAATATATACATACATCATACAGCATATATATATACACACACCTGTGTTTGGCTGCTGAGATTCTCGTGCCAGATCCATGCCCCGTGAAACCAGAGGTCAAACGGGATATATATATATATATATCATACATATCTTACTATACATGAGGAGAAAGACCTACTTTCTTTAGTCCATGGCTCCCCCAGAGCCTTCTTCCAGGCCTCCCAAGAAGTTCGAATCCGCCAGGTGACAATCGAGCGAAGTATTGTGGGGACCAGAGAATCGTCAAGCGCTTGGAACACTTTAAGAAGGCTGCAATTCCCAAAATGCCCGCTTCCTACGGTCGGATTTTGATGATAAATGCCCCATGTTTTTTTTTGTTTCGCACATTCAAGTGCAGCTAAGAATAGCTCTTGTGTTTATGGTAGATATATAGATTCTGAAAATAGGGCATACCGGGCATACCCTCCAGTTGGCTCATTATTGCTCATTTTCAAAGAGAAATTGATGATTAGCCATCAAAATCATCAAATGTTGGGGTGTCCTATTCTTAGATAACCCCATATCGAACTAGCTGCCGGACGTTTAAACAACACACAGCCAGCACTTTTCAGCGCCTCCGGGCCGGGCTTGAAAAAGATGCGGTGAAGCTGGTGGGAAAAAGGGGTCAAACAAAAAGGGCTGATATGGGTACAATGTGGGCCCCCCCAGTTATAAGTTGGTTTATAAGCCCCAGTAACTATAGTTCTAAGTACCATAAACCATAGTTATTGGAGTTATAAACCAACTTAGCTATCTTGGGGGCCTCACATTGTAGGCTTTCACCCATACCTGCTTTATGACAGGAATCTTGATCAAAAGCTGGAGCAATATATACATATATATATATACACATGATATCCTCTAACATAGCTATGGAAAACCACACTTTCTCGCTCGGTATATAAATCATCTGTCAATGGGCAGTTTTCCATGCCTGTCTTGTCCCGGAGTGTAAAATTACTTCAAAGCATATATTTCTCAGCATAAGGCTGCTTCCAAGTTGAGTTATATACTTGACTGTCATCAACATGGAGCGAAATCGATGGAACACCAATCTTCCTAATAATATTTACCTTATTCAACCCTGGTTTACCTGAACAAGAGTCCCAAAAGTTGTTTTTTTGGTGCCTGATTTGTTGAGCTACGGTCTAGCCGCCCAACAAAGGCAAATTCAGGCTCCTTCAAACGTTCGTCGTGCTGGGCAATACACAATTTGTCCATAAAGACCATGACGGGACGGCGCAGGATGCAGCGCCGGAGCCGTTGCCAAAAACCTGTGGCTGTTTTTAGGAAACAGGTACTTTATTGAAAATGGGGGATCTACAAAATGAGCAGTGATTCTTTGGGTGATAGATTTTTTGGATGGTATCAACAAAATGAGCAGTGATATCAAAATATGGGGATGGACTATTGGTGGAATGATTTAAGGGACAATCTACCGGAGGTATCGTCGTCTTTAGTCCCAAATAAACTGGTTTCCTGAGCAATTTCCCTTCAGCCAATTCTGGGAACACCACTGCGTCGTGGTTTTTAAGCTTCAAAAAATCCAAAGTATGAAAGTCACCCCAGACTGAAAGTAAGACATGATTACTAGAAGCCACAAACTCACATGAATAACTTGTCTTGCTTGCAGGGGGTACCCAAGGCTCAAGGCCACCTGGCGTGTCTACTCACCAAATCATGAAGTACATACCCGTATTTACATATACCCACACATGTTTCTACATATCAAATGTATGTATATATATATACACTGTATTTAAAAAAATGTGTATGTAACTGCGTATATATAATTATAATTACTATATTGTACAAATATGTGCATGTGGCCTGTGTAAATACATACACACAACTATGATTTCTGATTTCATCTAATTTTCAAATATCATAAATAAATGTATATATATATACACAAACATACGGAGTCATAGAAGGAATAGTCTTTCGGTTGAGGTGGCAGAAGGACTTGCCAATTTCTACATGTATGTGACACTGTATGCGTCTGTGTCTCTGTAGGTGTGTATGTTTTCTATGTGGACAGCAATGCAATGTACGTCTTTTTGCAGACATGATGTTGTCATATATTGTGATGCTATACTATACCATACCATACGATACGAAACGACAATATAATGTGCTATCCAATCCGATACTATACTATACTAAACTATACTATACTATACTATACACTATATTATACTATACTATACTATACTAGATACTACACTATATACTATACTATATACTATACTATATACTATACTATATACTATACTATACTATACTATACTATACTATACTATACACTATACTATACT
>Ga0126342_10007260_pt1 | contig 19772 bp, 22 predicted proteins | sample Cyp1metagenome_FD_92528 | JGI IMG/M metagenome (GOLD analysis project Ga0126342, IMG submission 92528) | Coral microbial communities from Lord Howe Island, Old Settlement Bay, Australia - Cyphastrea 1 metagenome | ecosystem: Host-associated > Invertebrates > Cnidaria > Coral ... | reverse complement strand
TCCTCGTTGGGACGAACAATGCCGCGACACGATGATGACAGTCCCTCCGCAACTCACCTCTTCCCTTCCTTCTTTCTCCTACCCCGCTAGCTTTCGTCATCCACCCCCGGCCTCAAGTTTGTTAATCAACTATTGCATGCCATGAATTTTCCGTTTGCAAAGGAAACACGTTCAATTGACAGACCTGAAATAATGCCACAGACCTGAACAATACCTTTTGTTTCCATATTTTCAAGCGTGTTTTGATGGTTGGGAGGAAATGCCAAAGTTAAAAAATGTTTTTTTTCCCAATTTCAGACCATATCACTGAAATATGTGGATTTGGTTTGCAAATGAATTGTTGTGGAATCGAATGCGTTCCACTTATGTGGAAATGCAAACGCATGTTGAACATTTCCGCACTGATTCATGTTCAGATATTGTTTTAACCAGTTGGTTTGGGGATGTGTCACATTTTGATGCCCACTTGTTGCCGGTGTTATGCCATGGCGGATCCCTGAATTTCGCCGTGATGTGGACAGTATATTGGTGCTGCTTGATCGCAAGAATTATGGATGTTCATTACTGGTTTCGATTTGCATGGCAAAATGGCAAAACCAAGTAAAACACGCAATTTTCTGGAACGTGCTATGAACAACCAGAGGTTTTTAAAGCCGTTGTTCCGTCCACACCGTCTCCTCATGCAGTGCCAAAAAAACTGCATTTCATTTGGTTGGAAATAATCCCAGAACGGAGGACAATTCCTCACATCGAATCTAGCCAAGGTGTTTGTGGGATGATTCAGGTGGTGGTGCCTCTGCCATATTCGGCGGATTGATGGTGGTGCTTGGCGATGTTCCGAAACGCGTTCGTTGTGATCACAAAAGTCTCTTTTGTGTTTAAATTGGCTGATTTGGTGCGGGACATTCTTTAAGGCTCAGCCTGCTTTGCGGGGTGTCTCATCTGAATTAGCCGTATTCGTGTCTCAAATGGGGACAGTCATGGGATGATTGAAACTCACAGGTGCAAGATGCATTGCATGACCCAATTTCGCTTTGTTGAATGCACCCGAAATATCACACAGTTTGAATTTCCCACATGTTTCACACATTTTTACCAATCTTACCTCGCGAGGAAGCGCCGTTTCACAGGGTGCCTTGGAACAAGCTTTGGTCTTTGACGCTGGCAGCAGTGGCACACGTCCCCCGGCGAAGATCCCTAGAGCCCTAGAGGTCAGCATTTCTGATGCAATTTTTTTCCGGAAATCGTGGATGCCGTGGATGCCAAGGCATTCACATTTTCAACATGAGAATGCCTCCTGGTGGTGCACACGTCCCGCGACCTTCAATTGAATTTGGTGGTGTATGGTGGTGTCACGGTAACAGGTTCCATGTTGAACTGCAAAGTCAGACCTGTCACATGTCCGTATGAATTTGCATCGCAGTGGCGCAAAGACATGCTACAGGATGATTTCAATGAAAAATTCGATGTTCACCTGGTGTTTCCCATGGCAGAAACACACACCGTACTGTTTTGCTCTTGCAACTGGCTGTTTGCACAAACGATGGCAACAGTGGTTCATGAGTGTTCCGAGACCTAAGTTCGATACTTTTGAGAAGTCAGCGTTTGAAGATCAGGGAACACTGGGACCTCAATGACAAGGCGGTCCCTTCCTCCAGGCATCCGTTCATTTGCGCAGCCAAGGAATTGATTTGTCTGTGCGGGACAACCAAACGTGGAAAGTGAAACCAGGACTTTCACACTTTGCGGAGCATGATGACCTTCGAGGCTTTTGATGTTTTGGGTGTGCTGAGAAAAATCTATTGGAACTAGGTGCTGTTGATTCTGTTGATGAATTGATGAAGATGACGTTGGCGAAGAAGAAAGAACAATAAGAAGAAGAAAGAAGAATAAGACAAAGAAGAAGAAAAAGATGATGATGATGATGATGATGAAGAAGAAGAAGAAGGAGAAGAAGGAGAAGAAGAAGAGGAAGAAGAAGAAGAAAAAGAAAAAAAAAGAAGAAGAAAAAAAACAAGAAAAAAAAAACGAAGAAAAAGGGAAAGAAGGGGAAGACGAAGTGGAATTGGAAGTAGAAGTAGAATAACATAATCATCTACTATAAATGTATACACATGTATACATATATATATATATATATACATACACAATATACGCATAAATGATTTATACGTACGTACATACGTACATGCACACACACACACATGTCAATTTTGTTGATTCCATCCTGAAAGCAGACATGTAGCGTAAGAAGTAACCATGGCCGGCGCAGCTCCCAAACAACTTCAACTAGACCTGCGCTTGCGCAGGCTGCCGAGAAAATATCGAGCGCCTGGTGGCGTGGAAGCGGATTGGATGGGGTAAAAGAGGGGTAAAGGATGGGGTAAAAAATGGAGGTTCGATAAACTTTGTTTCTGTCAGAAAGCGAACAACCACCACATTGCATGGTTGAGATACTGGATGAGTTTGGAAACAATGCTTGCTGAACCTGTGGTAGATCAGGCCATCCAAGAAAGAAGTTAGGTAAAGAGTGCACCTGGCTTCCGAGACGCTGCGGCGTTCGAGACTATTTGCACTGCACATCCATACTTAGGGCCATCCTCGTCCACCTTCGCAGATCTCCCTGTTGTAGTCGCGCCTGTTTTGGTTTTCGGTTGCCATGGCTGAGGTGGGTTTTGCAAACAACTTTGTTGAAGAAGGCCGGCGCAAAGATACGCCAGTCCTCTTGAAGGCCGGGGAATATGATATCTCTTGAGTCTCTGGCGGTGGTATTTTCAACTTGGTAGACTGGGGACGGGAAGCACAGCCGGAGATGTCCATACGCAGCTTGAATGCAGTGAAACATATGCTAGTAAATTGATTTGCAGGATAGAGGCAATCAAACCATCAAACCAGCGTCGTTGCACTATGAAGGCATTGCGTTTGTTGCGTTATTTCGTCCATGTAACTCACAGAATCTAGATTGTTCAAGACCAAGAGGCAACAGATCTGTTCTCTATTTACCTCCATGTTTGGCCGGTCAGGCCACAGCTGGCCTGCGAGCAGTTCAACAAGAGAAAGCTGCTGCAGTGTTGGAGGAAGCGACTCGACATGATATGCATTTACTGTATATAATTTATATGTCAATGATACATCAATGTACATATCTACACACATGTAAGAAACTATGTCATGTATGCTTTCATTGATATGATATTTTGATATATTTTGCTTCATTCGAAGGCCACAGACACGAAACATTTTATGCATGTTGAAATTTTGCTTTCTTCTTTGACATCTCCCGGACCAAAACCAGTGGTCAGCTTAGGTGCGGTCTACGCTAAGGGTTTCGGGTTACTGGTTTCAAGATGACGCTTGGAAATGACAAAGCTGGTGCTCAACTGCAGCGGCTTTCCGAGCCAGGATTCCAAGCGATAACAGTTCAGCTGAATTTTGTAGGCCTTACCTGGGCTGACTGAGGATTGGGTGGACATTATCAAGGGGAAAGAAGAAGCTGGATTGGCCTGGATTGCTGCCAACTATCTCCATGGCACTTTTGCACCTCACCAAGATTCGAAAGCTACCCTAATCTCCAACGATCAGGAATTGAGATCCGCTTTGATGAGACGAGGACTTGTCAGCAGAGAACCATAGAATAGGATGATTATGTATGATTATGTATGATTATGTATGATTATGTATGATTATGTATGATTATATATGATTCCATCCAGTTTCACAGATTAAGAGTTAGACTCTTTGGTGCGTTGATCCTGGCGCCAGCAGTAAAGCCACGAAGCCAACAACGTGCCCTGCCCCCAACGTTACGTTCCATGGCTCCGGCGCCTAGGCCTTTGACAAAGAATCCTTGGGCATCATTGAAATGGGAGGTGGCTCCACGCAGGTCTCTTTCGAGCTCCAACCCGGAGAAAAGGACCACCGGTGGGTACCGGTACCGGATGGGTACCGCTTGGGCTTCCGCTGGGATCCATGGGGCCCTTCCCCCTGCAGGACAGAATTCCTGTTACGGACTTCTACCAATTTCAGACAGCACTGGGCAAGGCAGGTCAAAGTGTAGGGCATTCAAAAAGATCATCCAATTTGAGGGAACATGGGGGGTTTTCATATGATCAAAAATGAATTGTTGAGTTGGAACAGAAGTTCATTTTGGAAGACTTGGGCAGAGGCTCTAGGTTCGGAGACACCAATTCCAGTCGGCAGACAGCCAACTCTTCTCAACAATTCCTGCCGAACTCATCCTGGATCTTCCCATGACTTCCAGGCATGTGGCTTGTGTGTTTCATCCAGGTTATTGCATCTTGAAGGTTTGCAGCTTTTCGATTTTCCTTCACCAACCAACAGTTGAAGGTCTATGATCTTTATGCACACAGCTACTTGGGTTCCTCGTCTGCTATGCAGGGGCAGCGTTTGTTTCGCTATCTCAGATAGAGTGTCAAAAGTTCTAAGTGTTCAATTGTTGGACTCAGTTCTTGGGCAGATTTATTACAAGAGCAAATCCAGCTTTGCATGGTGAAAACATGTGAAAATGAAAACCATGATTTTCTGTGCAGAAATGGACCCCAAAGGAAGACCCTGATTGACCATGGTCTCAGGTGATCTGGTCCTGATCCAAACCTGAGGCTTTGGCCAGGACTACGCGCAGAATAAGCTGAAAGATCTCAGAGACTTGGCCCAGAATGGCAGCTTCGACAGCAAAAATTTCCCCGGTTCGGTGAATCCCGGTGACGTGGTTTGTACACATTTTGTGACGACATTTTCTACACGAGCTTGCACTCTCATGATGGTCATGGAGTCCCGTTTTTATCAAAGTGTTCGGATTCATCTTTTCATATGGGTATCGGTATGGGTCAAAATTAGGTACCCCCTAAAATTATGGATGGTGAATACTAAACTAGACTAACATCTGTGGTTCCCTAGGTCTTCCATTTTGACCCACATCCATATCTTTTCATATCTTTTCCATCTTGTTTGCAAATTCGCTTCGCCTGAACGTGGAAGCGAACCAGCGACATCTCGCTTGGAGTTATGTATTGTGGATGCGATTTTCTGGCTTGACCACAAGTTGAGAATCAGCGGCTTGCTGTGTCCCCTTTTGCTGGGTAAGCCTTGGTTCCCAAGGGTTTTCGAGGCTTCCCAAGCTATGCCATGGCTTCCAGTCGGGAACTGAGGCGATGCGGGTGAGGATCCATGCTATCCTCCAGGCTACTCACGAGTGAGTCGCCTGGGTTCAAGTGTCCAGGGAATCGGCAAGAGCGACCTTTGTGAGAGCAACATCCACAAGATGCTCTTTCAGGATGAGAAACTCAATGGTTCGGTCGGTTGACATCCCATCCCTATGGCAAATATAGTTCTTTCATTTGTTCCTTGTGTTGGCTGTGTTGTGTTTGACAGAGCACGTAAAAGATCCGTGGTGCCAGATTCACACTTTATTGTGAAGTTGCCCCACCAGTCACAGCGGCATGTGCCAGGATTGATGCTAATTTAAAACCAAAACTGACTGCAGTTGGGGTGTTTGAAGTCCCCTAGGGATTTGTGTCCTGAAATCTGTTTCGATCTCGTGGATCCAAAAACGAAAGGAAGCTGGTGCTCCTGGCCACTATGAACACGAACTTCCAGTCAGGGGATCGTTGATTGCCACCGACTCCTGTGCTGCAGTGTGTGGAAACTTGCACAGGTGGTCGGTGGATGGCCTCTGGAGTCTCTGATAGAGCAGTCTGCCTTGGAAGACAAGCATATGATCCTTACAGTTTATTGCCACCTTTTGTGATATGCTTTTATGTGAGGCCCTGGTTCAACTGTGGACATAGACATCGCTGGATTGGGAATGAGCAACACTTGTATGGGTGACAATGATCGGCGAGCTACTACTCTGCTCGGCTGTCATGTTGATTGAGAGTTCCCAGGGAAAGCCACAAGCAGAAAGAAGCCATGATGTACCACAAATTCAGCACTTTCTGACACCCATCAGTAGTTTTGCTCTTATTTCCGGCTAGTTGGCTAGTTTGCTTCAATTGCTTCACCTTCCTCATTTGTGTGCTCTGGAGCTTGTGATCACCAGTGAGAGAGTCATGCTTCTGAGGAAAACTTCTTCTATGTAAGAGAAGACCTCAAACTGAGCCACATGGCAATTTGGCTGCAATACCATGCAATACCTGTTGCATGAAGAGTTGTTTGTTTCCCCTGGAACACGACTTATAACATCGGTAAGCACGTTCGCATGGACGACTGCTGCCTCGTTGTGCTGCAGCAACAGGCAGTCACGTTCAGACCAGCACACCTTGAGCTGAGGAAGGTGTTCCTCCGAGTCAAGCAGAAGCAGCGGAAGTCTGTGGAAAAGATCTGTCTTTCACATTTGAAAAAGCTTGCTTTTCCCTGTCCTACCAGCGGCTTGGCAGCATTTCCTTCATCGTTTTGTTATCATTTTGTTATTTTTTTGATATATATACATATAATATTATATATATAATATTATATATATAATATTATATATAATATAATATAATATATATATAATATTATATAATATATATAATATTATATATAATATATTATATATAATATATGTATATGTATAATATTATATAATTATGTATGTATATATATATATAAATATGTATATTTCAATATGGGTGTCAATCAACTTCTAGCGGTCTCTAGATGAGTCCATCCACAGCTCTTAGGCTTGCATTCCTGTCTGCCGTCAATGCCCTCAACGGAGGCACAGCATGGAAGCTGCTGAGAATGGATGTTTGACATTGAGACATACGAAAAGACTTACTGGCGCTTAGTCGGGAATGGATGGGAATGGGGGTTGCTGGGATGAATATTGATAGTTATTGTGGATTATTCCCTACTAAGCACCAGTAAGTTGAGACATACGAAAAGACATCTATTAATCAATGGAATCAATGGAGTTATTACCAATTTGTTGTTTTTGTTGTTTTTAAGATCAACCACTAGAAAGTTGCTAGGCAACGAGGTGCAGGTGAAGCGGAAGATCAATGGGGGCGACATCGACTGGGCCTTGGGAGCAGCCACTTGGAGTCTTAAGTGGGTTGGGTTAGGGAAACATCTGCAGGAACAATGGATTTTTAGAGACTCAATCTTGGGCTGGGCATGGCACCATGACAGGTTCGAAAGCAACGGTGGCAATTTAGCTACAGCTAAAGCAGCTAAAGCCTGCGCATCCTGGGCATCAACCAGCTGAGGCTTTGGTTCATCTTCTCCAAACTCGTCAATCCTCGATCTCCTGGATTAAGTCGCCAGGCGGGGCGGGAATGGTCCATCAATGGGATGGGGCGGAACGAGTTCGTCGTCTTCGCCGTGAAACCGTGTTTGAATGCCAGGCCTTCACTTGCAGTGGGTCCTGACAATGCTGACAGCAGTGACACTTGCCGCTGTGGCTCTCATTTTGGCGACTTGGTTTCATGAAACAGTGTGATGTGGTGGATGGGTTTACAGTGATGCTTGTGAAATGCAATGCTGTTTTATTGCCATGAAACTTTTGACGCGATCCCTCATTTTGAGCAAGATCTCTTTGATAAACCGCCGATGATGGAGCAGTCCTTATAACTTCCAATTCATCAAAGATTTCAGTGGTGCCCAAACTGATACACAGAATGTCCCTGAACGATACGGCTGCGCGGGCCCGGCTTTCACTGGTTGCATTTTTCATCCGAGGTGAGAAGAAAAGCTCCGGTCGTTAAGACGAGCCAGATGAATCCAACTCTCTTTGGAGCCAAGAATGGTTTGGAATGATTTCAGGATCAAAAGCCTTGGGTGACAGGATCAAAAGCGTTGGGCAGCAATTGTTTGGCCAGAGTTAAATGATGTTAAATGTCAGTGCGCAGGTTGCTGGTTGGTACAATTCAGCGACCAAAATGCAGTCCTTAATTACTGTTCATTTTTAGACGTGCTCCATACAGGAAAGGGTAGGGATTTTGGACGATTTTGGCCGATGTAGCGGAACAGGCTTTGGGCAGGTGACGGAAGCCCTGTGCCCAGGGCCCTGGTTTGGGCTGACGGGCTGATGGCAAGGATTCGTGTGAGGCCTTGACGCGCAGAATACCTTTTGGCTCAATCAAGCGCTTAAACAAAGAAATTTCATCAAACTATCCGATTTTTGCCCTGACTCACAATGTCTCGGTGGCTCGTTAGAGGCTGGGATGCAGTGAGTTGTGCCTCATGAAAAAAAAGGTATTTTTCTGAGAATGAGGTATACCATCCTTAAATGGCAATTTCAGAATGTAACAGAGAAAATGATGACAAGCTAGGTATATCTTATAGAGAATTGGGATGAATTGGGGGGTTTGCCATGGTTTGCCCCTAAATTTTCAGGTACCAAAGCCATTTTTCATTACACTCCTCATGAAGTGGAGCTTCCCGGAGGTGTAGTGGCATGGTCTCTGCACATGGTCAGTGGCTGGTCGAGAAAAATGGCTTGCGCTGAGTATTGCACAGCAGTATCCAGAGTTCCCACTTTCAATGTGAATCAACTTACTTTGGCTAAGAAATACATGTGCTATGTGCTTTGTTTCACAATGTCAACGTCGCCAACGCCTAAGCATCCTTCCGCGCTCTTCTTCAGTGCGATGGTTTGAACTGGGTTTCACGTGGGATCCCTCCCCTAGGTGCGGAGGATGTGCCGGAACTTTTGACCAGTGACAGCGAATGTGTCTCTGACAGTGAGTGCTCGCTGATACTTGGCCCATGGGGAGGGCTCGAATAGACCAAGATGGGGCTTCACTTACAAATGTGCTATCCAAGGAGATTGGCATGACCTTGGGTGTGCGGTTTGTTTGTTTTTGAAATGATGAAGGGCACATTGCAGCCAGGGTATATCCCGGCGAATGGTAGCTTGATTTTTCTGCCATAGAATTTTCCATCGAACGAGGGATGTGGTATCTGGGGTCAGCCATTTCTAGAGATTGGAGATTCTCAGTTGCTTAGCTGAACAATGCTGAACATCAGTAGTTGTGACTCAGGAATGCACTGCAGTTGAATGCCCGCGCACGCGCGGAAGGGCCCAAAGCAGCAGCTTGGAGTCAGTGCGGTGGCAAAAAGTGGGAGGTGGGGGCTGTGCCACGCGCTGTGCCATCCTCTCTGGACTTGAATTTCGCCGTGCAGCTGCAGCCGTTGATTTTTTTTGACCGACCTGTCGACAAGTGGAAAAAATCTGGACCAATGCAGTTGCTGTCTGTGGCCCTTTTGAGGCTACAAGTGTTCTAATCACACCAACTGAAACAAATATATGGGGGATCCGCTCCAGTATCTCCAGTTTCAGATGAACCGAACCCAATCCCGTCCCTTTGGACAAACAAACGCATGATGTAAATCTATTTCTGAATAATCTGACTACATGAATCTATATGACAATATCAGACTTATCTGAAGTTTTCTCTTTCTCCAAGTCTCCATAGTCTCCAAGGGAAGTCTCACTGTGTCTGCAGGGCGCCACGGTGTGTGCTGATGGCAACTTGGCGTAAAATGGCCCTCGTCCACCTGCAACCGGATCAAAAGTACCGGGGTCGGCGTCAGGAACCGAGTGCTTCAAGGTGGACGATTGGTACTCTCAATGCAGACCCAAGGTGTGGACTTCCCTGGACACGAAAGTCCAACATCCACTGGTGATGTTCGCCACTCGTGGAAAAAAATGCCCGATTTTGACCTATTTTGACAAAGATTCTTGAGTTACTGAGTTGGTTGACAATTCAGGACTGGCAACACCTATGATAGAATGATACTAGAGCTGGATAGCACTTTTGGGCTCAGCTGAGGGATCTTAGGGTCACCTTTTTTGTAGAAAGTTCTGGGCAGGCGACCACTGGTGTGCCAGCTCCATCAGCAAAACCACAAGCCGCTCCGGCACCACAGACGAGAGAGGCTTGCGCAACGGCGCATCTTCCAGTTTTCAGCCACTTCTGTGGAGACTGCTGGGATGATGAACTTTTTCGACTCTTGACAGTTCTTGATGCAGATAGAATGATATATTTTCATGATATTCCTCTATAATATTAATGATATACATTGATATACTATATCAATACTTCATTACTACATATTGCCTGCACGTGTCAGTCTCCCCCGTTTTTCCGCCGCAGAAACCCTCGAAGCCATCCTCCGTGGAGCCCGAAGAGGCCGAAGAGCCCGAAGAGCCCTCGAAGCCGGAAGCCACCATGCATCTGCCAAAACGGCCCCCACAACCGGACGCCGAAGCCGCAAACAGCTGGGGATCACCTCCGGTGTCAAACATGGAAATCCCCTAAAAAATGAAGGTTTGCTATGGTTTGCTCATGGGAAAATCATCGGTGAGAATTTTCGATTGCCATGATTGTCGAAGGGTAAGGCTATGGATGATATGGGCCACCGTGGGGTGTGTCTGAAAAGCTGATCATTAGAAAACCCAAAATGGTCATTGTCTATTTTAAGAAGGGATGATCAACTATTGGATTTGTGGGTATATCACATTTTCAGGACCCAAATGGGTGCTGAAAATTGGGCTATTTTTTTTCGCAACACGCAAAATGTGCCATGTCTGGGATGAACTCACCTTGCCTGTGTTGGATGACCCAGAAATCAGTTGTGATCTTTCTGGGCAGATTTTCTCATGGAAACTCTCCAGTCTGGTCCGCTGAGAAGCCAAAGATCTATGACACCGTGAATCCCATTATCTCCCGCGGAAACTTCCTTTACGATTCGGTGCCTTGGTGGTTCCGTCCGTCGACTCATTGCGCGACTCCGTCAGTTTCGTCCTTTTGAATGGGACATTTGTGACACAGCCTTTAAGGTAAACTAACAGTTTGCTATTGAAAATACCACATTTAGTTCGTTGATTTACCTATTCAAAATGGTGATTTTCTATAGCTATGTTAGTTTACCACAGGGTAATGACAGTCATGACAGTCACCCAAAACATGGCAAAAAAAACCACTCGGCAGGTCACCGGCAAGCGTTTCTTCGCCAAGGGCGTTGCATACAATCCGCGCAATGAGCACTTTGACTGCAGGGGATTTCCTAAAGTTCCAGCACCACTTGGAGCGCTGATATCGAGATGGACATGTAGAGCTCAAAAAGCTTGTTGGAACAAAGAAAGCGCATTTGCTGTGATGGATCTGGTGTGAATATATAGAATGGTATACTGTGTGCTGAAAAGTTCCAGCGGAGCTGGGCCGCAGAAATCATGGTGCTGCTGGTGTTCAGGAAATGGGTCTTGGAATGGTAGTCAAAATCGTCAACACTTGAAATTTGCGATTCTCACTCTTGCCTCATTTCATCTGTGGAAAAATCCCATGTACGCGGCCAAGGCACTACCAGCACAACTTTGGGCCTAGTGTGCAACTGCCTGGCTGGGTCGACAAATGCATCCCTGGAGAGCCCGAAGGAGGTGCCTGTAAAAATTGAGGACATTCGGGTGACATTCGTAGCATTGTTGACGGTAGGCGAAGCGGCGAAGCGTCAGCCCTCTCTCTCTCTCTCTCTTAAATAGTGAATCCTGAGCATGTCAGGCTAAACCAGCCTGAAGTTTTCCTCCAATGATTCCAGCAAGACTCCCCCATGCAAACAGCGTCAGCCAGCAGTCTGGACTCGCCAGTCATCGACTCGTCCAGTCACAGGTTATCGGGGCTACAGCGCAGATGTGCAAACCGATGACTTGGAGGATTACTGGTCAGCGGACCTGGAAGCGTCGCTTGGCTGCGATCAACCCATCCGTTGGTTGATCATGGTATCCCATTCGCCTGTAGATATTGGGGATGATCACGATCCATTATGGGATTTCCGATAAAAACCAGGCAGTGTCAAGGGACAGAGGCTTTTGAACACAGCAGTTCATTTTGACGAAAGTACATTTTCTGATTCAGCATGATCATCATGATCCAACCACCAAGACTGCCAACTACTTGTGTTGATATGGAAAAAGTTCAACATCTCAGCTGAAGCGAGTGGTCCTCCGTCTCAGAGGATGGCTAACATGGGAGCCAACACCGTCCGGCTCTACAATGTCTCCCGGTCAAAAATTCAGGGTCATGGCTAGCTATTGCCTGGCGAGTTCCAGTGAAAGCATGATATATCATGCCGCTTCTGGTGTTAAGCTAGCTGGGATTGCCATCTCAACCACTGATTCCTGTCGCAAGTTTTAATCTCGCAAATTTGAATCAGGTGGTAAGCTTTCTTGACGGTGTGAATTTTGCTATCAAGCCATGCACGTTTTTTTGGTCCCAAGATGAACTGTTTGACCCAATAAATCAGTTCATCGAGTTTCGCCTTTTCATATGTGCACTCAGATTGACCCACAGAAGAGCCATGCGAAGTTCATGAAGAAGGCTCATTCACTGGGTCTTTATGTCATCGTGCCCTTGACTGGAAAGGACTTCTCCGGGAGCCGGCCGACAACATGACCATGATGAAATGGTGGGATGAGGGTTAGATTCATAATGGTTGTTTTTGAAGCACCAATTCATCACCATTGCAGAGCCGCAAAAAGCAGGACTGGGGCTTTTTGCCCGCATTCCCAGCTCCGGATTGCTACACTCAGGACTGAACGCAGGTAGAGTGGGACATGGTAGCAGTCATTGCGGGCAGAATGAGAGTGGCACTTTCCCCCCATCCTTGACATGAATTCACACCTTGGAAGGTAAGGCAGAGTCGCTTGGGGGTTGACACCCAGCACTTCCACCGTGAGGAAATCGAGGAGTATGGAAATGTCGGGACCAATGTCCTGGCATTTGCCAAGACGGTCATGAAGGAGTCGCATAGCTGCACTGGTGAATCAATGTGAATCATGGCGAATCGCGAAAATGGCGGCATGGTCACAGTCTGAGTCGTGGGGGTCATCAAGAGTGCTAATTAGGTGATGCTTCACGGTGGCATGTATCGAATGGTGATGCTTCATGTGGGATTCAACAAAGAAACCCGATCAAATCTACCTCAGAGCCCCAATCTCGCCAGTCGAGGCGACATACACGAGAACCATGTAGGGACAAAGTGGCAGCGGGTATTCCCTTGCATAGGCCCCTATCCAATCTTACATGGCTAGGGATTTTGTGATTTAGGTATCTGAAAGTGTCATTGGTGTTTTAACCCCTCTGAAACATAAGTCAATTGGTGTCATCACCCCAAGTAGGGATGGATATAACTATTTGAAACCACCGAGCAGAAGGGTCACAGGGGAACTTTTGTCTTTTATTTTTCGTGCCCAACATTTCAGGTTCGCGCCGTACAACAACACTCTTCTTTTCACAGCTGCGAATGAGCTTGCCCAGTTGGACAAGACCCTCAGCGGCATGAGCAAAAAAAGTTTCACGTTCAACTGGAGTCCCTGAAAGATCTGGAAATTGTATGCACCAATACCATGTTCTTCCCTGTCAGGAGGGGCTGGCACTACATTTACATGGACACGAAATGTAGTTCTTGTTGTGAATTGTGCTGTAGATCTGTTGATTTTCGGAAGATTCTGTTTGAAACACAGCCAATGATCAGGCATGTGGGCAGAAGATGAAATACAGACGTAGTGTTTTTGTAGAGAGTGCGTTGAGTCAGCCACAACATGCTTGAAGGAATGGATATGCAGCCTTCCCGTGTGTGAAAGCCTTCGTTCGGGACCTCCACAACTACCAGGCCTTATGAGTATTGGGTTTCAATGCGTTGCACATCATTTGGTCGAGTCAATCTGGCAATACTCATCTTACTCCTATGATAATATGTATGATATGTACATATATATATATGTACACATACATACATACTGCTTGTCCCTCTACATCTATCTATCTGTCTGTCTGTCTGTCTATCTATCTACCTACCCATCCATCTACCTATCTACCTATCTACCTATCTACCTATCTACCTATCTACCTATCTACCTATCTATCTATCTATCTATCTATCTATCTATCTATCAACCTATCAACCTATCTACCTATCCATCCATCTATCTATCTATGTATCTAGATAGCTATCTCTCTGTCTATCTATCCATCTATCCATCTATCTGTCTGTCTGTCTGTCTGTCTGTCTATCAGTCTATCAGTCTATCTGTCCGTCTGTGTATCTATCTATCTGTGTATCTATCCGAGTAAATATATGTACGTGGTCTTCAATCTTTTCACTTCATATTACGCCATGTGACCAATGTGTCAGGAGGAGTGCAGCTCCACAATGCGCCACTCGGCTTGTGGCACTATGTACCTTTGAGTGGCGGAGATGTGTGTAATAATGTAAACATAGATTATCTGATACAATAAGTTTCATGATATTTGATATGAAACATATTGTTTATATATGTATCTGTATATGTATATAGAATAATCTGTATATATATATAATGTTCAATATGAATCACGTTACACATATATCTGTGTAATTTAACACGCAAATTATTTAAGGTGAAAAAGGTAGTTCATTTTTTTATGTCGAGTAGCTACAATATACTGTGTACATCTATCCACAGTATATGTGGGGGCATGCATATACATTTACAGATTAATCATGGAACCCTGAAGGTGGATAATTGCTACAACTGTCTGTAGGTTTGCTCACTCGTCATTTTATCCTTCTAGTTCCAGTACGACGAGTGAACGTATGGATGGACTCAATGGACGCTTTTGCTTCATCCGATCCCCAAGTGCCAGCTACACCGTCCAGTTGAACATGGTACCCAGGGTATCCCTGTGCTTTCAACCTGAGATCGACTGAGATCTCCAATTTTCGGTATCCTCACTTGGGATTCATCGGAGACGGCGCCCAGGTCGGGTGCCCCTGATCTATTCAGACGTGGACACTGGAGGAGGTGCTGCCAGGAAGGTGGTTGCAGAGTCTCCTGGCGGAATGTCATGGTCATGGGGATATGATGGGATACATTATACAGATATGATATAGGTAACATACGTAGATCCGTATAACCGACAATTGTGTAGGAATTTGCGGGACATGTCAGGTTACATTATGTTAGAGGTCGTCCTGATTGAAATAAGCCGAAACAGTCAGGTTTAGGAAAGAAATGGTGGTCTTATATAGAGATAATGGGATATATCTGACTAGAAATGTGATCTTTGGGCCTGAAAATAGGGATGCCCATAGAAGTGCAATGGGGTATGATGAACCACTGGATTTTGGGTATTGTACCATTTTCAGACACGATATCCCAAATCCACTTGTTGTTTTGGAATGCCATAGTAGTATCGCCGCTAGTAACATCCACTTGGTTTCACCTGAGCGTGCTGTTCTCCCCTTGGGATATCTTGGGATTAGGTAAAACTTAGGTGAAACGTGTGACACGAACTGTGATCATTTCTGCTCTAAGTTACCTGACCTGCGCACTGGACAGCGAAGCTGATGCGGTTGATGCCTATGGCTTGAACGTGTACTCCTGGTGCGACGAAGCTTGGACAGAGCGTACACAACATGGCCGCTAAATCATCATACACGCATACGGAAATGAAGAGATCTAAGGTAGACATGGTGGACATGCTAGACAATCAAAAATTGCCTCCTTTGTCAGTAGCCTGCTGAATATCTATTTGTAGATGCACATCAGAGAGAGAGAGAGAGAGAGAGAGAGAGCGAGCGAGCGAGCGAGCGAGCGAGCGAGCACCGAGCCGCTCTTCGCTAGTAGGACTCGCTTTTTTTAGAAACATCCTGGTGGTCAAAAGTGGCTCAATACTTGCCTGTGCATCCCAGTCAATAACTATTCTAACTATTCCATTATTTCCATGACCTTGTTAATTCCGCCACAGTCAAAGTGCAGAGTGGCTCACTTGACACTGAGGAGACCTATCCAGGCGATGGCAAGGCAGATAACTTCCAATACTCTCCGTACAAAGACATCAAGAAGGACAGGCACTTCTCTATTTTGGAACATCAATCTGAATCCAGTGCCCCTGATGAACAATGATGAACAGTAAAGCGCTATTTTCGCTAGTTCAGCGAGAATGATTCAGGACTTCAAGGACTTTTCAGTACCTTTCATCTTCTCTGAGTTTGGGTGCAACTTGGGCGTCTTCAAGACCAAATGCCCATATCCAGGCCAGATTAGCTTCATTAGGTCACAACACTTCTGAGAAGCTTTGTTGATAACCTGGTGTGACAGGAATTTGATGGAATTTGTGCCTGGGTTCTCTGGGTTGATCCAGTTGATCCATGGATTCTCAGAGTTTCCCATCAAAAGTGGGGGACATGCGGCGCATGATCCACGTCTCTCTGCAGATGGTCGAACCTGGCCTGATGTGAAGCACTTCTTGGGTGAGGCGCATAGACCTTTTCCTTGCTGACAGGCTGAGATTTGTCTGGTTTTTTCAGCACAAAAGATGTGTTGTCAAGATGGTTGGCCCATGAATCTTTCGTTTTGTTGCAGGACATGGGCGAATTCATGAGCGGAGCAGTGGCTTTCCAGTGGTCCATGGTGCCATCCTTAGTTTTGGGATACAACGGTACCAGTGGGCGCCATCAACATTTTCTGCTGCCAACAGCGGTGACTTTCTCATGCCCTGAAGGACAAGGAAGAGTATGGTCTGACCCTCTCGCCCGGCTTTTTGGCTGGACAGGACAGGAAACTGGCGGCAGGTTGCAGTAGCCTCCTATGGATAGCGGCTCGTTTCCATGCTTTGAAACACTACTTCTTTGTTGTAAAATGGGGGATGCTGCCAATTCCGGTGAATTCGGGGAGGGTCTATTTTTAGACCCAAATAAGCCATGTTGGCACAACAACATTAACGTGGAGGCATGCAGTTTGCTCAGCAGCAAATGGCAGGATGAGCTCTACTTGTTGGACAACTACTTTAATTTGCTGCTCGGCTGTGCCCAGTTCTTGACAGTTGCACTGTAGCCAGCTCTGTGTTGAGATCTCGTTCTTGTTTCGTGAAAGAACTTTGCAGATACTTTACCACCATCAGCATCCCTAAGATTGGACTGAAAGCATTTTTCGATTTGAAAGAGTAAAGAGACGTCAGTGGTTAATGAGTACTTCAGCAGGATGTTGCTCCAGACCAGCTTTTGACTTTCCCAATCACAATGAAGTAGCAGTAGCACCTGCAGCCGAGCAGTTTCCTTGCCGCGTGCCCAGGCAGAAGGTGTACAAGAAGTACCAGGTGAATTCCACATGGGATGCTCCTGCTGCCAAGGCATCCGGAGAAGCACCTCCATCATTGGAGTTGGTCCAGTTGGTGATCGGAGATCCCGCAGAGGTTTTCTTTACACTCTGATCCCTGTCATCGTCAGGTGGACAAGTGTGGCTTTGTTCCAGAGGATGTGGCACCCCTGGAAGAGCCGCAGCTGAGATGCAATGGTCCAACGGGAGAATTTTCCAACGATGTTCAACAGATAAATCGGAGGGGGTAAGAGTGTCTGTGGGGTGGATAGATTCAGATGGCAGGGCAAGATGATGCCTCTTGAACAGATTGGGAGGCTTTTGGGGAAATGAACACATTCCAGAAGCAGAGCTGAACTGTAAACCGAAGGGTTCCCCCAAAGTGGTCCGAGCTTCATCTTGGAGAAGCTAAACAAAACCTAAATGATAACCCCAGGAGGACTCAGCCATCACATACACCCCAAGAGCATCTCAGGCACAAGCGACCTGCGTGCCCAAGCAAAGCGCTCTGGCGACTTGGAGTTTGAATGCTGACTTTGATTGTTGAGCATTGCAGTAGTTGCAGTCACTGGCAGTCACTTGGAAATATCACACAGTTGGGTTTGATGTGGGTCGTTGTTCACGAGCCCAAGGACCAAAGTGCAGACTCAGAGGGGTGTGGACAAAGTGGTTGACTGGACAGCTGCTCGGACAGCAACCAAGTTCGTGAGGGTTTCCACGGCAAATGACAGTGACAGTGATCTTACAAGAACCTTTCTGTAAATGGAGGTTAGTAAAATTAAAAGAACTTACCAGACCAGTCGAAGAGTTCAAAGTTGCTTGTACTGTGATCATAGGAGTGTCTACTCTTGAAGAGAACCTTCTCAGAAGTAGATGTGCTGTTTCGCCAGCTGCTTGAGAAGCTAAGCAAGCTGCAGGTCTTGACACCGGAATGAATGGTCATGTAACCATAAAATCCTGCCAACTTCATCGGGCTATTTGTTGCAAGATTTTCCTTCATTCTACCTATAGGTACATACTTGGCCTATCCTACGCCGACACCCAGTATTTGCATAACCAATTATATAAACTCCAAACTCCAGCAAAACAAAGATAAGCAGATGTCCATGCAAAGTGCCTTGTCTGAGTTTTACTCCGGTAGTCTTCTGATTCTGGATGTAGAATGCCAACATGAGTCTGAGGAAGAATCAAAGAAACTCACACAACAGGTGAAGGCAAACCATGGAAAACCCATGAAAAACCATTGAAAACCAATGGAAAACCGATGTTCAACTCATCAAAGTGCCAGACGTTGCTGCGTTTTTTTAGGTCTTGCCTCCTCCAGCCAATGCACCCATTGGCAATGCGACCTTGAACATCTCCGAATGCTCTGCGGATCCTGGGTACCGTGGCAGCCGTGGTGTTTTCCCCGTAGGTTTCCCAATGGTTGATCCTGGTATGAAGCCCAAATGGGTCGCTGGTCGAACTTGTCACTGCATCCAGATTTGCCTGAAGAAGCATGGCAGCAAGTATCTCATCTCATAATGTTCGACCCCTTGTGGTTTTGTGATTTTCTTTTGAGATTCGTGAGGCGACCTTAGATTTATGTCAAGTGACTGTCTATGGATGTTCGAAGATCTCCTTTCCTCTCCTGGAAGTTCCTAGGTATGTTGTTGGTAAAGATCTGACCTGCGCGCCGCCACAATAGACATTAATTCCCACATATTTGAACATAGTGATCTTAAAAAGCAAATAAATAAAATATGATTAAAAATCCAAAATAAGTTTAAAATAATACATTGATTATATACATATTGATTATATATATATATATTTATTATAAATATATTGTATATATATAATTTTACTTATTATTGATTACACCACCAGGACAAACGCTTTTTCTTTTGACTAGCTGCTGCACTCCTCTCCCCTTAAACTCCTGACACGGTTTTATATGAATCTCATGGCGGATCGCGGATTAATTGGTTTATTTTACCAGTAGTACCGCGCAAGGCGGTGGCGGAAGTTTCAAAAATAGGAAACCTATAGGAGAGGTTGGTTGTTGTGAATCACGGATGGCAGAGCGAATCCACTGATGGACCGCAAGGTAGTTGAAGTTGTGTTTTTTGGAGTTTGCAATGGTTGCAGTGGTCACCTCACCCACAACTGCTGGATGTAGTGTGGTGTAGTGCAGTTGTAGTTGTAGTTGTAGTTGTAGTGTGGTGTAGTGGAGTTGTAGTTAGAATGTGTAATAAGTGTAGTTGTAGTTGCAGTTGTAGTTGTAGTTGTAGTTGTGGTGTGGTGTGGTGTAATTAGTGTAGTGTGTTGTAGTGTACTGTAGTGTTGTGTATCGTAGTGCTGTATAGTGTAGTGTATTCTAGTGTAGTGCAGTGTAAGGTAGTGTAGTTGTAATTGTAGTGTGGTGTAGTGTAATTAGTGGTAGTTACAATTGCAGTTGCAGTTGTAGTTGTAGCGAAATGTGATGTAATTGGTGTATTGTAGTCTAGTGTTGTGTAATGAAATATAATTATAAATATATTACGAAAGCCAGCCGCTAGGCCAGGCGAAGTTCTTTTTGCGAACAAAATGAGTTAAGGGGGTCTGGGGGCAGAGCGCCCCGAACTGGCCAAAAATCGGGAAATTAGGTGGTAAAAAAGGTGGCCACAGGTAAAGTTTTTTAGGGTTATGTACCAGGTGGCAATTGGGTGAC
>Ga0126342_10007259_pt1 | contig 19773 bp, 21 predicted proteins | sample Cyp1metagenome_FD_92528 | JGI IMG/M metagenome (GOLD analysis project Ga0126342, IMG submission 92528) | Coral microbial communities from Lord Howe Island, Old Settlement Bay, Australia - Cyphastrea 1 metagenome | ecosystem: Host-associated > Invertebrates > Cnidaria > Coral ... | reverse complement strand
TTTGAATGTTCATCTTTCGAATTGCTGATCTTCTGATTCCGTTCAAATTCCATGAATGTCTGGAGGCCATGCTGGCGACGTCTACTCCTGCAAGCTTGGGCCATCAACGATCTAAGTGCGACTCTGACTGAGCATCGGCCGCCATCACTGTGGAAGATGTTCACTGCAGGCACACGAAGGGTTCCAAACTCACTCTCTCCCAGGGGTCGGCGGCAGGGGGCGTAGCCCCTTAAGTATATTATGTGTATACATGTGTATACATATATATATACATATTATACGCGCGTGTGTGATAATATACGTATATCTATATAATGTTGATATATATATATATATAGTGTACATGTATGTGTACACATCATGTCATATCAATATCATATCTTTCTATTGATATACCTCAACAAGACCTCGTTCCTAGTCCTTTCTGCATACACACGTCGGTCCTGGGACTCCCTGCCCCGGCATGGTATGCTAGCTGCTAGCTTCGCTGTTGCTTTAAATAGCTGCATATGCCGCTCTGACAGTGGCCGTGTCCAACTAGAGTAGTTCAAAAAGTCAACTGAAGCTGTTGCAACACATACCTCCATTGATCGCACGCCGTCTAAGCTGCTCTGCGGAATAGGTCATTCGAAATATTCGAATGAGCTGGGCCAGAAATGCTGAGCTGAAGTGCAAACAGCAATCAACGTCTTCGTATGTCACAAAACCAGCCAATTCACGTGGGTCTGCTCAAACCACTGAGTCTCTCACGAGCGTGAGTCTGAATAGGAGTCTGAGTAGCTCGGACTTCGCCTGTCACACGAAAAGAGACATCGGAAGTGACTACCAGGACTATCCACCTTTGTAGACGCCAAACAATGTCCGAGGTTTGGAAAACAAGAAAGCATTGAGGGAATCTACATGAGAAGATCCCAAGAATCACTGCATGGCTCAGTGTTCAAATGTTGGTTCATGGGTGGCGCACCTTCTTCTGCGACCTCGGCCGCCACCTTGGCTTTGGGAAAACATGGGAAAACCGTTGCATCACTATGATCTGCTCCAGACTGGCTGTGACACAAATGCTGAAGCAAAGTACATCTCATGCTGAAAGCACCCAAGTGCTGTATGAAGGCTCGCACGGCGACTTCGACTCCTGATTGACACACAGAATATGTTCTCGGAAAAAAAAAAAAAGAAAAAAAAACATTTCCCGGTAAAAAAGGAACATGTTTGGTCTGAAGCCTTCCATCACAAGGAAACCTTCACAAAGAGATCCTGGTGTACCTGGATCAAATTGCCCAACAAAGAAATCTAGGGCCTGATTGGGACGGGTCCGGCAACCAAGCATGACCAAGGGCTCTCACATCTCTCACGCAAAACCATGTGGCACTGCAGTCTCCGCCGTGGTCTCTCTATGCTGAGAAGCTGCGTCGGTCCTTGAGTCTTTGCGTGGTGCATTATTTTTCTTGGATTCTCCACCCTTGGAGACCTTCAGAAAGATAGTTGCAGGTGAAAAAGCCGGAAACGCTTCACAAAAGATGGTCAAAGTAACCTTTCATACCAACTTACCAGCCTCGACGCGGATTCGCTCACCAGCAACTTTGCCTCCATCTAACTCCTTCACAGCTTCCTTGCAGGGGCAAATCCAGTACTCTTCACAACATATCACAACCACTTGTGGATCTGCTTTTCTACAACTGCAGAGTGTTGGCAAAGTCTTTGCAAAGTGCTGGCAGTCAGAAAATGCTGGGCCTGCGCTTCCTTTTCGTCCTCCATTGTCACGAATGCAAACCTCGAATAGTAGGCACTCAAGGCATTTTGCCATGGAAAATCAGTGCAAATCGATCAATGTAAGGCACAGGCCCAGGAGGCTGTCTTGCCACCCAAATGTCTACGACTTTTCCGAACTTTTCGAAGTGCTCCTCGCTCTGCTGCCAGGGTTTGGGCAGAAGGCTAAATCCAGAACATACTGCTTCTATGTCTAAAAGGTTGAGAAATTACGCTCGGAGATTCCGAGAAAATGAGCAGTATGCTCCATAGGTCCGGTGGAAAAGCAACGGCCAAGGAAAGCTCAAAGGATGAGTCCACGACAAACACAGTACCAAAAAGTACACATCTGTCAGTGCTTGAACCAGGGAAGAATGAGCTTTTTGAAGTGAGTGACACAGCGCAAAGTCTAAGCATGTAGAAACATGTACAAAGGTGAAGATTCTTCAAAAGCTCTTCAAAAATTCTTCAAAAAAATAGATTTGAGGACAGAATCCACAGTGGAGTCCTCCAACTCACTTCGCTCAACCTGGCTTGGGACGTGAATTGAGGGCGATACGATTCGCCTTACCATGTCAAGAAAATATTGAGTCTACCAGGAGAAAAATTGACAATTGTCCTATCTAGGTGGATTGAACGTCTACCTCAGTTCTTTGTCGCTTGGCATTTACACGTTTCCTCTCTTGCTTCTTTGGCAAGAGATTTGAAAGACACACTGACACATAGACAGAATTTGCTGAGCCAGTGTCAAGGTGTGCTAAACTCATTAACTGGGGTACACAAAGTACTTTCAAAGTACCTCAAAGTGACACCGGTCACATTCGTCTCATGCTTCCAACCAGAACTGGCAGCGGCTTTGGCGCAGCCCTTGGAAGTGATCCCAAGCCCTGCGAAGCAGAAAATCAGCGCAGAAGGAAAAGTGGAAGAAAACGGAGAAAACGAAATTGCGACAAACAGAGGGACAACAAATGTGACAACGAATGAACAAACACTTGCGAAAGGAACCGAAAGGAACCGAATGCAACCAAAGGCAACCGAAGACTTGAGTCCCTTGAGAACTTCCCTTGACATTGGCAGCTGGGCGAAGGCATTGGCGATGACCAGCATGTCCAAGAGCTGCAGAAGTCGACGGGGGGACGTGGAGCATTCCAGACATTTCAGGTCTTCAAGGCATGTGCAAAATTGTGCAAAGTCATCCCATGCTTATCCGCCTGGAATGCCTGTGGCCATTCGATTCAATGGAGAGCATGGTGTTGCAGGCGGTGCTTGTACTACCTGTCGAACTTGCCACTTCTGAAGCATATGAAAGTTTAGTTTGTTGAAAAGGTTGAAACGTGTTTGGTCTGTTGCCCACCTTTTGCTTTTTTAAACTCTAACCTCGCAGTACCACATTTTTCCTACTAGACCTTACCATTGACTGAATGAAGCTTTCCAAACGTGCGCATTGCCTGAACATGTTTGCATCGCATTTATCTGTTCTGCCTTGTTCTGTCCAAGTTGTCTTGTCATGATCTCATACCTTGTTATGACCGTCCGCTCTGAAGCCTCGGGCATCAACAAAAAGCCCTGAACCCAACCTGTCGAAGTGGAGATGGTGAACGGTGACGATCCAATTGTTCCTCCAGTGTCAAAAACATGAATAAAAAACTTGTTGATGAAACTGCCGAAGAAAGTTTTCAAACCGAAGCTTCTGAGCAGGTGGAAAAATTGCAGTTTGAAAAAGCACCAACTGCGTTAACTTGGGAGCCAACCTCCCTAAGTAATGATGTTGGCCGGAAAAAAAAACTACAGTAGCTGATTTGAGCTCAACTGTTGTTGAGGAATGTTGAGGATGCTATTGTAAACCGCACGAAACACACGTGCCAACCGCTGCTATTGACCTTGTCATCTGTAGTTCAGAGCCTGGGTTTACTTTTAGTGGTAGTGAGCACTTAGTATGAAGATCCAAAAATGCTTCTTGTTGGTACTCTTTCTGCATTTCGCATCAATGGTGGATGTGCAACCCTTATATCATTTTTATTCATATTTTATATCACAAATTGCGTGGCTTTTCTCTTGAGAAACACAGGTCTTTGATGGGTCCAAATGTCTGCTGTCGCAGCCACATTGTTAGAGAGACCAGTCCTGGACCACCAGCTGCAGCTCACCTTGGCAGAGTTGGCTGTTAAAGTTTGGTGCCATCTGCTGTGACATCAATTAGTTACATCTAGTTATATCTTACATCTAGCTACTGTATACGAGAGCAAGTTCTCGCAAAACTCTCACCAAGTTCTCACCTTCTGATTCCAAATTCAAATTAACTTCTCCTTCAAGTCGCGTTCAGCAAGTTGTGCGCAGCTTTCTCGGAGGGGCAGCAACTTCGTCTCGAGTGCTTCCAAATGCTTCCCCTGGGAGCTCCCAAAGCTCACGCATTATGCTAAAAGGCAAAAGTCAATCTGCAAACATCATCAAGCATCACTGTCTCAAACGAACATTTTGTCGTCATATAGAGATCAACCCAAAAATAGCTCCTGCTGCTTTGGTTTGGGGGTCTTTTGCTGCATTTATAAATATCATGTCTTCCATTTTGTTCCTGATATTTATCCATATTTATCCCCTAGCCCTTCAGATGTCACATCAGTTTTTTCTAGCGCCAATGGCCTCGATGCGATCAACTTCTTTGGTGAGCTCCTCCACCTGGCAACCCGGAAGGGGCCCCGGAAGGTAATTAGTGCCGTAGTGCCCAATTCCAAAACAGGATCTCTACAAACGGATCATTCAGTCGAAAGGTTGTTCTTCACAGTCAACCTTGCATAATTCCAGTGCAAGCTCTGAATTTGGACTTTGGAAGAGCTCTTCCTCCCAAATCATTTTGAAAGAGCCTCTAAAATTCCCATGACCTCTGAGCTCCAAAACATTGGGGAATATGTTCAAGGAAAGCATAATATGAAAGAACTATGAGAACGCGTGGAGTTCTACATGTTATGTCACTTTGAAGCTGCCGGGAGCGAGCTCGCAACGGCCTCCCGTTCTTCCAAAGTGAGCTCCTCCTCCACCTTGCTGCGACTGATCTTTGCAGCCTCCAGCTCTGCCTGACGATGTGAGGATTGAAACTGACTTCAAAAGGACAGCAAGGTCGAAATACGAAATCGGTCTAACAGTTTAATAGTAGTTTAGATATGTTTAGATCCAGTATGATATAATTTAAGTTTGGATGATGAATGCTAATTTTGTACTGCGATGAATCAAACACTTACGTTGCAGCTGATCAATCGTTCAAGTTCAATGCAGAATCTGGTGATGGTGACATCAGACTGTGATCAAATGACATCCACTGTTTTGGTCTCTTTCCATCGTGCTGTTATTGCCAGACCTGCTTCTCCTGCATGTCTACCTTCCTTCTTTGAAGAATTCAAAGGGAAACAAATAATCCGGGTTCGGCCTCTGCTTGCTTGGATACTTGCCGCCAATGCACCAACTCAAAGTTCAGGCGCTCCTGTGACTGTCACGGGGGCGAGCTCAAAGAACTATATATCTAGCATTCTCAATCAGAAATAGTCGGACAGCAAAATGTATCAAAATGATTCAAAATGTAGGATCATGTGGTGTTCATAGGGATTGACAGCTTGTAACAGTCGCCTGATACCCGCGGTAGCTCTCCAACTTTGCTTGGCACCTGTGTGGAGTAGATGGTGCAACAAATCAAAGGTGCAGCCTAAGGACTTAAACATAAAAATAATAATAATAATAACAATAATAATAATAAAGCTCAGGCGGTATCCCCAACAGCAAAGGTGGTAGGAAAGCGTGCTAGCATGTGCTAGCGGCCCTAGCGGCCCTATCAGCGGCCCAGTGAAGACCTGTCGAGTTAATCACCCTGGAACTTGCACCGGAACCTCCCGGAACAATGGCGAATCAAAAGAAAGAACTATTCCAAACCACCAGCAGAGTGCGTGAAAAAAGTGATGAAAACGGATAGCATCTCTATCATCGTTCATCATCATTTATCTTGGATTCTTTTTTTTAAAGCCCTCGTGTGCCAACTCTTCACAAGCATGGTGAAGTTGGATCTTGCATTCTTACGATCTTTGGAAGAATCTTTGAGCAGAGCACTCTTGCTTTGCGTGCCGTAGTTCTGTAGCAAGGTCCTTGACTTGAAAACTCGCAAGAGCGACTGGACTTCAAATCTCCTATCAGAACTCGGTTGCAGTTTGCCTGACCATATCTCACAACCAGCCTTACAGCGATGGGCCTCTTCATGGTCAGCTTGAAGCCTGCACCGCGGCAATATTGACTAAGACTGAGACGGTCAATGCAAACGACAAGCAATGCTAGCTCAAAGCACCTTCAAGTCCGAATGCTTGGTTTGTACTTAGTGGATCTTAGTGGTAGGAGCTTCATTTGTCAAGCACATGCTTGGCGTCCATGCTTGGGAATGATACAAAGCTTGCACAACACCGACTTCAAAGTCTGACCAGCTTTTTGTGTTGCAAATCCCTCAACCTCACACGGAGGTAATCCGATCTTTCTGGCCATATTGGCCAACGAAGTCTGTCGCCTGAAATAAAGTCCAAGGCTCTATGCAGAGTTTTCTGCAAGGCCAACTCTCTGCACATCTAAATTGCCCTAGGCGCTGGTCCCAGTCAGATCACCGCTTTGGGCCAGAATTGGCTACCGCTGATGCCCTCGCCACTCCTGGGGATCGGAGCACATCAGAACTTTGCAGACGCCAATGGTATACTTTTAGTAACTACAGTACCTGGTATAATACAGGCCAAGCTGGCAATCTGTAGAGGCAGTCAAACCATGTCAAACCTACTGAACTCAAAGGATCAGAACTGGTCTGCCCCTGCCCCTCCTGGCTTTCACTGGTCTTCAGGACTGAACCAAGACAATCGAACTGCGCAAATGCCAGGTCGCTTGCACTGTCAAGACCTGACAAGCAAAAGCTGCGCACTTTGGAGCTGCACTACTGAGCAGCAAAGGGGTGTCCCACCTGCTTTGCCCTGACGAATAGCAGGTTGTGAAGCTGCCTTCATCTGGAGTGTGCTCCTTGTATTTGCACAAAGTGGCAACAAATCTGGAATCTGGAACGGTGGAACCATATAGAACAGTATGTAACAATGTACAAATTGAGCCGAACCAACCATACTGTAGCCCAGAGGCTGATTTTGCATTGCCCTCTGCAACGCATCTTGCAAAACGCTCTCAGGAATCTTGTAGGCCTTCCAGTGAAGGTTGGCGCAATCGTCAAGGACACGCAAAGAAATAGAAAAGCATGACCCTGTGGACCTGTGGATGGATATGTCTGACTGTACTGCCACAAGCCTCGGACAGGGTTTGCAGGAGCCGGTCATCCTCTTCTTCCGGAGCTTCAATGTGTTCCTGTTCCTGCTTTGGTCCACTGTCGGACTGCTTCACTTTCTCCACGTTCAATGCATCCTCACAGCTGCTGAAAGCCACTGGTCGGTGCAGAGCTGGTTTTATGAAGCTGTCAGTGGAGTTGTGTGAAGATCAACCCCTCACACATTGCCCTGCCTTTTTTTCGCCACCCCAATCGGGTCGCTCAAGGGTTTGCTGCACTAATCCGGGGCCAAGAGTGTTCAGCAAGATCATTCCCACAACCTTTCAGTGAAACAGCTCGATAACCGACCGAGTTGGAGAATCAGCAAGAAATGAGCTCATTTTAGCCCAATCTGAGCTTCAGACTGACATGATGCAAATGTACAGTCTGGCCTCAGCAAAAGTTGAACGACAAAAGATTGGACTTATGATTTTCCTTCATCTCTCCCCACCCTTCCTGCTTGCTGACTCAACCTCCAATCACTGAATTGTCCAGAGTGGCTGCGAGGAATATGAACTCCTGGCCTAGGTAGGTTGGCAGGCTCCGCTGAAAGAATCCGAGCCTTCACTTCATGATACTTCATGCAACACAACGCTGACTGCACATCCAAGGCGCAGGTTGAGCTGTTGGGAAGCCTGCCGAAAAACTGCCTTCAGTTGCACACTTCTGCGCTTCGATGCTGAGGTCTGTTCAATGTCTTGTCTATCTGCCAATTCTGCATGGAATACTACCAGACTCACAACACCTAATGTGTTTGGCCCGCTATTAGGCAGTCCTCCCATCCAGCCAAGAAACTCAGTGATTGGAACTTGGCCCAACGCTCCCTCACAGGAAAATCATGAAACTGCACTTGATATCACTTGATCATGATCAAACCTGTGGAAACTGCACTTTTGGACAGCGACAAGCACCTGGATGGTCGCTCGAGGCAACACTGACAGGAAGCCTGGCAAAGCCGCAGAAATCTTTAGCGCGATCATCCGCGATCCAAGAAAAGCTTGTGGAAAACCAGGTGCCCAGTCAAGTGGCAGAAAGTTGAATCGATCTTCACCATAGACTCCTGAAAAGGATGTCCTGTGAGCAAAAGTGAAAAGTATTCTCAACTTCAGGCGACTTCAGGATGGGACCCAGTGGCACATAGATTTGGTGAGGTTTCTTGCCTTGAAACCAAAAATACACCATCGCTTGATGTGTGAATCATCTCGTATCAAAATGTCCCAGTTTCTTCAGCAGCTTCCCAAAGACAGGCTTTGCACACAATGGCACACAAGGTTCTCTCCTGGCAGGCCGAGGGTGAGAATCCCATTGATAGCCAGGAAAATTCCAAGGAAGCGCGAAGCAAGCCCACAAGCCATCATTGGAAACCTCAATGACTCAAGCAACATCCCGCACTACCGTGAAAATGAAAACGGTGACAGGCTGAAGTTAGAAGCCAAGTTACACATGATGCCAGAAGGCAGGGAATATGTCCAGTGTGGTGCGGCTTCCAATCCTCTAGTATCAACGACAGAACAATGGCAGCTAATCATGTCATCTAATCACTCTTTTTGCATCATAAAGCGCTTGCTGCCAAGCTGCATGCTAAACAAAATGAGTTGACCAAATATCCAGACACCGCCCATCACTTTCTCCACCTCGTCTTTAATCGACAAGACTGTTTTGCTGCCTTTTGCAAGTGCTACATCCACACTTAATCAGTCTAGAGACTTCGTGAAGTTCCGACTCAGGTGCTGTTGCGGCAAAGAACACCCCTGTCATTATGACCATGAGTTCCTCAGTCATTGACAGAGCATTCCCCGCTTAATGATTGCCCCCGTGCCGCCTTTTCTCACGTGTCAACTGTAAAACTAAAACTGTTCTCTAGCTGCTGAGTTTGAATTTCAAGATCATGAGAAGGCAAACATATGAGCACTGTTCTTTCAGCACAATGAGTAATCAAGAACAATGTGTCATCTGCCCGCAAAGGACAAAAATACCCGAGGATACTGTACGCTGTAGATGGGCATTGCTTATAGCGTCGGACTGCTTCACTCTGCTTCCATGAGTCAGGCTGAAACATCGAGCCACTGATGAAGTTCATGGGCACCTAGGGCATTCCCAGTACTGAAAGATGCTGAAAGACTGCATCTGACGTCGTGCATGCGGACTTTGTACTCAAACTGCAAGTTTGAAACGATCATGTGAATCTGATCAGCATGTATAAGCAGAGCGCCAGCACCAAACCTGAAGCATTTGTATCCGGGGCTCCCAGAGCATATGCCACGAGTCCAACTGAAATGACAATCAAGAACGCCTGCAGCATATCCACAGAAGAAACACAACATTTAAAATCAGCAATGATCACAGCAATCATCTGAGCACTTTGAACAACCTTGATGACACGTGTTATTTTGTGATGACATAAGTGTGCCAACTAAGTCTTCAGCTTCCACTGGGGTTCCGGTCAAGACCTCCAAGCAGGAAGAAAGCATGTCTGTCTTTGGGCAGGAAACCTTTCAACACAGGCAGATGATAGGAAAAATATGAACATGGCCGAACCAACCTGGAAGTGTGCAGCAAACAAGGCCCAAGGGACAACTGATGAAGATTCCCTTTGGAGTTTGGAGTGGATGATCCACATAAACTAGCGATGAAGAAAGCTCCCATTTCATCATGCACATGCTTCTTCAAAAAGCAAACAAACGGGGACCTAGCGATCAAAAATCTCCGCATGTGATGTACATACAATTACATACAACTCTGCACGTGGAATTGTGCATATGCCGGCCCATCAGACTATGAGAGGATCAGTGCTTACAAATCATAAGGGAAAGCTCCAAGCCAACATGTAGAAATACACCTAAAGAACGAGCGCACGAAGCTGCAACTCTATTTTGCAGCATGCGCATGAAGTGCATGTGCAAGGTCAAACGAACTCAACCTCCTACCTCATCTTACACAAACATCCTACCCGACCCCAACCGAGATGTACATAGTAGGATGGCATCTTGTTATGCGTGTTATCCCACTGCGGGACTGCATCCAAGAGCTGAGACCCAGTCCTGTTTTCCGCCAATGCTGAGATTTCTTCTTCGGCAAATGAGCCAGCCAGTTGTGCTGCCGAGTGCTGCTCCTGCAAGAACTGTAACGACGATGCGCAATACCTTAGCAGTGTCGCAAGACACTGGTACCACGGGCAAAGAACAAGATTTACCTCGTCGATTCCTTTTTTGACTCGACAGTGTTTGTGCAAAATGCTCCACTGCCAAAAGATTGAAAGATACAGTTTCTGAACGGAATCTCCATGACCAAGCAACATTGCCAACTATCAGAGTTGCAACCTGCACATTTGATGAAGTTGGTGCCGCAAATCCTCAAGGTCTCTTGCATGAAACAGCACTGATTGCAGTATATTCATATAATATTCATATAATATTCATATAATATTCATGATATTCATATAATATTCATATAATATTCATATAATATTCATATAATATAGCTAATATTCATAGAAGTGCAACTGGCAATCAGTTCTGAGATCCACACCACTCAAGATTCCGAACAGTGACAGTGCAAATGATGCCTCCAATGGCGCCCATGTGAACATGAGCCGCGGCATTGGATGCCTCGGTGCTCACCGGTTGGCATTGGATGCAGCGATCCTGATCTGGTCTAGTTGTGATGTCAGTGTCCCAAAGTTTGGCACAGAAGGATGGATAGATTGATAAAGTCCCAATGTTTGTAATATGGCAATATATGGCAAGATGTAGATCTCGCCTTGTGATGGTCATCGCAACTTGGCTCCCTAACTTTGGCACACTGCAGTGGTGAGACCGTTTCTGATTTGAGGAGGTCTGCGAACCAAAAAAAGGCAAAGAGCATGGTACAAGGACTCACAAATGCAACGAAAAGGCCGTACCAAAAGGCGGTACCGCAGCGTCAGCTATCTTTAGAAAATGAGTATCTCATAGCATCTCACTTTGAGCAAGTCGCCCCGGGAATCTCGCACCAAACTCTTTCATCTTTGGTATAACGAGACCATCTCCAATGGCAACCAGGATTGTTCCCAACCTGACAAGGTGAAAGGATTCCCAAAAAATGGTACACAGTTTTAAAAAAACTCTTGACCTGCTAGCACAGAAGTAGTTCGCTAGCACATTGAAAACATTGAAAAAGGCAACTATCGTGCCGGACAGTCACTTAGAACATCATTTTTTTCAAAATGTTTGGACTCTCACGCTTAGAACATCCAGAGACCCCCACACTTAGAACATCCAGAGCAAAATCAGTTAGAACATCCTGTATGTAGGTTGATGGATGTTCTAAGTGTGAGACTCCTTGCAACTAACCCTGGCTCCCCACACATAACATCACAAACAAGAGCTTGTTCAAGTTTTTTCTCTGTCAATAGATCATTTTAGAAACAGTTATACATGTCAATATATCGTTTAAAAAATATATATGTTGCAATGTCTTGGGATGTTCTAAGTGTGGGGGTCTCCACAGCTGATTGATAACTTTGTGTTCATATATATATATAGTTATATCAATATATCATTATAGAAATATATATGTTGTAATGTCTTGGGATGTTCTAAGTGTGGGGGTCTCCACAGCTGATTGATAACTTTGTGTTCATAAATATATAGTTATGTCAATAGATCATTATAAAAATGTATATGTTGTAATGTCTTGGGATGTTCTAAGTGTGGGGATTTTCGGATGTTCTTAAACATAGCTTTCAGTGTTAAAAAAAAAACGTTTTCCAAATGATGTTCTAAGTGATTGTCCGTCGCTATAAAGGTCTCTCTCAGCATCACGTGGAGACTGCATCCACAGCCGCTATCACGACCCAAATATGATACTGACACAACCCCTGGAACTAATGACTGAGAAATCACGACTGCGAAAAGTTGAAACGTATATAGGCGCACAGTCAAACCCAAAGATTTTTGGAAGATTTGTCCTATTTGCCATAGCCATTTTGCTGTTCCGTCTTGCATAAATTGCATGCTAGCATGAGAGCACAACTACGGCGTGCATCGGAATCACCAAAGGTCACCAAACCATGACAGAGGCTCTACAATTTAAAACAAAAAAAAAACTTCACATCATGCCTCTTTCAACATGGCAGCTTCCACTACTGGAGGACCACAACATCACCACAGCATCCATCACATCACATCCACATTCTCCTTCAAACATGACCAGTGACCAGTGCACAATCATCTTCATAACATGAGCCGCATACTGCCACTGCATGACCAAGATCGAGCATCACATATGACAAACACATCAAACACCACCACGAAGGCCATCACAACATGCCCCAAACCATTGCCACCATAGCATGACCAAGACACCACTAGCAGATTGCCACAACAACATAATCTCAAAGGTGTTGCTGGGATGTTGCAGCTGAGAGGCACGAGTCCTTCGATTGGAGAATAGCCGAGCATCCACGTGCTATACCTTCTCAGTACATGATGCTGTAATGTGACAAACCCAATAAACAACCGTACCCAATTTCATCTTTGGGTTTTTTTCTTGGTTTACTGCATTACTCGCAGTCAGGTTTGTTTGTGCACTGAATCTGCACTTGCACACTCTTTTTCTGCTTGAAACTGCTGCAGTGCATTCAGGAGCACAATGCGATTGCCACCAGCTCAAAGGTGGCTGGTAGAAAAGCCATGATGAACATGTAAGTCCTGAAACAGATGCAAAATAGATCAAAATAGTCTTACACCCGAGATAGCAGGAACTCACAGAGCAGGCCATCGAGCAACAGCATGTCCAGACATGTTTGGACCGAGGGGAGAGAGAGAGAGAGGGGGAGAGAGAGAGAGAGAGAGACAGAGACAGAGACAGAGACAGAGATAGAGTGTGAGAGAGAGAGAGAGTGAGAGAGAGAGAGAGTGAGAGAAAGATGTATTATATAATAATATAATATATGTATTATATATAATATACGTAGAGGGACAGACTGGACAGACGGACAAAGACGTTCACCAAAATGATCAACGTTTCCCTCCACAAGAAATAAGGGCAAAAACCATCAGGTCTGTAATTAGGCTCCTCAGGTCTTTCAAGCGAATCTCCAAGCCTGCTATCAGCAGCACCTGATTTAGACGATTGGCAAGGCAAGAATTGGTCCCTTCAAGTTGCTTGTTTGTCGTTGTTTGTTCTCACTTTAAGCCTATTCCGAAACAAGAGCAGCATGTCTGTGGACCACATTCCCCAGTTGACAACAAAGCGACTAGAAAAAAAGACAGCTCTTGCAGCTCATCGCGCGCAGACAACAGATCCTGAGTACAAGGAGCACGAAACTCAGCCAATTCAGTTGGTTGATCCAACTGATTCAACTGCTTCCGGCAAAGTGCTCCAAATCTGCACCACGCGGGCATAGTTTTGCCAAGGATCATATTGAAAGAAGTAAGAGAATGCGAAGCCAACCAGAATCACCTTGATCAGGGCTCTGTGGAATCTGTATTGAAGTGAAATCCAACCTTCCTCGCACTGCTTTGCAGCACGGCTCATGTACAGCAAAGCCACTCCCACAGAAGGAGGTAGTCCTGCAGAGAGAAATATAGTCCTGGCAAAATATCCAACCTTACTCGTCAAACGGGCGCTGGAAGGATTTTTCAAAAACTATGATATCTCAGGTACACCTGACGACATCTGGCCAGTGCGAAGACTAAGACATTGCAGTAGAATCATGGAAGCGTGTAAATTGTTTGATTCCAAGATGCCAAGAATAGATATGCCAACCCTGCCAGGGCAAATGATTTGGTAATTTGGACATTGCTGCGGGAACAAAGGACAGGACCAGCTTCCTGTATCCGAATCGAATGCACACACCTAGTTGCACTGGGTAGTAGAAATTTGCTGCGTCGTTAGTAGATGTGCTCTCTGATGGAGGAGCGCCAGCAATGTCTATGACCTGAGTCAGGATACATGCAGGGCCAAGACAATAGGAGTGAGAAAGACTTTTGCAGGGAATTTCCAAGTCGTTTTCAGTAAACGCGCTGACTGGCAGCTGTATAGCAAGTGTTTAATGGCCCTTATGCATGTCAACTCTGCAGTGGCCACTCAGGATGTCGCATTGCTGTGAAGTCTGATGACCATTGCAATCGGTTCGCTATCGGACGGGTCAGACCCAGCTGATGAGCCAGTTGCATAATTGGTTGCACAGAATCACAGCATGTTCAGATTATGTTGCAGGCAAACTTCATGCACTGGTTGCTTTGATACTTGAGCTGCATGAACTTCTCATGGTTGTTTTGCAATATCGAAACCGTAAGGAAGACTGCATGGATACAACCTACGCATAGGTGCGAAATGTTGCTACAGTGCCTGGCTGGCAGCCTGAGCAGATCTTCGGATCGCAAATGTTCATTCTTAGCCTGGCTGCGTCTTCAAGAAATGTCAGCAGAAACCTTGAAGCTATTTACGACATTTTACGACCTGTACCATAATTTTACAATAAGGATTGACCATTTAGCAATGTACACAATCCACAAGCACTGCAATCAAGATGATTCCACAAAGCAATTGCCACTGAAATTCGGCTCTGAATAGATCCACAAAAAGGGTCATGAAATGTCATGAGTATTGAGTAATTACTCATGAGTCATGATCATTGTCGGAAGAGCTGGCTATAAGCACTGGCTTTCTTTGACCTTGTCTTTGTGCGACTCCTGGTGCTTCATCAAACGCTCCTGCTCCTGGGCAGCACTGCTCCATTCTTTGGCAAAGCTGAGAGGTTCTGAGACACATCTGCCATGTTTGCATAGGTTTGCATTAAAGCATTACTGTAGCCACATTGCATATGTTTGCCACATGTTGAGGTCAACCGAAGGCTGTCCTTCTGTTGCATGTCTTGCTCCTTCTCAACAGCTTGCACCAAGCGGGAGACATGATGATCTAGGGATGATGCCTTGACAGCTGCATTAAGCTGCAGGCTCAGGCAGGCTCCAGCAGGCTCCTTTGTTATATAGTGTTACAGTGTTACATATCTAAATTTGTCAAATCCGTCCATGCTTGTCAACGGCTGCCTGCAAGCGCAAACCAGCATCGGTTCTGGCATGCGCAGCCTGAATGTAGGATACACAACAAAAAATGCTGCGAATGAGGGCAACTGATTGAGACAGCCCACCTGCTGAGCTGCAAATGAAGCTTGCTCCTCACGGCGTTCTTGCAGCCTCGAACCAGACTGCCATAGGTCAAGACTTGAATCACCAGTAAAGCTGACAGAGAGTCACCAGAAATCACTTGTGTCCCCTCCACATCTGCTTGGCTGCGGACTCGGATCTCAACTGTGCAGTTTCTTCAGCCCCCCTCGCAGCAGAAGCCTTCCGCTGCTACCAGCATACAGAACGAGGCCGATGTGTGTAGTGTAATTGCACGGCTGTCACTTTGTCGCCCAGCTTCATTTGTGCCTTCGCATCCTCAAGCTGTTTGGAAAGCTGCACAACCTCGTGTGCAAAAATTCTGGGAAGCAGGGAAGCTAGCAGCTAGCAGTGCACACAAATTTCATTTCAGCAAGCGCATGTACTTCCAGTACCTAGACCACAACAGTTTGACAGCTGGGTCTCTTGCCTTCTCTTCCAGACTACTCGATTGACCCTTTAGAATGGTGACCTTGTTCGAGTTTTGAAAGCAGCGCGGAGGTAGCCAAAACAATGGAAGAATCGATGTCTCATGACATCCTGTAACCCTAAGTGTGACAGGCCGTGACACTAATGTTTAATATGTTTAATGATTTTGCATCTAACCAAATCTCCAAAAATATTCCGCAAGAGGAACGCTTGAAATGTCGACGGCTCAGGCAACAGCTTCCTTCTGAAGCCAGTCCCGCTCACAGCCGAGCATAGTCATCGCTGCCATCCGTTTGGAGGCTGCCTTCCATGCAAAACTTGTGGATTCAACGTAAACAACGCACATGGTGTGGATTCCGACCTCTGCCTTGCGTTCCTTGCGTTGCTCCTCATGTGGGCTTTCGACTGTAGCTTGCAACCTGTGCAGAAACAGGCCGGAAGGAGTTGCTCAACGTCCAGGTCTCACAAATGAATCGGAGTCTTGACTATGGAGGTATATACTCACAAAATGGCAAGTACATGCAAGTACCAAGTCAGTACAATTACATACAAATATCACCACAGATAAGAATTGATAAGAATGCGAGAATCGTCTTTGGCTGGCCCTACCTTTCAGAAAGCTCAGCAATTTGGGTCTCCAGGACGTTCAGCTCATCGAGCAAAGCTGACAAACAAAACGTCAGAAAACAACCCAGCAAACGTGGGGAAGAGATGGGAAGAGTGGACAGTCAAACATCTTCACATGATTTGCTGCTTGAGTGGGCCTTGTTCTCGCTCAGCATTCTGATGAGCCTTTTCCTTGCATTGCACTCATAAAATCGCACACCCAAAGCCCGCAAACGCCAAGGCAAAGCAAAAGGTAAGCACGGAACCAAAAGACAAAACAAGAAATGTGTTGAAGAAAATCAAACTCGGCAAATCCATGTGATGTTTTTCTTCAATCCTCGTTGGATGGTCTCTTTCATGCGCATCTTTCTCATTTCGATGCTGTTTTCGTCCGTGCGTTGGGCCCTGGCTTCAGCTTCAAGCTGTTTCGCCTGTATCCGCTGTCTCTCCTCACGCAACTGACACATCAAGATCATCAAGCTTGCCAACTGAGATATCATAATATATTGATATGTAGGTTGGTATTGTCTAGGTATTCCATGGGATTATAATGTACCTTTTTTCTTTGCACATCTTCCATCATTTCTACCAGGGAGTCCTCGTGGAACTTCTGTCGGGAAACAGCCAGCTCTTCAATCTCATCAACGCTTGTCTGTTCAACAGGCAGACATAAACGTTACCTATGCATGCCTATACTGCATACTAGCAGCAAGTGTTTCAACGGGACAGAGGACAGCACTATGGTGGTGATTTTGATTCTCGGTATATTCTCGGTAGATCTGAAATGGCCTGGGATTGTGATGCTCTTGGTCGCCGCAATGGCGATCCCAATATCGAACTCCTGCGACAAGACTTCCAGCCAGTGGAACCACCAGGAGTCAAGAAACGCCAGGGACAAGCTGCCATGTTTTCTCGCGAGTCTGAAACACTTTGGGATCAGCCACCTGTACTGTACATGGCCATGTTGGCTATGTTGGTCGTGGTCACAAATTTTGTGACGTTTATGACATTTTAAGACTAAGCTGTCCAATTGAGCACAAGCTCCAGTTAGCTTTGCTGCCCTCGAGCTGCTTTTCAGCAGGGCACCTGGACACTGCCCTCGTGAGTACCAGTACCTACGGCTCAGCAAACTGGAGCTTCAGGTCAGCGATTGGAAGCAGCTGGACATATCCAAAACTGAAATTTTTCAATGTGACTTCTGACTCAGTTCTAGCGCTGTTCCTGTCAATTTTTGTCACCGTTGGATAGTTTGCGAAGCATCCATTGCACTATTCGATTGTCGGCTTCTCGAGCTTCTGGCAGGAATGCAGTGCACCACTGGAAGGCGTGTGGCATATATGGAACCTCATCCCACTCCACCTCCACGTTGGCCTTCTTGGCCTGAAGTAGGGGAAAAAAAACTGGTCAGCTGGTCAGCTACTCGATTCTCTTCCCACAATGGCAAAGACAATTATCACATAGGCACGAAATTAGTCACCAAGCATGCGAAGTATGCCAGCAAAACTTACAGAAACAATCCCATTTTTTACAGCATGTCATACATGGAATATAGCGTATCATCAAAAGAAGTTTAGTTAGGAAATTTCCGAGTTACGAACGATTGTCATGGCTAGCGGCTACCTTTCTCACCATGATGGTCAATCATCATGGCAACCACATCGTCATAAAAGTAAGTGTGAGAGATCGGGAATGCGTGCATTCAGGCTTGAAAACACTCTCCTGCCCGAAACCCTGTATTTTTTCGGGTAAAGTGGCTGCCACGGTCGCTTGAAGGAGGGTATCTGTTTCCGCGGTTTCGCGGCTCGATCGGGGAAAGTGGTCGACAAAATGCGCACAGGACTCTAGCGAAAACTCAATTTCATATAAAAATCGTAAAAAACTGTCGGTTTCGGAGCACTTTCGGAAGATGCGGTCACCGGGTCGACAAAATGCGCACAGGACATAGCTCGACTTCCACGTGGAAATGTTGAAAAACTGTCGGGTTGGGAGCACTTTTGGACGATGAGGTGGACAAAATGTGCACGAGACTGTAGCAAAAGCTCGATTTCCACTGAGAAATGTTCAAAATCTGGAGGTAGTATCGGAGCACTTTTGGAAGATGAAGTCGGCAAACTGCGCACGAACCTGTAGCGAGAGCTCGATTTCCACTTGGACATTTTAGTTGCAAGAGCTCGATTTCCACTTGGAAACGTTAAAAAATTATTAACGGTCTCGGAGCACTTTTGGAAGATGAGGTCGGCAAAATGCACACGAGCCTGTTGCCAGAGCTCGATTTCCACTTGGACATTTTAAAAAACTGAAGGTCTCGGAGCACTTTTGCAAACCACGAGGCTGCAGCGAGAGCTCGATTACGACTTGAAAATGTTAAAAAACTGATGGTCTCGGAGCACTTTTCAAAGATGAGGTTGGCAAAATGTGCTCGAGACTGCTGCGAGAGCTCTATTTCCCTTCCTCAGTATCACTTCTCATCCCCTTGCAAACTCTCTTGTTCCGAACCCCAACGAACGCTGCTCTCCGTTGAGCTTCGGAGTTCCTCCATTTTCCTCCGTTTTCCCCCTGCTTTGGACGATTTTCCTTCGTTTTCTGTCGTTTTTTTCCTACCTTTTTCCTGTCATTCCTCCATTTTCCTCCATGTTCCCCCTGTTTTCAACGATTTTCCTTCATTTTCCTTGGGTTTTTTCCTCCCTTTTTCCTGCCGGAGTCAATGGACCTAGGGGGAATCGAAGCCTACCGTCACCTCTTTGCGTAGTGGTACATGCCCCCCAAAAAAGTTCAATTTGCACGCCCTCCGCTGCAACTAATCTCGAGATTTTGGCGCCGCACGCGACGTCCACCCCCCAGACCCCCTAATACTCACTTCGTTCGCCAAAACAACTTTGCCTAGCCTATCGGCTGGCTTTCGTCATTCATTCATTCATTCATTCTTTCTTTCTTTCTTTCATTTCATTTCATTTCATTTCATTTCATTCATTTATTTCATTTCATTCATTCATTCATTTCATTTCATTTCATTTCATGTCATTTCATTTCATGTCATTTCATTTCATGTCATTTCATTTCATTTCATTCGTTCATTCATTCATTTCATTTCATTCATTTCATTCATTTCATTCATTTCATTCATTTCATTCATTTCATTTCATTCATTTCATTTCATTTCATTTCATTCATTCATTCATTCATTCATTCATTCAATTCATACATACATTCATTCATTCATTCATTCATTCATTTCATTCATTCATTCATTCATTCATTCATTCATTCATTTCATTTCATTTCATTTCATTTCATTTCTTTCATTCATTCATCCATTACATTCATTACATTCATTACATTCATTACATTCATTACATTCATTACATTCATTACATTCATTGCATTCATTACATTCATGCATTCATTCATTCATTCATTCATTCATCCATTCATTTCATTCATTTCATTCATTTCATTCATTTCATTCATTTCATTCATTTCATTCATTTCATTCATTTCATTCATTTCATTCATTTCATT
>Ga0126342_10007258_pt1 | contig 19774 bp, 13 predicted proteins | sample Cyp1metagenome_FD_92528 | JGI IMG/M metagenome (GOLD analysis project Ga0126342, IMG submission 92528) | Coral microbial communities from Lord Howe Island, Old Settlement Bay, Australia - Cyphastrea 1 metagenome | ecosystem: Host-associated > Invertebrates > Cnidaria > Coral ... | reverse complement strand
TCATCTCAGAATCATCTCAGAATCATCTCAGAATCGTTTCAGAATCATCTCAGAATCGTTTGAGAATCATCTCAGAATCGTTTCAGAATCGTTTCAGAATCATCTCAGAATCATCTCAGAATCGTTTCAGAATCATCTCAGAATCGTTTGAGAATCATCTCAGAATCATCTCAGAATCGTTTCAGAATCGTTTCAGAATCATCTCAGAATCGTTTCAGAATCATCTCAGAATCGTTTGAGAATCATCTCAGAATCGTTTCAGAATCATCTCAGAATCATTTCAGAATCATCTTAGAATCATCTCAGAATCATCTCAGAATCATTTCAGAATCATCTTAGAATTATATATCTTGGAATCTTTTTTTGAACGCAAACTTCCTTTGGTCAGAGCCTTTTTGTTGCCTCCCCAGGTCCCTGCCGGTCTCCCAGCGCTGCAAGATGTGGCGCTGGAAGGCCTCGCAGAGAAATTTTGGCGAAAAAATGGTGCTGGTGGTGGGGGGGTTTTGGATGGGTCAGGTTGGTACGTAGATATGATACTGGTTGGTGGTTCGGAACATTTTTTATTTTTCCATATATTGGGAATAATCATCCCAACTGATTAATATTTTTCAGAGGGGTTGAATCCACCAACCAGGATAACTTTCTATAAAATATATAAATATCCCATGATATTCATAGCCCCAAACCTCCACCAATACGCCCACAGTGCTAGGTGTTTCAAGGAATTCTATCTCCATTTTCAAACATACCTGGCACATATGGAGGTTTCCTAAGTCATGGGGGTATCCCCAAATCATCCATTTTAGTAGGAGTTTCCATGAAATAAGCCATCCAGCTATTGGGATAGCCACATTTATGGAAACCTCCATATCGGGTATCATTAGATTTTTATAGATAAGTTCCACTATTAACCACTATTAACCATGGTTAAACCCCATTAAACCACCATTAAACCACCATTTTCCTATGGTTTATCTGGCAAATATCATGATTTATCCAATAAGACTATAGAAATCATAGATGGAAACCTCCATATCCTCAATCTTCTTTGTGAAACCCCCTTTTTTGTGTCCCACGTGGAAACGACCAAGGCCAACACGGCTGAAGAGATCAACAGCTACCAGCAGCAGATGGAACCGCCCGGGGGTCCAAGAAGCTGTGGAGCCAGGATGATGGGAAAATAGGAAAAAAGCATGGTTTCCTGTAAGAATTCCTGGATATTGATAATATAAAATCATGGTTTCCGGTTTAAGATTTAATTGGATGATAGTAAAAAAAACATGGTTTCCGGTTAAGATTTTTTCCTGAAACCAATCCATTGGATTTGAATGGGATTTCATGAGAAGTATAAATGGCATTCATGAGGATTTATGGGGATTTCATGGGATTTACCCTCTTAGGTAATTTGAACCGAGTTTTTTGAACTAAGAACATGGATGAAACTTGGATTTGAAGAGCAGCCACAGTAGCCGCAGCCGTCAGAAATGTTTCTGAAGGGGACTTGAAACTGCCTTATGCCAGCATTGAAATTGGGAGGGGAACCACAAGAATTTGGCACTTGAACCAACTAGCATGGCAAATACCCTCTGGTAATTTGTTACATAGCTATTGAACATGGCCATAGAAATGGCTGATTTACCTATTAAAAATGGTGGATCTTTCCACAGTTTTGTGTATGTTTACCTGGCAAATATCTAAAATCTCTTGACTCATCATCTGAATGGGGCTCCGTAGTCTCGATGATTATCATAGCTCCACTGAATGGGGCCTATTCAGGGCCCATGTGTTGCCCGTTCCAAAAGTTGAGCATGAACCAGTATAGGAACCCCTGAAAAGGACAGACATGTGTCAGTATGTCCCATATGTGCCATGTATAGTATGTATGTATATATATTATATATACACAATATATATATATATATATACATATGTATGTATGTACCTACATTTGGGTTATTTATGGTGTAAATGTTGGTAAATATTCCATGGAACATCTGGGTAGGTTGAATGCCAAGTTTCTACGGTTTATCGGTGTATCCCTTATGTTTATGCATGTTTATCCTATCTAAACATATCATTATAGCATATTATAGCCTATTATAGCCATTCTGCAACCATAGTCCTCTCGTCTTTTTAAAGGGACCCAACGCAGCAATGGTTGCGTCAATTCCTGTGTCAGGTTCCTACAAGCCTTGGACGTCCGCCGACAGTTGGAGTCGGGGGCTCGTCAGAGTGGCCGCCATGAATACATCAGAGCCTAATTTGGGGTTTAATGGGGTTTAACCATGGTTAATAATGGTTAATCATGGCTGATAATGCTTAATGACTGGTTGAATAATATAGAACACAAGGTAACCTCTGGTAAACGTTTACATAACATATGGAAAATCACCATATTTTTAATCGGAAAACTCACTATGAATGGCAATTTTCAATAGCTACGTTAAATTACCAGAGGGTACCCCTTGAATAATCCATTATAGTTATAGATATGAAGAAACCCTATAGTTATAGATCCATTATATGTTATAGATAGTTTATATAATCCATATCATCTATAAATGTCATCTATCTGGGTAAATTATAGCGACCTCACTGCGACGGAAACCTGGGAATCAAGGTTAGGATTTGGGAAATCATTCCCAAATGGACGAACTATTCAGGTTAGTGAAATAATATAATTTACCCAGAAATCGGGGTACTGTACCCCAAAATAAATGGTTTTCGAATGGAACATCCTATCTAGAAATGGGTGATTTGGAGGTACCCCCATTTGAGGGGATCCCCATATATGTTTTATACCCTTATTACACATAGAATACACGCAGAATACATATATATATATATGTATACACACACTATACTGTACATATAGACACCAACGACACGTGGATATCATTTGCATAGTGATTGGATGTGCTTTTCTGATTCTGTGGGAATGAAATGCAGTTGTCACTGCAGCTGGGACCATAGCCGATGATTGAGCATGCGACCAGGACAAAATACTGTAGCTTGTGGCATTGTCCTACCGGGGTTTGGTTTTAGAGGATTTAGATTCAGAGGGAACATCATCGATCCAAATGCGGGATTTCCAGTTGCTATGCTTGGATTACTGGAGGGTAACCAACCATTTTCTCAAGTTTGGCGAACCATTTCTGTCTCTGGCCAACTGGTACTTTGGAAGATGATCCACAGCAACTGATTTCCTCTTGAAAACACACATGGAAACTAATATGGAAACCCGTATTGCATATTTAATGGAAAAGAAAAGGAAAATAGATCATGATTTTTCTCAAATGTGACAATTATATATGGCAATTCAGTTGGGTTTCATATTTAGTTTTTAGGCATGTGTCATAGTGAGATGGCTGGGCTAAGCACCAATCATTGGTTCGCAATGCCTTCAGGAGCTCATGTGAACATATTCCATTCTTAGGTCTTACGTCTCGGAAATCATAGAGGATACAAGAGTTAAAATATGCGGATCCACCATAAAACACAAAGAATAATATTTTTCAGATACATAGTGGGGCACCTCATTGGATAGTCCCAAGAAATTGAGTTATTGTTTCTCACAAATAGCATGTGGCATGTGGATACAGAATTTCATGTGTCTACATGAACTGGTGGGGGAAATCACCCAACAACTGGTCCAAGATTCCATGGGAATTCCCAGTCTTTCCCAGTTTTTCCCTTGGGCAGGGGTGATTTTGAAACGTTTCTGCGACGCGTTGTCACACCTCTCAGCTTGTCTCCAGTGGGCCCCGGGCCAGAAACAGGCTCCTGCGCCATGGCGGCTGCTCTGCAAATGGTGCACTTTGAAGAGAAACTGCAGAGTCTTTATCGCAGCTATCGCATGAACTTAGAGCTGCGGAGAATGACACATTTGTGCCGCGTGCATTGTGCATGCTATATTCACGATATTTACCTGCATCATGTCTTTGACAAATGTCAGTAAATATGACATGTTTGTAGCCTGTGGGATATATCAGAATCATAATATACGTGTATACGTATATCATATATATATACTTACATATATATATATATATATATTCATGATATGTCTAGTGGAACCGAGAAAACACATGTGATACATTGGAATACCAACCAACACCTCGCTGATTTTGAAGTAGTATACAACCGACATCAACCGACAGCAATCGACAATGATCTGGGATGGTTTGCACAACAAAAAATGGACATGACCATCGCAGTGGGTACAACTGGAAGCAATGGCACGTTTCCAGCAGGATTGTCCTTGATGCAACTATAACAAAGTCCCAAAAGATAGACCCATAGTGCGGTCATAACCACATAACCACCTACCAATTAATTCTATGTGATTGAGTAACCACATAACCAGATAACCCATATACTAATCTCATTAATTCTTATTGTTCGTTGAATACAAACCACAACCAGCCACCAACCAGCTGGATAGATACTGATAGGCAATGCCTATAGCGTGATGGGCGGCAAAGCATTGACTAACAAGAGATGGGAAGCGAGTCAAGAATACTGGCAGTGTAACATAAAACCATAGAAAAGATATGAACAGATCCAATTGATCCCTAGTTCTTTTCTTCCATCTTATTAATAGTGAAGGGTGCCACTATCAACCCATGGTGGTTTGGGCTAGAGGTTTAGAATTCCAGGTAGTAAACTCAGCTGACCTGTGAAATTCACAACTGATTTGCCAGGAAAGCCATGCAAGACGTGAAGCTGATCTTGGACTCTGAGAAATGCATGTCGCGCATGTCGCTGCCCCAAGAGACTCATCATACGTACCTCAGCTGGACGGCGATCTGGCAATGTTTTAATGTTTTAGCTCTCTATCCATTTCACCAGCCAGAAGGTGCCAGGCAGCAATCAGATAGAGTTCGCAATAATCATATATATATATATATATACGTATAATATATATATATATAATATATATAATATATACTATACACACATATCTCATATCTTATTCCCATGATCTCCATGGGAAATCTTCATTTTTGTCGGCCCCGGCTGGGGACTTGGCTGCCAGACTTCCCAGGTATGAAGACAAGTTTGGCCTGGTGGAGCGCTGCAGTGCGATGACCTTAGCCTCGCATTGGAATTGCTTCGAGCTTTTGGGGCTGACGCTGCTGTGGCGAAGAAGATGGCAGGGAGAAGGCTGTGCACTGTTCAAACGATTTCAAAAGCACCGTTTTTTCACGTTGATGATATTGTGGTCATGAAGAATGTTTGTGTTTAAAAACCATGTTTTACCATCACACTATGTGGTGATTTTTGTGGATATGAGTGATAAATGATGGTTGCTTGACGACGTTTCGGGTTTTGGCAGTGGTCAAGTCATTGGTATGGCTCAGGTGATGATTATATAAATGATATTTATATAAATATATAAATGGTGAAACAATCTGATCTATGATGCATTGTATTTGATATTTTTTGTACCCCAAAAACTGGATGAACACCCAAGGCATCCAAAGTGACTCAAACAATTGTGGTTCAGCGGGTCCGAGGAGTCCTGGCCCAAAGTTTGGTCCCCTTCTTTGGTGTTTTCAACAGCTTGTTTTGTGTTTTAAGAAGATCACAGAGACAACCAGCGTCACCATAGGTGACTATGCGGAATCATCATGATGAATCCTTTCCCCTTCCCCCTAAATTAAATACCCACCAAACGAAACCCTGGTTTATTCGGGGGCCCAGTGATGGGGGTATTGAATATTGCGGGTAAGCGAATTACTAATATGTACCAACCAAATCGTTGTTTGTTTCAGGCTTGCAATTTTCCCGGATCTTTATTATCTTATTCAAGCAGGTTTAATACTGTATTACATTCGCTAGATTGATCTATGTCAAACCCATATTTCCGATGACCAATACATTAAAATTGGCTATATTGATCCATGATAAACATCATTAAGCACTATATTAACCACCCATTTCTGATGTCCAAATCCGGGCTAATTGTGGGCCAACCGGCCAAGCTTCGGCCTCCCAGGAAGGAGGCCCTCTTGGAAGCCAAAGACTGGGCAGATGGAAATGCCGAGGACCGCAATGTTTTGAGACTGGGATATAGTTTGGGGTGATGATATATAGTAGATTGGGGATGATATTAACCCATGTCATGTCAAGTCATGTAACGTCATGTTATGCAATGTCATGTAATGCCATGTCATGTCATGTCAGTTTTTTGATGATGATGATGATGATTGATGATTGATGATTGATAATTGATGATTGAGGATTGATGATGATGATGATGATGATGATGGATGATGGATGATGGATGATTGATGATTGATGATTGATTATTGATGATTGATGATTGATGATTGATGATGACGCTGACGATGACGATGACAATGACAATGGCGATGGCGATGGCGATGACGATGACGATGACGATGGTGATGATGATGATGATGATGATGATGCTATTTCAGTTACCCCGTGGGACAGGGTACACTGTCCGTGTGCGCTATGTTGGTGTAAGTTGTTTTCCCTGACTGTCACGATGCGGTCTGAGGATCAAGTTCATGACCATCTCCTTACCACCAGTCAGTGGCTTCTAGCCATTTCTGCCCACGTTTTAACATCGTTTCCACCCACTTCCCCGAGCTTGACCCGATTTTTCCCGGTTATATTCACCTTCCAGCCTATTTTCAAACTGTCTCCTTTTTTTAAACCAAACATGTTTTTGGATCTTTTCCCAAACATGCTCCCAAACCTTTTGATTTTCCAACAATTCAAGGGGAATCCCGTTGAATATGCCAATTAAACCACCATTCAATCCACATTTTTGCTCTGCAAATTCCCATGAATTTCCCATTAAGAAACGACACATTTTCCCATGTTGGTGATGTTCCAATATTTAACGGTGAATTCCAGGGAATTTCTCACCAGTAAGTCACCAATAATCCTCCTTTTTCCAGGTCTCCTTGTGCTTTCGCGCGGACGAGCGCTGCGAGTTTCTGCGGGAGGAAACGCGTGAAGTGGAGGAGCCCTCGTGTGACTGGACGGCGGTGGTTCTCCTGCACGGTGTACCCTCTGGTCAAGCATCAAAAATGGAGGTCTTCATGGAACAATATTAATGGCTGGTTGGTGGTTTGAAACATGTCTTATTTTTCCATATATAGGGAATAATCATATGTTTCAGAGGGGTAGGTCAACCACCAACCAGGAATCTGTCGATTGGATGTACTACATAGATCTAAATGGAAACAGACGCCCATGAATAGTTGGATGCTTTTGCGAACAAGACCTCCATTTAGTGCCTGGAGTTTCCAGCCATATTTGATGAGCAGAGGCATGTGTCAAACCTCTGGTACAAACGGAATGGGGCGATTCACATCTAGCCATTTCAGCTGTTTTGAAGACAAACATGGGAAGGTTGAGAAGAAACTGTTGGACTTTGGATCATTTTGGATGATTATATGATTGCTGTTCACCACTGGAAGACCCCAAGTGGTTGCATCATAGCTTCCCCCGGTGCACAAGAGACATATACAGCTTCAATCAGTTACATCATTTGGCTTTGTCTGAAATTTAGTATTCAGTACCCCATTCCATCTGGATAAATTACAACGACTTCACTGTCCTCCCTCACAGTTTCAGCATAGTTGGGAGTCGGGCAAGCATCCCCAAATGGCCGCAAGTTTTTCAGGTGTAGTGAATCAGTGGAGTATTCGAAGTTACCCAGATTCCATCCCTCAGTTTCATCATAGTGGATGGGACACTACAGCCAGCGAAATCCAATTAAACTCCTATTAAAATCACCAATGTTGGATGGTTTTTCAACCCAAACAAAATCCATGGGATCTTTACATAACCCGTCCTCAACTGGTGATTTTTCTGGATTTCGCTGGCCCATGGGTCCCAACGGATGGCCCGTTTTTAGAGGAGGTTCCAACAGCGCCGCGTCTTGACGTCTTTTGTTGGGAAGTCTTGGCGTCAAAAATTGTGAAATGATGAGTTTTTCTTTGTTTGTCCATGTTTATGGACTATGATCAAACTCAGGAGAGTTTTCAGGAATTTACATAAATTCGAATGACAGGAATGTTATGTTTTTTTTTGCTATCCGACTGACTGCATGAATGTTCGATTGCAACTGCTGTCCGGGTGGTTGAAACAGACATGTTTATTCTTGAAGTATGTACTGACAAACATTAGTTTCACCATATTCATCAAAGTAATAGCTGCCCACATTGTGTGTTTCCATATAAACACGAACACTTAAAACAAGTTAAATCATCAAAGTTAGATAGTTTCATACTTAATATGCCGTTCAATGATCCAAAATTGGCTTAATATAGTCTCAATACCTTTCAATGCTCAAAAAAGTAGGATGGACTATAATCCCAACATATTCTGGGATGCATTAAAAAATATTGTTTATGTGCATCTTATGATAGCCATATCAAGATACCGCAGCTATAAATGCCCAGTCTGCCCAGTGGTTCTTTGTGGTTCCCCAGGTGGCGCTCTGGACATTTCCAGCGTGGGGGTGGCATTGGGATGCTTGGTAGCCATGATCAGATTACTTTTCCAACCATGGTCCAGGGGATTTACAAATATTTGGGATTTACCCTCTGGTAATTTAACATAGCTATTGAAAATGGTGATTTATAGTGGATTTTCCCATAAAAAAATAGTGATTTTCCATAGCTATGTTAAATTACCAGAGGGTATTTGGGATTATACATGTGGGTGTTTAAGGCTGTTGAATGTTGTGTTTGGATGGAATGATATTTGATGATATTTGTATAGCTTGCCTTCCCGTGATGATCCAAGTTGACTAATAAGACTCGGTGTAGGAATCGGCAATGATGCGTTCTATTCTAAGTAAAACAAGTCCAGAGAAAAAATAGAAGAATAACCTCAACAACAATTAATGGGGTAGACCCAATAATAAACCATCCCTAATGATACCATGAATAGGTGATAATTGAATATATGATCCCTAAATGGTAGGTTTTGTGGACAATTTCCTCAAGCCCCTCTTACATGTTTTGTTTTGTTGTTGCCACGCCACCTTCAGGACTCATGAGCAAAACCGTGACCCGAGTTACAGAGTACCTTTGGCACTTTGAGGCGCATTGCTCGAACTTAGGGACTGAACGCGATAGGATCAACTTGTGACTATTTAGCCAGCAAAAAGCCATCAGACATGGCAATTTTGCTATATTATTACTGGAATATATACAGTAGGAAAATAGTGTATATTATTTACCACTATATACACAGTAATAATCCCATGAATTTTATGGAATTTACCTATATACACAGTAATAATTGGCAAACATTGGGCTTTAATGGTGATTACATGAAGATATATATATATATGGTAATAGAACCCCTTTGACTATTGGCCCAGAGAATCGCCAACACGGGTCTGTTGGAACATCGGAAATATGTACACTTACAACATCGGGCAATTTGAGTGGAAAGATGATGATTAACCAGTGGTAACTATTTAGATTCAAATCCTAGGCTTGGGGTTGAACACAAAATGACTTAGATACATACAATCATTGTCATATATATATAAATATATACACGTACAGTTCCACATCATTACTCATCATGATCTTAATGAATCAACCTATACTATATATAATATTAAATATATACACTACATATATATATTATAATATATACACTACATATATATATATATTATAATATATACACTACATATATATATATTATAATATATACACTACATATATATATTATAATATATACACTATATTTTAATATATACACTACATAAATATAAATTATAATATATACACTATATATATATTCTAATAAATACAATATATATAAGTATTATAATATACACACTATATATATATTATAATATATACACTATATATATATTATAATATATATATAGTGTATATATTATAATATATATATAGTGTGTATATTATAATACTTATATATATTGTATTTATTAGAATATATATATAGTGTATATATTATAATTTATATTTATGTAGTGTATATATTAAAATATAGTGTATATATTATAATATATATATGTAGTGTATATATTATAATATATATATATGTAGTGTATATATTATAATATATATATATATGTAGTGTATATATTATAATATATATATGTAGTGTATATATTTAATATTATATATAGTATAGGTTGATTCATTAAGATCATGATGAGTAATGATGTGGAACTGTACGTGTATATATTTATATATATATGACAATGATTGTATGTATCTAAGTCATTTTGTGTTCAACCCCAAGCCTAGGATTTGAATCTAAATAGTTACCACTGGTTAATCATCATCTTTCCACTCAAATTGCCCGATGTTGTAAGTGTACATATTTCCGATGTTCCAACAGACCCGTGTTGGCGATTCTCTGGGCCAATAGTCAAAGGGGTTCTATTACCATATATATATATATCTTCATGTAATCACCATTAAAGCCCAATGTTTGCCAATTATTACTGTGTATATAGGTAAATTCCATAAAATTCATGGGATTATTACTGTGTATATAGTGGTAAATAATATACACTATTTTCCTACTGTATATATTCCAGTAATAATATAGCAAAATTGCCATGTCTGATGGCTTTTTGCTGGCTAAATAGTCACAAGTTGATCCTATCGCGTTCAGTCCCTAAGTTCGAGCAATGCGCCTCAAAGTGCCAAAGGTACTCTGTAACTCGGGTCACGGTTTTGCTCATGAGTCCTGAAGGTGGCGTGGCAACAACAAAACAAAACATGTAAGAGGGGCTTGAGGAAATTGTCCACAAAACCTACCATTTAGGGATCATATATTCAATTATCACCTATTCATGGTATCATTAGGGATGGTTTATTATTGGGTCTACCCCATTAATTGTTGTTGAGGTTATTCTTCTATTTTTTCTCTGGACTTGTTTTACTTAGAATAGAACGCATCATTGCCGATTCCTACACCGAGTCTTATTAGTCAACTTGGATCATCACGGGAAGGCAAGCTATACAAATATCATCAAATATCATTCCATCCAAACACAACATTCAACAGCCTTAAACACCCACATGTATAATCCCAAATACCCTCTGGTAATTTAACATAGCTATGGAAAATCACTATTTTTTTATGGGAAAATCCACTATAAATCACCATTTTCAATAGCTATGTTAAATTACCAGAGGGTAAATCCCAAATATTTGTAAATCCCCTGGACCATGGTTGGAAAAGTAATCTGATCATGGCTACCAAGCATCCCAATGCCACCCCCACGCTGGAAATGTCCAGAGCGCCACCTGGGGAACCACAAAGAACCACTGGGCAGACTGGGCATTTATAGCTGCGGTATCTTGATATGGCTATCATAAGATGCACATAAACAATATTTTTTAATGCATCCCAGAATATGTTGGGATTATAGTCCATCCTACTTTTTTGAGCATTGAAAGGTATTGAGACTATATTAAGCCAATTTTGGATCATTGAACGGCATATTAAGTATGAAACTATCTAACTTTGATGATTTAACTTGTTTTAAGTGTTCGTGTTTATATGGAAACACACAATGTGGGCAGCTATTACTTTGATGAATATGGTGAAACTAATGTTTGTCAGTACATACTTCAAGAATAAACATGTCTGTTTCAACCACCCGGACAGCAGTTGCAATCGAACATTCATGCAGTCAGTCGGATAGCAAAAAAAAACATAACATTCCTGTCATTCGAATTTATGTAAATTCCTGAAAACTCTCCTGAGTTTGATCATAGTCCATAAACATGGACAAACAAAGAAAAACTCATCATTTCACAATTTTTGACGCCAAGACTTCCCAACAAAAGACGTCAAGACGCGGCGCTGTTGGAACCTCCTCTAAAAACGGGCCATCCGTTGGGACCCATGGGCCAGCGAAATCCAGAAAAATCACCAGTTGAGGACGGGTTATGTAAAGATCCCATGGATTTTGTTTGGGTTGAAAAACCATCCAACATTGGTGATTTTAATAGGAGTTTAATTGGATTTCGCTGGCTGTAGTGTCCCATCCACTATGATGAAACTGAGGGATGGAATCTGGGTAACTTCGAATACTCCACTGATTCACTACACCTGAAAAACTTGCGGCCATTTGGGGATGCTTGCCCGACTCCCAACTATGCTGAAACTGTGAGGGAGGACAGTGAAGTCGTTGTAATTTATCCAGATGGAATGGGGTACTGAATACTAAATTTCAGACAAAGCCAAATGATGTAACTGATTGAAGCTGTATATGTCTCTTGTGCACCGGGGGAAGCTATGATGCAACCACTTGGGGTCTTCCAGTGGTGAACAGCAATCATATAATCATCCAAAATGATCCAAAGTCCAACAGTTTCTTCTCAACCTTCCCATGTTTGTCTTCAAAACAGCTGAAATGGCTAGATGTGAATCGCCCCATTCCGTTTGTACCAGAGGTTTGACACATGCCTCTGCTCATCAAATATGGCTGGAAACTCCAGGCACTAAATGGAGGTCTTGTTCGCAAAAGCATCCAACTATTCATGGGCGTCTGTTTCCATTTAGATCTATGTAGTACATCCAATCGACAGATTCCTGGTTGGTGGTTGACCTACCCCTCTGAAACATATGATTATTCCCTATATATGGAAAAATAAGACATGTTTCAAACCACCAACCAGCCATTAATATTGTTCCATGAAGACCTCCATTTTTGATGCTTGACCAGAGGGTACACCGTGCAGGAGAACCACCGCCGTCCAGTCACACGAGGGCTCCTCCACTTCACGCGTTTCCTCCCGCAGAAACTCGCAGCGCTCGTCCGCGCGAAAGCACAAGGAGACCTGGAAAAAGGAGGATTATTGGTGACTTACTGGTGAGAAATTCCCTGGAATTCACCGTTAAATATTGGAACATCACCAACATGGGAAAATGTGTCGTTTCTTAATGGGAAATTCATGGGAATTTGCAGAGCAAAAATGTGGATTGAATGGTGGTTTAATTGGCATATTCAACGGGATTCCCCTTGAATTGTTGGAAAATCAAAAGGTTTGGGAGCATGTTTGGGAAAAGATCCAAAAACATGTTTGGTTTAAAAAAAGGAGACAGTTTGAAAATAGGCTGGAAGGTGAATATAACCGGGAAAAATCGGGTCAAGCTCGGGGAAGTGGGTGGAAACGATGTTAAAACGTGGGCAGAAATGGCTAGAAGCCACTGACTGGTGGTAAGGAGATGGTCATGAACTTGATCCTCAGACCGCATCGTGACAGTCAGGGAAAACAACTTACACCAACATAGCGCACACGGACAGTGTACCCTGTCCCACGGGGTAACTGAAATAGCATCATCATCATCATCATCATCATCACCATCGTCATCGTCATCGTCATCGCCATCGCCATCGCCATTGTCATTGTCATCGTCATCGTCAGCGTCATCATCAATCATCAATCATCAATCATCAATAATCAATCATCAATCATCAATCATCCATCATCCATCATCCATCATCATCATCATCATCATCATCAATCCTCAATCATCAATTATCAATCATCAATCATCAATCATCATCATCATCATCAAAAAACTGACATGACATGACATGGCATTACATGACATTGCATAACATGACGTTACATGACTTGACATGACATGGGTTAATATCATCCCCAATCTACTATATATCATCACCCCAAACTATATCCCAGTCTCAAAACATTGCGGTCCTCGGCATTTCCATCTGCCCAGTCTTTGGCTTCCAAGAGGGCCTCCTTCCTGGGAGGCCGAAGCTTGGCCGGTTGGCCCACAATTAGCCCGGATTTGGACATCAGAAATGGGTGGTTAATATAGTGCTTAATGATGTTTATCATGGATCAATATAGCCAATTTTAATGTATTGGTCATCGGAAATATGGGTTTGACATAGATCAATCTAGCGAATGTAATACAGTATTAAACCTGCTTGAATAAGATAATAAAGATCCGGGAAAATTGCAAGCCTGAAACAAACAACGATTTGGTTGGTACATATTAGTAATTCGCTTACCCGCAATATTCAATACCCCCATCACTGGGCCCCCGAATAAACCAGGGTTTCGTTTGGTGGGTATTTAATTTAGGGGGAAGGGGAAAGGATTCATCATGATGATTCCGCATAGTCACCTATGGTGACGCTGGTTGTCTCTGTGATCTTCTTAAAACACAAAACAAGCTGTTGAAAACACCAAAGAAGGGGACCAAACTTTGGGCCAGGACTCCTCGGACCCGCTGAACCACAATTGTTTGAGTCACTTTGGATGCCTTGGGTGTTCATCCAGTTTTTGGGGTACAAAAAATATCAAATACAATGCATCATAGATCAGATTGTTTCACCATTTATATATTTATATAAATATCATTTATATAATCATCACCTGAGCCATACCAATGACTTGACCACTGCCAAAACCCGAAACGTCGTCAAGCAACCATCATTTATCACTCATATCCACAAAAATCACCACATAGTGTGATGGTAAAACATGGTTTTTAAACACAAACATTCTTCATGACCACAATATCATCAACGTGAAAAAACGGTGCTTTTGAAATCGTTTGAACAGTGCACAGCCTTCTCCCTGCCATCTTCTTCGCCACAGCAGCGTCAGCCCCAAAAGCTCGAAGCAATTCCAATGCGAGGCTAAGGTCATCGCACTGCAGCGCTCCACCAGGCCAAACTTGTCTTCATACCTGGGAAGTCTGGCAGCCAAGTCCCCAGCCGGGGCCGACAAAAATGAAGATTTCCCATGGAGATCATGGGAATAAGATATGAGATATGTGTGTATAGTATATATTATATATATTATATATATATATATTATACGTATATATATATATATATATGATTATTGCGAACTCTATCTGATTGCTGCCTGGCACCTTCTGGCTGGTGAAATGGATAGAGAGCTAAAACATTAAAACATTGCCAGATCGCCGTCCAGCTGAGGTACGTATGATGAGTCTCTTGGGGCAGCGACATGCGCGACATGCATTTCTCAGAGTCCAAGATCAGCTTCACGTCTTGCATGGCTTTCCTGGCAAATCAGTTGTGAATTTCACAGGTCAGCTGAGTTTACTACCTGGAATTCTAAACCTCTAGCCCAAACCACCATGGGTTGATAGTGGCACCCTTCACTATTAATAAGATGGAAGAAAAGAACTAGGGATCAATTGGATCTGTTCATATCTTTTCTATGGTTTTATGTTACACTGCCAGTATTCTTGACTCGCTTCCCATCTCTTGTTAGTCAATGCTTTGCCGCCCATCACGCTATAGGCATTGCCTATCAGTATCTATCCAGCTGGTTGGTGGCTGGTTGTGGTTTGTATTCAACGAACAATAAGAATTAATGAGATTAGTATATGGGTTATCTGGTTATGTGGTTACTCAATCACATAGAATTAATTGGTAGGTGGTTATGTGGTTATGACCGCACTATGGGTCTATCTTTTGGGACTTTGTTATAGTTGCATCAAGGACAATCCTGCTGGAAACGTGCCATTGCTTCCAGTTGTACCCACTGCGATGGTCATGTCCATTTTTTGTTGTGCAAACCATCCCAGATCATTGTCGATTGCTGTCGGTTGATGTCGGTTGTATACTACTTCAAAATCAGCGAGGTGTTGGTTGGTATTCCAATGTATCACATGTGTTTTCTCGGTTCCACTAGACATATCATGAATATATATATATATATATATGTAAGTATATATATATGATATACGTATACACGTATATTATGATTCTGATATATCCCACAGGCTACAAACATGTCATATTTACTGACATTTGTCAAAGACATGATGCAGGTAAATATCGTGAATATAGCATGCACAATGCACGCGGCACAAATGTGTCATTCTCCGCAGCTCTAAGTTCATGCGATAGCTGCGATAAAGACTCTGCAGTTTCTCTTCAAAGTGCACCATTTGCAGAGCAGCCGCCATGGCGCAGGAGCCTGTTTCTGGCCCGGGGCCCACTGGAGACAAGCTGAGAGGTGTGACAACGCGTCGCAGAAACGTTTCAAAATCACCCCTGCCCAAGGGAAAAACTGGGAAAGACTGGGAATTCCCATGGAATCTTGGACCAGTTGTTGGGTGATTTCCCCCACCAGTTCATGTAGACACATGAAATTCTGTATCCACATGCCACATGCTATTTGTGAGAAACAATAACTCAATTTCTTGGGACTATCCAATGAGGTGCCCCACTATGTATCTGAAAAATATTATTCTTTGTGTTTTATGGTGGATCCGCATATTTTAACTCTTGTATCCTCTATGATTTCCGAGACGTAAGACCTAAGAATGGAATATGTTCACATGAGCTCCTGAAGGCATTGCGAACCAATGATTGGTGCTTAGCCCAGCCATCTCACTATGACACATGCCTAAAAACTAAATATGAAACCCAACTGAATTGCCATATATAATTGTCACATTTGAGAAAAATCATGATCTATTTTCCTTTTCTTTTCCATTAAATATGCAATACGGGTTTCCATATTAGTTTCCATGTGTGTTTTCAAGAGGAAATCAGTTGCTGTGGATCATCTTCCAAAGTACCAGTTGGCCAGAGACAGAAATGGTTCGCCAAACTTGAGAAAATGGTTGGTTACCCTCCAGTAATCCAAGCATAGCAACTGGAAATCCCGCATTTGGATCGATGATGTTCCCTCTGAATCTAAATCCTCTAAAACCAAACCCCGGTAGGACAATGCCACAAGCTACAGTATTTTGTCCTGGTCGCATGCTCAATCATCGGCTATGGTCCCAGCTGCAGTGACAACTGCATTTCATTCCCACAGAATCAGAAAAGCACATCCAATCACTATGCAAATGATATCCACGTGTCGTTGGTGTCTATATGTACAGTATAGTGTGTGTATACATATATATATATATGTATTCTGCGTGTATTCTATGTGTAATAAGGGTATAAAACATATATGGGGATCCCCTCAAATGGGGGTACCTCCAAATCACCCATTTCTAGATAGGATGTTCCATTCGAAAACCATTTATTTTGGGGTACAGTACCCCGATTTCTGGGTAAATTATATTATTTCACTAACCTGAATAGTTCGTCCATTTGGGAATGATTTCCCAAATCCTAACCTTGATTCCCAGGTTTCCGTCGCAGTGAGGTCGCTATAATTTACCCAGATAGATGACATTTATAGATGATATGGATTATATAAACTATCTATAACATATAATGGATCTATAACTATAGGGTTTCTTCATATCTATAACTATAATGGATTATTCAAGGGGTACCCTCTGGTAATTTAACGTAGCTATTGAAAATTGCCATTCATAGTGAGTTTTCCGATTAAAAATATGGTGATTTTCCATATGTTATGTAAACGTTTACCAGAGGTTACCTTGTGTTCTATATTATTCAACCAGTCATTAAGCATTATCAGCCATGATTAACCATTATTAACCATGGTTAAACCCCATTAAACCCCAAATTAGGCTCTGATGTATTCATGGCGGCCACTCTGACGAGCCCCCGACTCCAACTGTCGGCGGACGTCCAAGGCTTGTAGGAACCTGACACAGGAATTGACGCAACCATTGCTGCGTTGGGTCCCTTTAAAAAGACGAGAGGACTATGGTTGCAGAATGGCTATAATAGGCTATAATATGCTATAATGATATGTTTAGATAGGATAAACATGCATAAACATAAGGGATACACCGATAAACCGTAGAAACTTGGCATTCAACCTACCCAGATGTTCCATGGAATATTTACCAACATTTACACCATAAATAACCCAAATGTAGGTACATACATACATATGTATATATATATATATATATTGTGTATATATAATATATATACATACATACTATACATGGCACATATGGGACATACTGACACATGTCTGTCCTTTTCAGGGGTTCCTATACTGGTTCATGCTCAACTTTTGGAACGGGCAACACATGGGCCCTGAATAGGCCCCATTCAGTGGAGCTATGATAATCATCGAGACTACGGAGCCCCATTCAGATGATGAGTCAAGAGATTTTAGATATTTGCCAGGTAAACATACACAAAACTGTGGAAAGATCCACCATTTTTAATAGGTAAATCAGCCATTTCTATGGCCATGTTCAATAGCTATGTAACAAATTACCAGAGGGTATTTGCCATGCTAGTTGGTTCAAGTGCCAAATTCTTGTGGTTCCCCTCCCAATTTCAATGCTGGCATAAGGCAGTTTCAAGTCCCCTTCAGAAACATTTCTGACGGCTGCGGCTACTGTGGCTGCTCTTCAAATCCAAGTTTCATCCATGTTCTTAGTTCAAAAAACTCGGTTCAAATTACCTAAGAGGGTAAATCCCATGAAATCCCCATAAATCCTCATGAATGCCATTTATACTTCTCATGAAATCCCATTCAAATCCAATGGATTGGTTTCAGGAAAAAATCTTAACCGGAAACCATGTTTTTTTTACTATCATCCAATTAAATCTTAAACCGGAAACCATGATTTTATATTATCAATATCCAGGAATTCTTACAGGAAACCATGCTTTTTTCCTATTTTCCCATCATCCTGGCTCCACAGCTTCTTGGACCCCCGGGCGGTTCCATCTGCTGCTGGTAGCTGTTGATCTCTTCAGCCGTGTTGGCCTTGGTCGTTTCCACGTGGGACACAAAAAAGGGGGTTTCACAAAGAAGATTGAGGATATGGAGGTTTCCATCTATGATTTCTATAGTCTTATTGGATAAATCATGATATTTGCCAGATAAACCATAGGAAAATGGTGGTTTAATGGTGGTTTAATGGGGTTTAACCATGGTTAATAGTGGTTAATAGTGGAACTTATCTATAAAAATCTAATGATACCCGATATGGAGGTTTCCATAAATGTGGCTATCCCAATAGCTGGATGGCTTATTTCATGGAAACTCCTACTAAAATGGATGATTTGGGGATACCCCCATGACTTAGGAAACCTCCATATGTGCCAGGTATGTTTGAAAATGGAGATAGAATTCCTTGAAACACCTAGCACTGTGGGCGTATTGGTGGAGGTTTGGGGCTATGAATATCATGGGATATTTATATATTTTATAGAAAGTTATCCTGGTTGGTGGATTCAACCCCTCTGAAAAATATTAATCAGTTGGGATGATTATTCCCAATATATGGAAAAATAAAAAATGTTCCGAACCACCAACCAGTATCATATCTACGTACCAACCTGACCCATCCAAAACCCCCCCACCACCAGCACCATTTTTTCGCCAAAATTTCTCTGCGAGGCCTTCCAGCGCCACATCTTGCAGCGCTGGGAGACCGGCAGGGACCTGGGGAGGCAACAAAAAGGCTCTGACCAAAGGAAGTTTGCGTTCAAAAAAAGATTCCAAGATATATAATTCTAAGATGATTCTGAAATGATTCTGAGATGATTCTGAGATGATTCTAAGATGATTCTGAAATGATTCTGAGATGATTCTGAAACGATTCTGAGATGATTCTCAAACGATTCTGAGATGATTCTGAAACGATTCTGAGATGATTCTGAAACGATTCTGAAACGATTCTGAGATGATTCTGAGATGATTCTCAAACGATTCTGAGATGATTCTGAAACGATTCTGAGATGATTCTGAGATGATTCTGAAACGATTCTGAAACGATTCTGAGATGATTCTCAAACGATTCTGAGATGATTCTGAAACGATTCTGAGATGATTCTGAGATGATTCTGAGATGA
>Ga0126342_10007257_pt1 | contig 19776 bp, 14 predicted proteins | sample Cyp1metagenome_FD_92528 | JGI IMG/M metagenome (GOLD analysis project Ga0126342, IMG submission 92528) | Coral microbial communities from Lord Howe Island, Old Settlement Bay, Australia - Cyphastrea 1 metagenome | ecosystem: Host-associated > Invertebrates > Cnidaria > Coral ... | reverse complement strand
TGGGGTTTGTGTCAACTGCCTTTTCCGCCAGGGCCGGCCACTGTGTCAGGTCTTGGTTGTTTACGCTGTTGATCCTTTTCAATGTTTGCCGGATTGGAGAGACCTCTTCTCCAGGTCCGGTTACTCAGGCTTTGCTGCCACCCTGACCAAAGAGTCACAACGGTCAAAGCACTGTCTTCCCAACCCAAGACAGTGCGATACACAAAGCGGTACAAAGTGGTGGTTTGGATCATTTTTTATTTTTCCATTCAATTGGGAATAATCATCCCAACTGACGAACTCCATCATTATTCAGAGGGGCAGGTATACCACCAACCAGAAACAAATTTAATTGTGGCCCTCAAACGGTTAAATCCCCATTCTGGTTGGTGAAATATCACATCTTTGTGAAGCCTCACCAGCTTGCCTGTGGAAGCTCGAGGTATTTGAGCCTTTGGGCCTTTCAATCAGATCCAAGAAGACGAGCTGGATTGATGTCAGATGCCTGACAGTGTATATATATATATATACACACAATGTGAGGCCCCCCAGTGATGTTAGTTGGTCTATAAGCCCCAGTAACTAGTTCGTTATTTGCGTACCATAAACCATAGTTATTGGAGTTATAAACCAACTTAGATATCTTGGGGGCCTCACATTGTATAATATCAATGGGAATTTCAGGACCCTAGGGGTACTGTAGTACTGTACCATATAAAAAGACATCTTGTGGGGGACGTATTTAATCCTGAAAAATAGCTCGTACAAAGGCCTTCTATATGGTAGGTACCTCCAATTCAGGTACAGTACCTGAGATGGCCATTGAGTATACAGTATATTTGTGATTATTTGTGTATCATATTGTGAGAATATGTTTCATGCACATGTGTACATGGTTAGTTCAACACAATGGCCGGCCAGCCAGTGGCATTGGGAACAGACGCTTTGACTGCTTTCAATCAGCCCAAGTATCCAAGTCAAGTTTGGAAAAAATGATGACCTACTAAACTAACTTCAACTGATTGATTAAACTGAATTCAACTGAACCGGAGTGGCCCAATGCGCTTTTCCACGCACTTCGCAGTTCGCCGTATCCTGGTCTGGTCCCTGTGGGCGATGAGTGCCATCCTGGATTTACAATAGCCATATTGGATGGAAATAACCAATCCATTTATATTCATTTATGCAACTATCTTGCTATTTCTGTATTCAATTATCTTGCTATTTCTGTATGAACATATTTACATATAATTACTTATAACTGGGAAACATATCCACTAATCCAACTTTTAGGGATTTATGTTATATTTTTTTCTATTTCTTGATGATATGGCCATAGCTCATGTTTTGACCATGGCACATCATATTTCTTTGTGGAAAGGATTTGAAGCGACGACGTCCAGAGGACTATGCACGCCTAGTGGGTGCCTTGTTCCACCGCGAGATGGGATGGGCCCCGATTTCACGCCGACTATGGGGAACATTGGGGAACACTGATTTTCTTCAACCATCTCAAAGGGGGTACTATATTTTCAGACAAACCCGTGTATATATATATATATACATATATATATATACACATAATACATTCGAATCTCTTCCATCACGGGGGTTTCCTCTTGAGCCCAAAAATCATGGCGGGGGACATGTTTTCAAAATGATGACAAAAAAAGTTGGTTGTTAAATGAAGGTATTCCCCATTTGTCCCCAATTTCAATATCTTACTTTCTCTTGAATTTCAGTAAAAGATTCCGAAAATGACGGAAAGAGGGAAGCCATGAATGCTTGAATTTGCGCGCATTTTTTAGTGCCGTTGCAACTTTCTCGTGCCAATCTTTCAGGTTTGGAATTGGTCAATTGAATATGTTATGTACAATGTGAGGCCCCCAAGATATCTAAGTTGGTTTATAACACTTATAACTATAGTTACTGGGGCGAATCTAAACCAACTTTCACATCACTGGGGGGCCTCACATTGTAGCAGTAGGGCTTAGCGGACCTTTCAATTCATGGGATGTTGGAAACTGTGATTGCTTTACCAAAGCTGAGTTTTGAATTTAGGAAAAACCTATGTCAACCTGAATTCATCGAAAAAATGGTGTCAACCTTTGCTTGCTCTACCATGTTTGCGTCGCGAAACGTTTGGGGATTTCACGAGATGGGTTGGGTTTAAAACATCTTTGACCCATGGAAGATGTACATGACTCGATTTTTGGGACACACATGCGCTGGGATTGTCCTTGACGCCCAGGAAAGGACGAGAGCTCAGACTACACCAGCCCAAAGGATCTCCTCTGAAAGCCAGCAATTGAGCCATACCTGATGTTTTCCTCATTGTGTAGTGAAATCCTCATTTGCCACCAGAAATCAATCATTTTCTGGGTGAAATATGGTGAAATATGGTGAAATATGGTGAAATATGGTGAAATATGGTGAAATATGGTGAAATCCCCTGTTTCCTCATGTTTTGATGTGTTCAATCTTCATTTTCCACAATTGTTCACCATTTTTCACCATTTTCTACCATTTTTGTCCACCATGTTCCACCATTTTTCTCGGTGAAATCGCCATGTTCAGCAGAACTTTCATGGGTCCCGCCTCGTGGCATCATGGGGCCAGGTCTTCGTAACTTTTGATGGAGATATGACTCATCAGTGGATAGAAATAACTAGTTGGTTAAATATAATGAAATAACCCATCAAAATCATTGTTTGTTGGGCCATAACTGTACTTGGATAATGATCCATATCCATACTATATCCATGGTTTTCATATGGGAAATCATTACCAAATGGCTGCAAGATTCAGGTTAGTGAATTATTATAATTTACCCAGAAATATCTACAATGTGAGGGCCCCCGGTGATGTGAACGTTGGTTTAGATTCGCCCCAGGAATGCTAGTTCGTTATATAAGTACCATAAACCATAGTGAAATTGGAGTTATTTGCACCAACTTAGATATCGAACGGGGACCTCACATTGTAGATATGATATCCCATATGGGCATACAATGGGGTATAAATTCCTAAATTGGCTATACACTAGACCCAACTGGCCTTCTAACTTGTAAAATCATACAAAATTATGACAATCCTATTTCAGCTTATATATATATACATGTGTATGGGTCTGTCTAAACATGGAGTTCACGCCAAAAAGTCAATGTTTTGTGGAGAAAATCATGATTAACTAGTGGTTTTAGGGGTACCCTATTGGCCCTAGTTTGGACAACAAAGCCATCCAGATCTTCAGCAGCTTCGAACCGATCAACCGGTCGCACTATGCTGCCCCATTTTTTTGGTTGATCAATCATATGATCTAACTACTAAGATATATCTACCATAAATCCAACAGATTATTTTAGCTTCAAACTTAGAGTTCAAAGATCCAATCTCAATCCAAATTTGTGCTTCAATCTCAATCCCTATCAATCTTCGAGGTCCCCGTGGGGCCCCAAGTCACAGGACGTCCAACGGTTTCGCACATGGATTCGTTTCCTTGCCCACGACGAGATCAGCCTAGGCGAAGCTGCCGTAATTGCGGAGGATTTGGGGAAGTTTCGATTGGGAATTTCATGATATAGATGATCTAGAGTATCATACATATATACATATATATATACAAGTAAAGTATATATATATATACATATAGAGTTTTAGTATCATAAGCATGAAGTACATAGATAATAATAAGATAATTTACCAATGCATAGATAATATAAAGTATCATAATATAGATGGGTATGGATCCGTTTTTTTGATTCAGATAACCACATATTTGAGTCAAATTTAAATATTAACCATCCATTTTCAGGATCGATTTTGCCATATACCCAGATGGTACATTATGGTAAAATTGGGAAGATGCACATATAATAATTATAGATGATAATATAAAATAACTATATTCCAGTATGCTTCCATTGGTACAATGTCGGGAGCCCTAGTTATGAGTTGGTCTTTAACCTCATAACTATAGTCAAAATTGCCACCAGCCATACTTTTAGGAATTATAAACCAACTTAGCTATCTAAGGGGCACCACCCTTGTATCATTGCATATACATGATAGATTATATTATATACATGGTTGCCAGAAAAAATAGCATGTTGATGCCATTCGGTGACGAGTATGTTTGGAATGGGTTGAACCCTCCAATCAATGGTATGTGTTGTAATATGATTCAATACCCATAGGATCCATGTATGCAATATATGGTAACATTTACCATTAATATACCCCCAATGTTAGCATATATACCATACATGGATCCTAGGGGATATGATTATAATTGATTGTATCATACGTTGCTTTTAATATGTCTCCAGGATGTCTGAAGAACATCTAAAAAAAGGTGCGGACCAAACAATGGAGGGTCATTTAGCTTCGCCGGTTTGCTTCGCCATGCCTATTTTTTTGTCAGGTGTGCTTCAAAGGGGTCCGAGATTAGAGCCCTTTCAATTTCTGGGGCAGCTTTATGGATTGAAGAGGTCACTAAACTCTCATTCTGCCCATGAACAAGTCCAGCAATGTTAGTCTACCCGTTTGGAGAGTTTTTCTGTAGGTCTTAGGCTAGGGAGCTATGGCGCTATGGCTGGATGGGGGGTGAACCCGGCACCCTTCTTGGGATGAGTATATATATATATATATCCACTACTGGTATTTTTCTACACCAACAGAACTATAGTTTTATAATGGTTTGTAAGGCGATTACGTGTATGTGTGCATTTGTATACAATTATGTACATATATATATGATTATGAATGTGTACTACATACATGCACATATATATATATCATAGTATATATGTATATATATATACACATGTATTTATATCTATCAAGTAGGTTCGTACACAGATAGTTCACCCATGCACCGGTAGGTCTGATGAGTGGACGCTTCTACGGGAAGTATATCTCGACTTCAGAGGCGACACAAAGTTTCCACGGGATAGTTGGAATGAACCCATTAACAATGGAGGAAATGTGTGATTTAGCTATAACAAACATGGAGGTTTCCAAAGTCATGGGGGTACCCAAAAAAACTGGATGTGTTTTTTCTAATGGAAAATCCATCTATAAATTGGATGATAACTAGAGGTACCATAAATTTCAGGAAACCATCACATGGACGTTGATTGGTAGAAGTTTGGGTATCTATTGGTTTATAAGTACAAAAACTAAGAGTGTAAGGTGAAACAAAACATTGGAATCCATTTATTACACACCAACTTATGACTCAGACCCACTTTGTGACAACAGGAAGGTATGGGGATACTATGGGGATATATGGGGATATGAAAATACAAGTGGAGTTGCATTCCATAACCCACCAGTACAACGTGAACGTATGGATGTCATCTATGTGTATATTTAAGTGTACATATATATATATCTATATATATATGCATACATACTCGTACAGTTAATGTTTGGGACGTGATTTGATATGATCTAAGCTGACGTGATTTGGTGTCAATTTGGTTTGATGTATGACATTGCCAGCTTAGACGTGTGCAGAAGCACGGCTGATTTCATGGCTGAAACGGCTGATCTTCAAAGATAGGCCAGTCATGTTATCATGGATGATGTTCCTCTGAAATTAAGGTTCGGATTTTTCATTGGCGAATTTGTTTCAAGGATGGATATATATATATATATATTGATAGTAGATAATTATATATATAATGTATATACAAATTTATAATGATAGATAAATAGATGATGATAGATGCATGGCTGGATGGATAGATGGACAAATAGATAGATTGATGGCGGGTATGGTTGCTGGGTTGCTGCAAGGATCTGAAACAGGTACAGCCCTGTAACAATCGAAACAGCCCTGGCACTACTTATGTTCCCAGCCTGAAACCGGACATGTTTTTGGGTGTTCAACAATTTTAAGAGCAATATTCTAGCTGGTGGTTTGGAACATGTTTTATTTTGCATCATATGATACGATAATCCTTCCCATTGACTAATATTTTTCAAGATGGTTAAAACCACCAACCAGAATATTCTGGCTGAACTATGTGGCGACCTGCAACGTCACGACATGGAGGATGCTGTGTGTGTGTGGGTTAAACCTCACAGCCATGGCCGAACTCTGCAGGTGGGTGAATTGTTTTTTCTTTTGAAGAATAGTGATGTCGTGTTTACATATCATCCCCATATCATCTCCATATCATCCCATTGTTTGTTTTGTTTTTTTACTTTGAGGGCGGCAAAATCACCTAATATCCACTTTTTGCCCAACGTGGAAAAATAAATCAGGTGAACGCAGCAGAGATTTCCAGTGTGAGGACTGTGATTCATTGCAGCCCTTGGTCATTTTCCCTGGGCGATGTAGGACAAATAGAACAGAAAGACATAGAAAGACAATCTTTGCAATGAAAAAAACATTATTTTTATATTTATATATATATATAGTCATCCCCAAATAGATGGTTTTGAGTAAATCCTATACTAATTTCATGGTAAAAAAATACTGTTCCATCTGGGCATGACTGGGTAAAAATACCATCCAGAAACCATGTGTGGGTATGGGTCAAACAGGGTATACCATGGTATACCCAAATCTGCCGCTTACGTCGGAATATGAACCATGGTATATGATACATGGTATATGAACAGCCATGGAAACAGCCCTGGTAATATTTTCACCATGGTATACCATGAAACAGCCCTGGCCGGAAGCATCCGGAAGCCCTGGCCGAATGTGTTCAACAGCCCAGTCGGTGAGCCATGAAAATACCCCTGTCCATCCCAAATAAGATACCGCTTGGCAAAGCTCGGTATCCCCCAAAAAATGTGGGTCTATTCACAATCCGCAATAAAATTATCAGGTAGGTTAACGGTTCAGAATCCCCTAAATATGAACATATTAATTAACGTGTATACTAACCCATTGTTCAAATCTCATTTACTGCAAATCCCCTGAAATGCTATGTAAATTCCATCTATGCAGGATGGACTCCCGAACATATTGCCTAAATCCCCAGAAAAAAAGTTGCATAGTTTCTTCATGGTTCAGGTGAACATGCGTGACAACGCCATGTTGGTGAAGGAGTTGTCATCATCGCGTGCAACAGAGCCACTCGTCCGACATGGATCCGACGGCCGGAGACCCTTAGAACTGCTCCCAGAGTCGTTCCAAACATCAAACTGTTTAAACAAATTCATCGGATTCTGGACATGGCAACGCTGATGTTGGAGCAGTCGGATCCTGTGACTTTGCTTTGACATTCAAACATCATTAAACACGTGTTCACTTTAAACAGATTTCCACATTTCAAAGTTGGCGGCCGGGAAGACTCAAATGTATTCAAATGTATAATACAAGAACGGGTGAGCGAAACAGAAGCACCAGGGTGATGTCAGTAGGAGCAGATTTCTCAGTGCATGATTCTGCAAGTGCGTAGCATAATCTGATGCGGTTGGGTCCTCAATTTCTTGGAATTCAACATGTTTAAACATGTTCTAAATCAATTCAATGTGCGCATGATCTCATTCGGTTGGGCCCACAATCTCTTCTAATTCCTTTATATAAACATGTTTAAACAAATTCTCTGGGGTCCCCTACTACCCTGGATTGGTTGAAACAGTGTCGGTTTAAACATCGTTTAAACCAAAAAATGTTTAAACACTTTAATCATGTTTCAACCAACCCTAGGCCCAAGCCTGCCCATTCCCATCCATTTCCTAGGTAGTAACTCCCAGTTTCCAGGATTTTATAGATTATATTTATATATTATTTACAGATGATTACAGTCTATTTCCAGGTATCCCCATTTTTCTATGAACCTTGCGATACCTTGCCTCTCGAGGGATTTTTTCGCACATCTGAAGCTGGGGATCCAGATGGATTAAAGGATCAACCTCCAATTGTCCCATATTATTGATGGTTATAGTATGTTATAGTTATATCCCCATATTTCTTGGTAAAAAAATGCATGTTATCCCCATTTGTCTCCACTATACCCTAATTTTACTGGTTAAATGATGTTAAATGATGTTGATATGTTGAATCTTGATTGGATATTTGTTTTTCTTGACCGAATCCCCCATGAGAAGTGGTAAGATCCCATTATGCATTGATTTTACCATATGTTTTTTATAACCATAAATTATTGATTATAAATTCCCCATTCTACCACCCTTTTGCCCTTGTCCCAGTATCAATGACTATGGAATACTTGTGTATGCCGTGAAAACTTGAAAAAAAAACCATAACCATATAAACCATATTCCCAAATCATTATAGTTGACTATAGGTTGTATCCAAAATGATATTTGTTTCCCCATGACATTCCCATGATATTCAGGTTTTTGCTATATAAATCCTATATAAATCAAAAAAAAAGGTGAAATCTTCGGGGTCGATATCTCACGAAAGAAACACAAAAAATCTCATGGAAAATGGCCATGAAGTTCATGGTTATTTTCATGCTTATTTTCATGACAGCACCTCTTGTTTTCCTGGTGATATAATCTTTTTTGTGTTTTGCGTCGGCGAAAAACCCGGCCAACCCCTCCTCAGAATCCTGGAGTCATTGAAGTCCATGGAGGTGAAAGACTTAGCAGCAGCTTGGCGCCAAAAAGGGTGGGATCGTCGCAGGAAGCAACGGTGGGCTGGGCAAAGTGCCAAAGAACTGCAGGGAAAAGATGGGAAAAGCATTGTAAAATGTGAAGACTTACATGAGTGTTTCGTATTTTTGTCCAGTGAAGTATTTCATTTTTGGCGGTAAACAACACAGTCATGTTGAAGTTGGTATTTATCTATCCATTTTGATGGCTGCGCTAGATGTTCACCCATACATAAATCCTCCCAGCACTGCTATTTCAATTTGGCATGATCCGCTCCTTTGCTCTGGACATCTCTGGATTCCAAGTGCAAAACCCCGAACTGGTCCGGGATGGCAGTGCAGCCATTGATTTTTGTTTGGGTTTAGAGAGGTTTACCATGGTTTACCATACCCATATGCGAACCATGTTTCTGGAATATGCACACCGACATTTGCCCGAAGAAAATTACCCAGTTTTGCAACTAAATTTACCAGCACCATGGAGTTATAAACCATAGTAAGTATAGATGTATCACCAACACAAACCATAGTTATTGGAGTTATTTGCACCAACTTAGCTAAGTATGGGGCACCACTAAAGTGTGAGCCATTTTTAGCAGGGTATCAGCACACCTTCCCTTGGTCATCCTGGTTATCACCTGGTTCTGGACTTCTGCGCAAGGATTGCTGGTTGCACACGGAAACCATGGACGAGGAGTGAAGTGGCAGCGAATTCTCATCATGACTACCCGGCCTGGTAATCCTACAAAAAGCTATTGAACATGGCCATTTATAGTGGATTTACCCATTTAAAATAGTGATTTTCCATAGTTATGTTAGTTTACCAGAGGGTAAGATTGAAGCACCAAAAATGCCGTTGGAAGTTGGAACTGATCAATACTTGTCTATATGTTTCTTCTTGGCGCTACAAATCAGGTGTTGGATTTCATTGTTTTTGTTATTGTTAACATATTTGGGTTATTGTTGATAAGATCCAAACTTACAATATACATGCATATATATATAGTATGTATTAATACGTAATCTATATAATATGTGCACGTATATAACATATATATATATATTTATTATAATACATACTATGATATGATATGCACATTGATATTGAATGGTGAAATTCTCCGGAAACGTGACATGTGACTTGAATCAAATTTGGGGCCGTGCATATCCTGGGATCGCGGAGCCAGGATTTGGACAGATGTGTGAAGCCCCAGTGGCAGCGATGAGTCCTATGCGTAAAAAAAGTCATGTAGTTTTTCCTCCTAGAAAAACAAGTGTTTTTTCAGTGATTTTCCTGCATCTCAGATGTTTTTTTCGTTTCGTGTTTTTTTTTTTTTTTTTCGGTCACGTTTCTTTGGGCTACGACCCACACGATTTCCATTTTCAGATAACCAGGTGTTTGGGAGCGGTACAGTAACATATCTATTGGCTCATCATATTTGGCAATTATATGTTATCATCATGCCCGGTATATTTCTCTATCTATATATATATACACATTTACATATATATATATATACATACACATATATATATATATATATATATATATTATAGTGGCATAGTACATGAGGTATCCCCGGACTATTGATGGTGTTACCTCCGCTTGGAACTCCGCCATGGCTAGGGTACTTTGAAAAAACGCCGCGCGACTCCAGGTCTGAAGCAGTACGCTGCTCGTGGGGGAAGGGTTGACCTGCAACTATTGTCCGCAACTTGTTGGAGTTCATGGACTTAACCACAACAAGGGGATATTTCATGGGGATACAATGGCCATGTTGTTTTTTTTTAATAATCTTTTTTGTTGATCGAAGAAGGATTCAGATCATCTCATTTGCCCAGTTAGCAGAGTCGACGGGCCCTCAAAGGGTGATAGAATGGGGAGACGATGATGATGCTGATGATGATGATTTTATCGTGTATTATATAGTGTATATAATTGGATTTAATTATGTATATGAATATATATATGTATATATATATATGCACATCCAACCAGTTACTAGTCAAAATGGATTTTTGTTTTTGAATCGACACACACACAACTAAGGGGCACACTAAGCGGCACCACCTTGTAGTAACTCCCCCAGTCACTGGCCGAATTATATCCACGTCACTGGCCCACGTCATGTTTTCGAAAAGGGTTTAGAAGATGTGTTTGGGGACTTCAGGATTAGGACGGAGATTCGTCCCACGTCAAGACGAATGACCATGAATGACCCAGGTCAGGTGACTTTTGGTGAATCATGAACCGCAGGTCAGCCAGATGATTTTAGGTCAGGATTTTACATGTCTATCATTCTTTTGGGGGGACACCCCCCCATATGCGGGTTTATAGATAGACATGCTGGTGTGGAAAATCAAAACTAATGGATGATTAAATATGTTTTTTTTAATATGGAAGCCTAAATAGACTATGATATGTAATTCGATGGTGGATTTCAAAGATTCGATTTTTAGTACCCCCAAAGATGCTGTTCACAGCTTCAATTTACCTCTCGACCCCAAATTGGGATCATAGTTCCAACTGTGAAACCACATATTTCTTGTGGGTCAAAGCTTACCAGATTTTTTTTAGGGATGCTATTTTGATGTGGGGATGTATCAAAACCTATCAAAATCTGCTCATTTGGGGATGAACATCCAGCTATACTGAATTTATTTTGGGCTTCATGCGGGTTTCCCTGGGTTTTGACTCGTCCCCGTGTGAAAAAGTCCGTTGAACTACCACCCGGTGCGGCGCTACGTCGTTCCAAGCATGTCGAATCAGCGCATCGGTGGCGGAACACACCTCCCAAAACAGGTCATTGTCGCTAGTGCTACTGTTGATTATCAATTTATGGGTTCATTTTCATTTACAGGTTTAGTTCCAACAATAGTCATTTTTTAGTTCCATTCTGGGTCATTTTCTAAATTTCTGGGTCATGTTTAGTTCCAAATAGCTCCAGCAATAGCAGGTTTTAGACCCCGAAGACCAAGGCGAGTGGCGTGAAAGGTGCTTCAACTCATGGCAATTGCGAGATCTTCTTCGATGAGGAGACCGCGGCTCGAAGCACTGGGACTCCTGCGGGGATCGAGGTTAGAATGCCATAGTTTTGAGCTCAATGATAACTCCAACTGCAGCCCCAAGTACTGGATGGATTAGCATAATATATATATATATATAACTATATTATATATAGATTATATTATATATATAACTATATTATATATATAACTATTTAAAAAAAAAATATATATATATATATATTCCACCTCAAGTGAAATTTATAGCAAGCGATCAGTGAACCACCAAGTTCAGGGTTTCTCACGGTATATCCTGACATGAATCTCCAGTAACATGTTGGTTGAGAGATTGATCCCGGGTTGATCTAATCCAAAGAGAGCTAATCTAAGCCATCAATCCATATGGGTGGTAGTTGGCCAACACATGGCTGCGCAGCTTAGCCAGCAACTGGTTGGTGGTTTGGAACATGAATTTTATGACTTTCCATAGATTGGGAATAATCATCCCAACTGATAATATTTTTCAGAGGGGTTGAAACCACCAACCAGACAATCATTGGGGAGATCCTACCAAGTTTATCCAATTTAAACCATGTCAGGGGTAGAAACCATGCCACCCTTTCGGACTGTAATACCAACGAAGCCATCTCAAAAATATACCTATCTATCTATCGATCAATTGATCGATCTATCTATCTGTCTGTCTGTCTGTTTGTCTATCTAATTATCTATCTTATTATCTTATTATATTGTTATCTTATTATCTTATTATCAATCAATCTATCAATCTATCTATCTATCTATCTGTCTATCTATCTATCGATCTATCGATCTTTCGATCTATCGATCTATCTATCTGTCTGTCTATCTATCTATTCTATTATAGTATATGTGTTTCTTTTCTATTATTATTTTCTATTCTTTTCTATTCTATTCTATATCATCTATCTTATCTATCTTGTCTATCTTATATATATTATATATATATATTATTTATTTTACCTATCGTATCTATCTTATCTATCTTATCTATCTTATCTATCTTATCTATAATATCTATATTATCTATAGTATCTATCTTATCTATCTTATCTATCTTATATATCTTATCTATCTTATCTGTCTTATCTGTCTTATTTGTCTTATTTGTCTATCTATCTATCTATCTATCCATCCATCCATGCATCCATCCATCCATCCTGTTTGTTTGTTTGTTTGTCTGTTTGTCCGTTTGTTGGTCTGTCTGTGTCTGTCTGTCTGTGTCTGTCTGTCTCTGTTTCTGTCTGTTTCTGTCTGTCTCTGTTTCTGTCTGTCTCTGTCTCTGTCTGTTTGTCTGTTTGTCTGTTTGTCTGCTGTCTGTCTCTATCTCTATCTCTATCTCTATCTCTATCTCTATCTCTCTATCTATCTCTCCATCTCTCTATCTATCTCTCTAGCTATCTATCTATCTCTCTATCTATCTATCTCTCTCTCTCTCTCTATCTATCTATCTATCTATTTATCTATCTATCTATCTATCTATCTATCTATTTTGCTAGCTAGCAGGATCCATTGTTAGTAGTTTATTTGTGTTCCCCCAACATGTCTGAGTCTAAAGGTTTTAAGGCTTGGCGAAGTTGGGTTGGGTGTGCTGAAATCTGTGAACACCACCGTGGTTCTGGAACCTCTGTATAACTTTACATCCATGTTACTTTCAAAAATCGTTATTACATGGTTTGTTTGAAGATTGGGTACCCCAAGGCCCGAAATCCACTGGTTTATCATGATTTTCCCTATCAAAATAACCATTTGGCGGGTATACCTTAGTTTCAGCCACAGCCAAATCTCGATTTAACCAAACTATGACTAGAAACCTCAGTTCTGATCAATTTCTAAAATGTGAGCCCCCAGATGGATCTCGTACTTTCCTTTTTGTGACCTTTCAGATGCGTCTCCCTTGGTCCATGAATCTGGATATTTGATCATGACCTCATGTCGTTATTTACTGGAATGATGGTGAACGTAACAGGTAACGATCGAATACAGTAGCCGAACGTTTCAGCTTAGTGAAATGTTATAATTTACCCAGATTGATAGAGTATTTCCCCATGATATTTCCATTTATAGGTAATTTTCCCTTGATATCTACCGAGTAAATCCCAAATTGATGTCCAAGCCTCGCTAAGGCACAACTTGTGAGGCAACTGGACGTCACTCAGCTTCCCATGGTAGAGAAACACATGGCGGCTTTACCGAGAAAACCGGGTAAATCTGAGTCATGTGCGTGAATATTCATAGTACATGGTAAAGCTATAGTAAAAAATGTAAAACCATAGTAAGAAAATATGGCATATCCCATAGGATCCATGTATGCTATATATGGTAACATTTACCATCAATATACCCCCAATGTTAGTATATATACCAGCACCATGGATCCTATGGGTATGGACATGATGGACATGTCCATAAAAAGATGGTAAAGCCATAGTAAACCATGCCTCGGTTTACCATGGTTTTTATGATTGGGTAGTATAAACCATCAATCCATAGGGGTGGTTTTTGACATTGCTTTGCTGACACTAATACACCCCTATGTTAAATGTCACAGACCCCCTTTAACATAGGGGTGGTTTTAACATAGGGGTGGTCATATAACAATAACATAGGGGTGGTTTTTGACCCCCTTTAACATTATTAAGTGATTGTGACAGAAGGATTTTAACATCATTTAACCATCGAAATCAAAGTCACTGTTGTTTCCCGTGAAAGGTTTTACCAAGAAAAACTTGCCAAACTGCAACCGATGTTTTTGTTAGATGAAAGAACATTTTCAAGGGACACCCAATATCTATCAATATCTTCTGGGGCTGCGCATTCTTTGGCATCATCTAGCCCCTCATACCTGGAAGAGTTGAATAGACCATCACTTAGATTTCAGCACTGTGAGATTGACAACCTGAACCGTGCGGCTGAGCTGGCAATTACATGAATACAATATCAATTGCCCTTCAGCTTTCACTTCGCCAAATATGATTTACAATAATCAATCATCAATTAATAAACCAATGTTGATTCATCCAAATATTCACATGTATCTGAAATATAGTGATCAATGTTAGTAAAATAGCAAGTTAGCAATCTGTTCATATGTCCATTTACATTAATAAACCAATGTATATGTTAGTAAAATAATGTAAAAAAATAGTAATTGAACATCGTGGCTGAATAATGACCTCACTGTGGCGTCACTGGACTTTTCTGGTTGGAAGGGGAAACTCTCCCCAAATAGGCTTATATATATATCAATATATATATATATATAGCAATATATATATATAGATAGATAGATATAGCAATATATATATATAGATAGATAGATAGATATAGCAATATATATATATATTTCATACTTGGCCGAACTATCTAAATTCAGCTAGATGATAAAAAAAACAGCTCGTAACATGGGCTCCCAACTGCTGGGGGTAATCATATCCTACCAAACATACGCCATAGGTGGTTGCGAAATCCGATAAACTAGCAAGTTCGGATGGTTGAGACCCATCCAAAAGAATGGGCCAAAATCATGGGGCGGTGCAATCTGGTGCAGGATTTCGCTACACCATCCTTGCCGTTTTTCCACAGGCTCCCTTGTTCTCCAAGTTCGGCTATACCACCTGCTGTGGACATGCCATCGAGGAAGGGGACCGTTGAACGTCACGTGGGTCCCGCATGATGACCTCACTGGTTTGTTTTTAGCACTGATGTATGATTTGATAGTGGGTGACCCTCTGGTAAACATACAAAAAGCTATTGAAAATGGTCAGCCTAGCTAGCTCAACCAAACTTAGTGAACAATTGAGAGCACGTAATTTACAGTACCTTTACAGTTAGCCTAGCTAGCTGAACCAAACTTAGTGCCCAAAAGTTGCAGGAATAATTCCTCAGTTGAATGGAGATGATACTAGTTCCTCTAATGAGATATAGATAGGGTCATATATGACCTTTATATGGGATATAGATGGATATAGACAGTTCACATATCAGTTCATCTAATGAGATATAGTATATGATGTAGACAGGTTCATTGGGAGAGGTGATATCCATATATAATCTGGTAGGTGGTTTGGAACATTTTTTATTTTTCCATATATTGGGAATAATAACCCCAACTGACTAATATTTTTCAGAGGGGTTGAAACCACAAACCAGTAATGGGATGATGGTGAACGGATGGGGAATCATCCGCAGACGACATGATTTCAGATTAGTGACATGGCAAGGTCCAGATCTTCCCATGCAGAAAAACGGGCTTTCTGAAATGGGAGTCGTATGTGAATAGAAAGCCATCAGGGGATCCCTGTAAAATTCCTCTCAAGCATGCCAGAGACATGGAACATATATGGGAATGCCGTTTTGGTAAGCACATGGAGGCAGCAGAAACACCGCTGTAGCTATGACAACATGGGGATTCATGCAGTTCTGTTGATGGTTGAGATTCGTCCATCATGAACCGCTGATTTGTTCGAGGCAGTACCCGTAAAATGTATTGAAATGTGATAAGCTGCCTGAAACAAATAAAATCAAATAAACCTCTATTGAAAATCTTAAAACCTTCATCATGGAGGAATTCTGATTTTCGCGGTCGCAGTTTGCAAAAAGTGGCCCTACGCCGAGTTTTGAGGCAAGCGGCAGCAATGATGGGTGATATACCCAAAATGTGTATGTAATCATATGTATACTTGGTTGGTGGTTTGGAACATTTTTTATTTTTCCATATATTGGGAATAATCACCCCAACTGACTAATATTTTTCAGAGGGGTTGAAACCACCAAGCAGTATATGTATATATAATATTGTATGATATATATATATATATTATGCACAATGTAGCTGACCATAAACAACTGGTGTATGTCAGGAATACATATTTCAAATGTTCAATCTGATGATAACCACATAGGTTTTGATTCCTTGATCAAACCATATAACCCAAATAATTGAATACATCATAATACATCATTAAAACACATACTTGTTGTGTTATTGCAAAGTTTGACGCACATAATTTGTTAAATGTTATTGTTGATTAATCATTAAGAACACATGTCTGTTTTACTTGATATGGAATTTGTTTATAGAGTCATGGCATAGACGGTGCCTTATGTTGCATCTATCCAACAGACTAACACTGTCCGTACTATCCTGCTAAGCAATTCCACATACACAGACATGTTGACATATCATTATATATATACACTATACACATTCACATTAGTTGTATTTCATACAATTAACATCATATCACACCATATCATATATTATTATATCACATCATCAGCGACATGTTTATATCAACCCTGACAACAAAAAAACAAAATAACACCCGACTCAACAAAGATGTACTGTAGTCTACGTGTCTGTCTTTTTTGGCTTATTGTTAATCAATATCATCATCACCATCCATCCATCCATCCTTCCATTCTTCCATCCTTCCATCCTTCCATCCTTCCATCCTTCCATCCTTCCATCATCATCCTCATCCTCATCCTCATCATCATCATCATCAGCATCATCATCACTATCATCATCACTATCATCATCATCATCATCACCACATAATTATTAAGTTTGTTCAACATATAATGCAAATAACAAGACCTGCAAAAGTCATCATATTATCCTTTCTGCTCTCAGGAGCCCGCTGAGCGCTCAGGTTCGCTGTGGGTGGATGGATGTGGAAACCTAAGGGGAAAACATGGACGTCATTTCAGTACACTGGGTTGGTTGATGTTTGTAGTGGATTAACGGATGTTTAACCATCAGTTTTAAGAATCGACAAATGTGGATATGTTTGAACACATATGGTTGGTTGATGACTATCGCCATTTAAGGGGGAGTTTGACCATCAAACTATGGGTATGTAAGATGATATGATTTAAGTGAATATAACTGATAAATGATGATGATTGATAGAGATTTCCACCATGGGATTTTGTTTCTTTCCAGTATTTGGTCATATACCCTCTGGTAATTTAACAGTTTGCTATTGAAAATTGCCATTGAAATACGGAGTTTTCCCATTAAAAATGGTGAATGTCCATAGTTTTTTGTATGTTTACCAGGCCGGGTAATGCCCTATATCAACCGACAGGGAAAAACAGCCACCAACTTGTCCAGTTCAATGGTTATTTTTGTCCCATAACTTCGGAGATGGTCACCAGCCAAGAAATGAAAATAGACCTTAAGAATCTGGTGTAATACCTGGTTGGTGGTTTGGAACATTTTGTTTTTTTCCATATATTGGGAATAGTAATTCCAGCTGACTTTCATATTTTTCAGAGGGGTTGAAACCAGGGTTTCGGTTCAAGCCCCCGCTTCAGGAACCGTTAACCTAGTGGGTACCGCCGTTCTTTACCCACGGGTCACGTTGCAGTGACCTTGCCATTTTTCGTTGTCCGGTTGCCCTGGTTCTTGCACTCACTGTAGTTCGATCTACTGACTGCATCACTGGCACATCGTACCTCAATTCTACCAAACTTTCAGGAACTTGCGTCAACCACATTGATTTTTTCTGTGCTCGCTCTTCACTGAATTTTTGGACTGGAGTCCCAGCTCCTTAATCCTGGGTTTTTGAGGCACTCTGGTTCTGCGCTGGCCTTACAGCGGGTGATTTTCCACATTCCTTGGGATATCCTGGAATACACTGGTTATTTCACTGCTTGGCTGGGTGTTGACCACTGTGGACAAATAATACACTGGTTCTGCGCTGGCCATACAGCGAGTTTTGGGTATTCTACTTTTCCCACAGGGGGTGAGCTCCCCTTTGCAATCTGACTGGCTCTAATTCACAGTGAATGATTTTTGCACTACATTTCATTGCTGCAATTCAGATCTTGTTCACTTTGGGGGCCAACTACGTACAGCGACATCCACTGATTTTGTGTGAATCAACCAGTTTTGACAACGGCAACGTCTTCGCAGAGACGTTCACAGAGACGTGGACGAGCCCAAGCGAGGTTCATCTGGCAATTGCACAAAAAGGGAATCCAATCTATTCCCAAGTGGAGACTGACCCAGTTAGTGAGCAAACTCCAGAATCATCACTCCAAAGATCAAAATTTCATCAATCGCATCAACAGAGAAGTAATGGCGGGTACAACAAGTACATCAAGCCCCTGGCGATGCCATACATGCAAAAAGATCTGCAGTGCATCACATCAGTTCTGTGGCGTGTGTGGGATTTCATGGCATCTATGTGCCGACCCATCCTACCAGGCACCGCCGAGACAAGCCAGGTCGCAGCGTTCAGTCCAATGGAGCTATGCAAACGACTGGACAGATCAGGATTGGGAGGATCCTCAATGGGACCCACAGCAATCCAGCCACTCTCAATGGACAGCGTCCCCGAGAAGGCGTACCTCTTCCAGAAGACGGCCATCAAAGAAAGGGACCAAAAAAGATGCCGAAACAACAAAAGGAGCAAAGGGCAAAGGCAAGAATGCGAGCTCGGACCAAGACAGAATTGGTCCACCTCCATTGCCTACCAACCCGGTAGACCCACCTTGGCTGCAATCGATGAGTTCCATTGCTGCCACCATGCCACCTCCGATACAACAAAACTCGGAGGACAAGCAATTAAAGAGCCTTATGGCAGTGTTGAAAAAGCACAGCGACACGCTGCCACCAGAAGTCCAGAACATGGTGAACGAAGCTGCAATCAAAGAAGGACAGCAACAGACCAAGCAACTCCACGCGGTGGTCGCAGCCCATGGACGAGCTCGCAAAGAGCTGCAACAGGCTCAATTGGCACGCTTTCAGCTTCACAACGCTTGGAGGGGATTTCTCAGCCAAGCTGTCACTCAGTGGCAGGGCTACAGTGCACAATTCCTGGAACAAGAAAAACAGATGAACGAGCGGGTCAATACAGCAATGGAAGCTTTGAACCAAGCAAAAGAAAGCCTGGCCAAAGCCAAGTCCACGGCCGGAGTCGAAGCCAAAGAAGACACCATGGCCATCAGCGACGAAGAGCCAGACAAGGAGATCGCAGGCTCCACAGCCGATCGCATCCAAGAAGGCCTCACCAATTTGCAGTCCAGCCTAGAGGCGCTACAAACCTCAGCCGAGCAGATGGTGGAGGACGAACAAAAGGCCCTCAAGCGACCACGCCTAGACACGGGTCAGCTGGACTCAGCAAAGCCGTCCGAGTTGCCTGGTGCTGCATCG